>Ga0335081_10000443_pt1 | contig 72909 bp, 64 predicted proteins | sample Lox_Sample_35_FD_206713 | JGI IMG/M metagenome (GOLD analysis project Ga0335081, IMG submission 206713) | Soil microbial communities from Loxahatchee National Wildlife Refuge, Florida, United States - Lox_Sample_3.5 | ecosystem: Environmental > Terrestrial > Soil > Wetlands | place: USA...
CAATTGCGGTTCAATCCGCGCCCACTGGTCATCGCTCAGCCAGAATAGATTCCTGCTCATCTTCCTTCCCCAATACGAATCAGTGCCGTATTGTCGGGGCAGAAAGATTAATGAGTTTTGACCCTAATTCGTCACTCCGGGGTGGAGCGAAGCGGGAAGTCTTCGCCTTATGGCTTCCTTAAGTGGAACCGTAAAATGCCACCTTGATGGGCTTACTGGGTGTACCTATTTATTTCGCGTCGATTAATTTTATGATGAGCGAAAAGAATGGTTTCTTCTTTAATGAGCGCGTGGCCGTGGGCCGGATCATTTGTCGAAATGTTGAGGACCGAAGTACGCCAAGCTCGAATAACAAATTCTAGTTCGTTAAGGCGTCGCACTGAAAATCATATTCGTGACGCACTTTACTATGCTTGCAACAGCATTGAGCTCGAACGGGCCGCTGAAAATGCCGCAGAAATGTGCGTGCAATTTGCCGACCACATCTCTCAATCCGGTTTGTTTTACTCGTCGGACGCCCCGGCCAATCGGCAAGCACGCGAACTGGCCCTAATTGCAATAGATCAGTTCGAGAGCGCATTAAGAGACGCCAAGCCAAGCATCGAAGCGCAGATGCTGGGTGGATCAAGTATTCGATAGCTCCTGCCAGGGGAGGCGAGACCACCATGGCCGGTATCGTAACCTCCGGAGGTAGGCGGTGAGCCTTGTCGCGACCCATTCCCTGGAGGATGAACTTGGACGCTGATACAGCGTCTGGTTCCACGCTGCGTGAGCGGCCGATTTGTGTGAGCCGTTCGCGGCAGTTGTAGCGCGACTTCCCCTAACGGCTCGTAGGCGGATGAGCCGAAGGCGTACTCCTCCGCACCTCCATGGCAATCAAAAATGGCGGGATGACGCGAACGAAGTTTTGCCGTCCCCGACGCGTTGTCGAGCAAATGCTGTAGCGCTAGTTTACATCCTTGCCCACTAGCTAGAGGGAACCGTGGCCGATCCAACTTATGAAGAACGCTATTGCGCGTTCGTCGATATTTTAGGGTTTTCCGAGATTATGGCCCACCTCGGAAGCGGAGTTGTATCGTTTGAAACCGTTCGGGACCTCCTTCGCTCGGTTTATAAAAAGCAAGATCAAGAATATCTGGGGATGCTTCTTGCCGCAGATTTGCGTTCCCAGAGTATTTCCGATGCTGTTTGTCTTTCCGCCAAAGTTAGCTGTGCGGGCCTTATGCACCTTTTCGCAGCCATCGAAAACCTTGTACTGAACCTTCTTTATCACGGCCGCTTCAGCCGTGGCGCGGTAGTGAAGGGTCGCCTTTATCATGATGGAGAGATTGTATTCGGCGAAGCGCTTGTGCAGGCTTATCACTTAGAGACCACGGTCGCTCGCTACCCAAGAATAATGGTTACGCGAGATGTCGCCCTGGATGTCCAAAGTTATCTATCCGACGAGTTATGCGGAAATGAGTTTGTGAATTGCGTGCAGCGTTCATCCGATGGCCCATATTATTTTCATGTACTGCGCAACATAGCCTTGGTACGCGATAACTTGCTCGAAAGTAGTACTCGTTTCGAACTAATAAAATACATGAATGAGGCAGCCCAGTTGATACAGGAAAGATTCGATGAAGCGGTTGATAATCCCGCTCATTTTGAAAAGGTCCGCTGGCTTGCAGCTTACTGGAATCGGACCTCCGCCGACTACGACGAGGTGATTAAAATAGAAGGTGCGGGACTAGAGAATTGGGCGATCCTCTGACCGTCTCAATTCCATTTTGCGCAATGGCGTCTGCCCTTCGCGCTTGTTTAGACTGGCAGGTCAATTCAGCCCATCTCCGAGCCACACTGAGCCCGTATGAGCGAAGCGATATCCGGGAGCGGCAGCGAGGACTACAAGTTTGATCCCGGATGTCGCTTCGCTCATCCGGGCTACGAATCTCCGAATCATTTCACAGCAGGAAAGCCGTTTTGAGCGATGTGGAGATTATTTGCCACCAAAATGAACCGGCTGGATAGGAAAAAGCCAAGTTGGACAATGGCTTAGCGAAATCCGCAAGCCAAATTGAAGACGCTTGACAACACGCGGATGAAGGCATTGAAGCGGCGCCGTCTCGCTTGATGCAAGGACGCCGGCCGGTCACTCCGGGCGGTGGAGCGAGAGCGGTTCCCGCGGGCAGGGGCTCGTCACCTCCGCTCCCGGGCGGCTCCGGCGTAAAGGTCCGGCCCAGGAAGCGCGTGCTGGAGTTGAGCGGTGGCGTTCGGTCGCTGCCGCAAGTGCCGCAGTGGAACGCCGGTAGGCGTGCCGCCCCCGCTGGGGCGGCGCCGCACCCCGAAGGGTGCGGCGGTCGTCTGCGTCTACCGGCGTTCCGCTTCCCTTGTTTTTATTTTTTCTTTTCTTTCTTCGTAGCCCGGGTTGAGTGAAGCGAAACCCGGGGAGCGGCAGAGCAGCCGCAATATCGATCCCGGATTTCGCTCGCGCTCAATCCGGGCTACGTGCGCCAAGCGTGATCGAGCCGAAGCCGGTCCTACCGCCCGGTCTTAAAACTTCGCGTGACGCGATCAAAACGCTCGGCGTCTTTGTTGCCGTGCCGTGCCGCAAACCTCGGGTGCAAAAAGCCGCATCGCGAGAACGGGATCGCTTGCGCTCGTCATTGCGAGCGGAGCGAAGCAATCCAGGGCGGTGCCGCCCCTCTGGATTGCTTCGTCGCGGAGCTTGTCATCGGGCCGGCCACTTCGGGCCGGACCCGTTGGCTCCTCGCAATGACGAATATTTTCGTCGCGAATCAAAACTTATCGCGTTCTTCGACGCGCGGCTTGCCCATCAACACCGGCTGGAACAGGGCGGCGGCGCACATGGTGGTGAGGAGCGAGATGGCAAGGAGCTTGCCCATGCTCGAGGTGCCCGGATGACTGGAGAACCACAAACTGCCGAACGCGGTCGCGGTGGTGAGCGCGCTGTAGAACACCGCGCGGGTGAGCACCGACTGCAACAGGTTGGTCTGCCCCTCGCGCCACGCCATGATGTAATAGATCTTGAAGGCGACGCCGACGCCGAGCAGCAGCGGCAGCGCGATGATGTTGGCGAAGTTGAGCGGCAGGCCGACGATCACGCAGATTTCCAAGGTGACGACGCAGGCGAGAAGGAGCGGCACCAGGGTCAAGAGCACGTCGCCGATCCGTCCGAGCGTGATCCACAGCAGAATCGCGATCGCAAGGAGCGCGTAGCCGCCGGCTTCGAGGAACGCGACGATCACGGTGTGGCGCGCCTCGAGGATCGAGATCGGGCCTTCGGCGGCCTCCGGCGCGACGGCGCGCACGGCATCGGCGAAGCGCTGCAGCACGGCGTTGTCGTTGGCGTCGCCCTTGGGCGCGACTTCGATGCGGGCGCGGCCGTCCGGCGTGACCCATTGGTCGGCGACCTCGGCCGGCACGTTGGCGCGGGTGACTTGTTGCGCCTGCAACAGGTCGCGCAGCTCGCCGAGCGCGGTGCGCAGCGGCTCGACGAACGCCGTGGTGGCGCGCTGCCGCGCCGCTTGGTCGCCATGGGCGAGCGCGGTCATGGCGGCGGCGAGCCGGTGCGCGGCGGCGGCGCCGCGGCCGGTGGCTTTGCCGGTAACGGTGTTGATCGCGCTGACGGTGGAATTGAGCATGGCGACGTTCTGCGCGTCGGTCGGCGGCGCCGCCGGGCTCTCGGGATTGAGCGCGGGATTAAGCGTGTTCGCCGCGTTGGCGATCAGCGCCAGCTTTTCCTGCTGATGGTCCGGAATGAGGTTCGACAGCGTCGTGGCGCGGGCGACCTCGGGCAGCGCCTTCAGCTTGACGGCGACCTGATCGGCAGCGGCGAGCGACGGCTCCAGCACCTGAATATCGTTGCTGCCGGAATTGGGATTGCGCGTCAGGTCGAGATAGGTGGCGACCGATTCCACTTTCGGGCTGCGCAGATTGATCGGATTGAAGTCGAAGCGCAGCCAATGCAGGAGCGGCAGCCCGGCGGCAACCAGGAGGCCGGTGGCGATCAGGATCGGCACGCGGTTGCGTTCGAGAAAGCGGTCGACCGGCGCCAGCGCCGCATAGCCGAGCGGCGCCGGCTCGGGCGGCGGATCGAGCCGGCTGAGCAGCGCCGGCAGCAGCGTGATGCTGGTGGCGAACGCGATCAGCATGCCGAGCCCGGCGATCAGGCCGAGCTCGGAGACGCCCTTGTAGACGGTGGGCAGGAACGACAGGAAACCGGCGGCGGTTGCCAGCGCCGCGAGCGTCAGCGGCGCGCCGGCGCGCCGGGCGGCGTGCAACAGCGCGGTGTGCAGATCGTCGACCTCATGGCGCTCGGCGCGATAGCGCACGCTGAACTGAATGCCGAAATCGACGCCGAGCCCGACGAACAGGACGGCGAAATACACCGATATCAGATTGAGCGTGCCGACCAGCAACAGCCCGACCGCGGCGGTGATCGCGAGCCCGACCACGAGATTGACGAACACCGCGAAAATGATGCGCCACCAGCGCAGCGCCATCCACAGGATGAACAGCACCACCACGATGGTCACCGTGGCGTTGATGCCGGCGTTCTCCTTGATGGTGGCGAACTCCTCGTCCTCCATCGGCACCGAGCCGGTCAGCCGCAGCCGCGCGTGATATTTGCCGGCGAGATCGAGCTCCTTGGCGGCGTCGCGAACCGCATTGGTCGCCTTGAGGCCGGGCTCGAGCGCCGAATAATCGAGCACGGCGCGGATGTCGATGAAGCGCAAGAGCTCGCTCGGCTGCGACGCATGACCTTGGACGAGATCGAGCCAGGAGAAACTCGCCGGCTGGCCGGCATTGACTTTCTCGATGGTGTCGGCCGCCTCGTTCATCGGCGTGCTCATGGCATCGAGCGTGATGCGGCCGCCCTGCACGCCAAGGAGCGTGAACTGAAAGCCCTGCAGCACGCCGCGCAGGCTCGGATCGCCGGCCAGCACCTGAATGAGGCGCGTGCCTTGCGTCATCGCGCCCATTTGTTTGGTCAACGCCGGGGTGTCGAGGAACAACAGGCCGTTGCGCCCGAAGTACGAGCCGCCTGGCGGCATCGGCGTCACCGCCTGGAACATGTCCTTGCGCTCTGCCAAGCGCGCCGCCAGCGCGTTGCTGGCAGCGGTCACGAGCTCCGGCGTCGGCGCATCGATGACCGCGACGATCAGCTGGAAATGCGGAAACGCTTTTTCGAGCGCGGCCTCGTTGACGCGCCACGGCAGATTGCTGGAAATCAGCTGGTTCATATTGGTCGTCATCTTGAAATGCGTGGCCGCATACCAGGACGACGCCAGCGCCAGCACAAGGGCCGCGGCAATGACCGCCCAGGCATGACGCCAGCAGAACGCAATCGCCCGAACGACAAAGGCAGTGGTGGTCTTCATGAGGCTTGCAAATGGTCCGTCGGCAGTAGGTCGGGGAAGCGTTGCGCGGCGCGCGGGCCGGGGTTTGAGGCGTCAAGACAAAGGCGAAATGGAGGCGCGTGCCGTGCGCTGCATTCTTCGCCGCTGGCGGGCTGGCCGAAATGCCCCGTTCTCGACGCCCTGCATAGCGCGTTGCGGTCACAATTTCGAAGCTGGGAAATATTCCTATGCGGATTAAGCCTAACGGGCGGCGGAGATGGCTTGGCGCTGCGATTCGGGCTGGTTTTGCCGCTTTTCCCAGGGATTCGCCGGCCGAATGCGCCGTATCAAGCGGGAATTGCGCCCGGCGAAACCGTCGGACCATTCGCGGACTTGATTGTCACGTCGCCATGGCCAAAGTAACTGGGATATAGCAACGTCAAAGCGGTCGCCGGGCCCCACCCACACGGGGTAAGCGGCGCGGAGGATTATTGCCGATGAAAGTCATTCTGGCCCAGCCTCGCGGTTTCTGCGCCGGCGTGGTGCGCGCGATCGAGATCGTCGAGCGGGCGCTGCAGAAATACGGCCCGCCGGTCTACGTGCGCCACGAGATCGTGCACAACAAGCACGTGGTCGAGAGCCTCAAGGCCAAGGGCGCGCGCTTCGTCGAGGAGCTTTCCGAGGTGCCGCCGAACGCCGTCACCATCTTTAGCGCCCATGGCGTCGCCAAGAGCATCGAGGAGGAGGCGGCGTCGCGCCAGCTTCCGGTGCTCAACGCCACCTGCCCGCTGGTCACCAAGGTACACAATCAGGGCAAGCGCTATGTCGGCCAGGGCCGCCGCCTGATCCTGATCGGCCATGCCGGCCATCCGGAGGTCGAAGGCACGATGGGCCAGATCGCCGAGCCGGTGACATTGGTGCAGACCGAGCACGACGTCGACACGCTCGACATCGCCGCCGACACGCCGGTCGCCTACGTCACCCAGACCACGCTGTCGGTCGACGACACCCGCGGCATCATCGCCGCGCTGCATCGCCGGTTCACCGACATCGTCGGGCCGGAAACCCGCGACATCTGCTACGCCACCCAGAACCGCCAGACCGCGGTGCGCGAACTCGCCAAGCTGGTCGACGTTATCCTGGTGGTGGGCGCCAAGAACAGCTCCAATTCGAACCGGCTGCGTGAGATCGGCGAGGAAGACGGCACGCCGAGTTATCTGATCGCCGACGGCAGCGAGGTCGAGCCCGACTGGTTCGGCAACGCCGACACGGTCGGCATCACCGCCGGCGCCTCGGCGCCCGAAGTTCTGGTCGAGGACGTGATCGACGCGCTGCGCCGGCTCGGGCCGGTCGAGGTCAGCGAACTCACCGGGCGCCAGGAGACGATCGAATTCCGCCTGCCGCCCGAATTGGCCGACGGCGTCGCCGCCAGCCACGCGCGGGCCCAGGCTCAGGTCTAGTACCTGGATGATCATGCGTAAGAGGTGTTGCAGCAAGATTCGATACTCCCTCTCCCCGTCGGGGTGTGGGTTGGGGTGTGGGGGTTCGGAAGTTTCAGATAATTCTGCAGCGTCCGAACCCCCTCACCCTCGCTCGCTACGCTCGCTCGACCTCTCCCCTCCGGGGAGAGGTAAAAGCGAAGCGACCCTGAGGGGCGTCCGATTTGGGACGCCGGCGAAAGAAAAAAGGATAAATCGTGCCAGTATCTCTACGACAGAAAGTGATGGTCGGCGCCTATGTGATGAAGCAGCGGCTGAAAGGCCGCAAGCGCTATCCGCTCGTGCTCATGCTGGAGCCGTTGTTCCGCTGCAATCTGTCCTGCTTCGGTTGCGGCAAGATCGATTATCCGGACGCCATTCTCAACAAGCGCCTCTCCGTTCAAGAATGTCTCGAGGCGGTCGACGAATGCGGCGCGCCGATGGTGGCTATACCCGGCGGCGAGCCGCTGATCCACCGCGAGATCGGCGAGATCGTCAAGGGCATCGTCGCGCGCAAGAAATTCGTCTCGCTGTGCACCAACGCGCTGCTCCTTGAGAAGAAACTGCACCTGTTCGAGCCGTCGCCGTACCTGTTCTTCTCCGTCCACCTTGATGGGCTGAAGCATCACCACGACAAGTCGGTGTGCATGGACGGCGGCTTCGACAAGGCAGTGGCGGCGATCAGGGCCGCGAAGGCCAAGGGTTTCGCCGTCAACGTCAATTGCACGATCTTCGACGGCCATCCGGCCGAGGACATCGCCGCGTTCCTCGATCTCGCCAACGAGCTCGGCGTCGGCGTGTCGATCTCGCCCGGCTACGCCTACGAGCGGGCGCCCGACCAGGAGCACTTCCTCAACCGGCGCAAGACCAAGGAGCTGTTCCGCAGGGTCTTCGCGCTCGGCAAGGGCAAGACTGGTAAGGGTAAGACCTGGAATCTGACCCATTCTGGCATGTTCCTCGACTTCCTCGCCGGCAATCAGGAATTCCACTGCACGCCATGGGGCATGCCGACGCGCAACATCTTCGGCTGGCAGAAGCCCTGTTATCTGCTCGGCGAAGGCTACGCCAAGTCGTTCACCGAGCTGATGGAGACCACCGATTGGGATTCCTACGGCACCGGCCGCTATGAAAAGTGCGCCAACTGCATGGCGCATTGCGGCTACGAGGCGACCGCCGCGGAAGCGATGATGCAGCATCCGCTGCAGGCGGCGATGATCGCCTGGCGCGGCGTCAGGACCGAAGGCCCGATGGCGCCGGAGATCGACATGTCGCAGCAGCGCCCGGCGCAATACGTGTTCGACGGCCAGGTGCAGCAGCGGCTTTCCGAGATCCGCGCCAACGAAGCGCGCGAGAAAGCCGCCAAGGCGGCGCAGACCTCGGCCAGCGCGGCCTAGCGTATTCTCGATCTTTGGAACGTAGCTTACGTCTGCTCAATCCAAGGATTGAAGAGCGCAATTCCCATGGCTTCGAAATCAGCGACATTGCGCGTAGCGACGGTCAGCCCGTGCACTACGGCCGTTGCTGCGATCAAACCGTCCCGCTCCGCGCGCCGGTTGGGAACGTGAAGCCGCGCGCAACATCGCGCTACTGCCGTGTCGATTGGCAGGATGCGGCCATCGAACCCAAGCAGAATGTGATCGTCGATCCAGCTGCGCAGGACGGCACCTTGCGCCGTATCTTTACGGCCAATTTGCAGAGCCCCCAACTCGATCTCCAGGATCGAGATCACCGAGAGAAAAAAGCTGGCTGCCGGTATTGCACGAGCCCAGCCAACAACATTCATGTTTGCCTTCTGCGGCCGCCGCAGTTCGGAGATGACGTTGGTATCGAGCAGAAACATCAGTCTAAATTGGCGGGTTTGGAAACGCGGCCGAGGCGCGGCGGCTTGAATTCAAAATCGCCGGCGTTCGGCTGTGCAAGGACCTCAGCGAGGCTCATGTTGCCACCGGCCAACCGGCGATAATCTTCGATCGTCAGCAAAACATGGGCAGGCCGGCCGCGGTCGGTGATGAAGACGGGACCGCGCCGCGCCGCCTTTTTGGCGCCGCTCGTATCCTGGTTGAATTCTCGGCTGGTCACGGTCTTGACGGCCATTGCTTGCTCCGCCACGCATGCAAGTCCTTTGCCTATGTAGTTACGTTTCTACATCAAGGCAAGCGCAATAACCGCACAAAAGAGCGGGCTCCCTGCCATGTTCTGGCAGCCAGAAGAAAAGGCCCCGGCGGTTGCCGAGGCCTTCGCAGGAGGAACGCCGAAGAGTCGCGTATCAGTAGCGCGTCGCGATCGGGCCGCCGAAATTGAAGTGATAGTTGATTCCGACCCGAGCTATATTCGCCGTGAGGTGGGCCGAGCTGGAGTTCGTATAGGTGCAAACGGCCGGGGTACAGGCCGGTGTCAGCGTCCCGGCGTTTGCTCCCGTCCTGCCGAGGTCGACGTACAGATACTCGGCCTTGACCGACCAGTTTTGGTTGAGCGCGTATTCCACACCAGCCCCGACCGTCCAGCCGACCTGCGTCGTCGCGAACGTATTTGTGCTGACGAACGGAGGCAGCAGCGTCAGAGTCTGGCTGAAGTGCTCCCTGCCGACAGCAAGACCGCCGGTCGCATAGAGCAACCAGTTGTTCATCGCCCAGCCGATCCGTGGCCGCGCAGTGAACAGCCAGTCGGTCGAGTAGTGCGTGGCTACGCCAAAGAACTCCGTGGGCGGTCCAACTACTCCGCCTGGCAGGGTGCTAGGAAACGGGAAGGTGCCGCTTGTCGAGCCTTTGATGCCGAGGTATTCGAAATCGGCCTCAGCTCCCCACACGATGTTACCTGACTGCGAATTATATCCGATCTGACCGCCGCCGGTGAAGCCATCGCCGTTGATGCGTGGCGACGCAGCACTTGACACCGCCGCGTTGTCGACGGCGACAAATGGCGGAACTGGGCCGATGATATTGGTCGTATTGATGTCGTCGCGCCCCCATGCCCAACCGGCGTTGCCGCCGACGTAGAAGCCGCACCACATGCAGGCTGGCGCGAGCGGCGCCGCCGGCGCCTTGAGCGGCATGTTCATGTCGGCGGCCATGGCAGGACCGGCGATCAGCGCCCCGATGGCGACAAGACCAATCAGCGATCTCTTCATAGGCGTCCCCCTTCTGGGCATTCCCAAAACTGACTCGAATTTAACTCTTACCCGCCCAAAAGACTGTGACCTTTAGACCACAGTGAGCAAGATTCGCCGGTTATTGGAACCGACCTGCAAGTTCCGCGGGCTTTGGTGTTGCCCGGGCAAGGGCTTCAGAGGCCGAGCCCGCTACATCCCCCATTCGGGCCTGCGATCACGCGAACCCTGCAAATTGCGGTAGCGGGCCAGCGCCCAGAGCGGAAAAAACTTCGAATAGCCGTGGTAGCGCAGGTAGAAGACGCGCGGGAAGCCGGTCGCGGTGTAGCGCGGCTCGGCCCAGAAGCCGTCAAGCCCTTGCTTGGCAACGAGATAGGCGATGCCGCGGGCGACCGCCGCGCTGTCCGCCTCGCCGGCGGCCAACAGGCCGAGCACCGCCCAGGCGGTCTGCGACGCGGTCGAGGGCGCGCGCTCATAGCCGCGATAATCGAGCTTGTAGCTCGAGCCGTCCTCGCCCCAGCCGCCATCGGGGTTCTGGATCGCCTCCAACCATTTGACGGCTTTGCGGATTTCCGGCGCGCCCGGATCGATGCCGGCGACATTGAGGGCGCTTAAGACCGACCAGGTGCCGTAGATGTAGTTCATGCCCCAGCGGCCGTACCAGCTGCCGTCGGCAAGCTGGGTGCGGCGCAGGTAGGCGACGGCACGTTCGACCACGCCATCCTCCCCCGCCCGGCGTGGCAGGACGGCTTCGCCCAGTTGCGCCAGCATGGACACGCAGCGCGCGCTCACGTCCTCGGTAGGCGGGTCGAGCAGCGCGCCGTGGTCGGCGAACGGAATGTTGTTGAGGTAATAATATTCGTTGTCGGCGTCGAACGCGCCCCAGCCGCCGTTTTGGCTCTGCATGCCGATGATCCATTCGGTGGCGCGCGCCAGACTGTTGGCGTAGTCCCGCCGGCCGGAAAGTTTTTGCCAACGGTCCATCGCCATGGCGACGACCGCCGTATCGTCGACGTCCGGATAATGCGGGTTGGCGTACTGAAAGGCCCAGCCGCCCGGCCGCAGCTGCGGGCGCCGCGCGCTCCAGTCGCCACGCACGTCGAGAATTTGCTGCGGCACCAGCCAATCGAGCCCTTTGCGCGCCTGCTCGTTGGCGCGCGCGCCGCCGACTTCGAGCAGCGTGTGGCAGACGAGCCCGGTGTCCCAGATCGGCGACACGCACGGCTGGCAATAGGCTTCGTCGCCGTGCACCACGAGCAGCTTCTCGACCGAGCGGCGCGCGATGGCGCGGCGCGGATCGTTGCCGCCGACGCCGAGCGCGTCGAACATCATCACGCCGTTGGCCATGGCGGGAAAAATCGCACCGAGCCCGTCCTCGCCGTTGAGCCGCTCGGTCGCCCAGGCGACGGCGCGATCGATGGCGCGGCTGCGCGCCCGCTTGGGAAACAACGGCTCGGCGGCGCGCAGCACGTTGTCGACCAGGCGGAAGAACCAGAACCACGACGCTTTCTGCTGCGGCGCGCGCGGCGCCGGTCCGAGCGTTTGCGCCGGCGCGACGAACAGTTCGTCGATGCGCACGTTTTTGGCATTACGGGCGACGGGCTTCTTCGCCATCAGCACCAACAGCGGCACGATGACGGTGCGGCTCCAATACGAGATCTTGTCGAGGTGGAACGGAAACCATTTCGGCAACAGCATGATCTCGACCGGCATCACCGGCACCGCGCGCCACGGAATGAATCCGAACAGCGCCAACATAATGCGGGTAAACACGTTGGAGCGTTCGGCGCCGCCGCGGGAGCGCAGCGCCTCGCGCGCGCGGCACATGTGCGGAGCGTCAACGGAATCGCCGATCATCTTCAGAGCGAAATAGGCCTTCACGGTCGCGCTGATATCGAGATCGCCATCGGCAAAAAGCGGCCAGCCGCCGTGGGCGCCCTGAATGCGGCGCAGATAAACGGCGATCTTGGCCTCGAGCGCGGCGTCGACCGGCTCGCCGAGATAATGCCGCAGCAGCACGTATTCGGCCGGAATCGTGGCGTCGGCCTCCAGCTCGAACAGCCAGTGACCGTCGTTGTGTTGGCGCGCCAGCAGCGCGTCCGTCGCGCGCTCGATCGCGCGCTGCAGATTCTGATCGCCGGATTGCACGTCGTTCATCGTTTACTCATGCTGATTGGCGCGCGACGAGCGCAGCGGCGCGGTTGCCGGAGCGGATCGCGCTTTCGATCGTGGCGGGCAGGCCGGTGTCGGTCCAGTCACCGGCAAGCGCGAGATTGCGCCAACGCGTTGCCGCGCCGGGTCGCTTGGCGTCCTGCGCCGGCGTCGCCGCAAAGGTGGCGCGCCGCTCGCGCACGATTTGCCATGGCGGCAGCGCATCTGGAAGCCCGGTCACGGCCGCAACTTCGTTCCAGATGGTTTTCGCCAAGACGTCGCGCGCGGTGTCGAGATAGCGGTCGCCGGCGCTGATGGTGATCGATACGCGGCCCGGGAAGGCGAAAATCCATTGCACCACGCCGTTGAGTACGCCGAGGATCGGCGGCTGCGCGGCCGGCGCGTCGATGGCGAAATGCGCATTGACGATGGCGCGAAACTCGGTCGGCACCGAAAGGCCATCGACCAGCGCGGCCGCCGCATACGGCGGCACCGCGACGATCACGGCGTCGTCGGCGCCGAGCAGGATCGTCTCGTTGCCGAAATCGAGCGCCTCGATGCGCTCGGCGCCGAGGCGTAGCCCGCGCAATTGATGCTCGAGACGCACCGCCGCGCCGCGGCTTTCCAGCGCAGCGAGCGCCGGCTCGATCATCGTTGAGCCAAGGCCGTCGCGTGCGATCAGCGGCCGGCAGGCGAGCCCACCGGCGCCGAGCGTTTCGCGGATCACGGCGCTCGCCAGCCGCGCCGATCCGTGCGGCGGATCGATGTTGAGCGCGGCAAGGAGCAGTGGCTCGACCAGTCTCTGATAAAGCGGTCCATCGCAGGCGATGACCTCGCCCACGCTTTTGCCGGGGCTTGGCCAGAGCAACTTCGCCAGTCCGAAATAATCCAAAACGCTTGTGCCCGGTACCCGCCGGCAGCGGTCGAAAATCCACAACGGCAGGCGACCGTCATTGAAGCGCAAGGTCCAGCGCGCGCGGCTCGCCAGATCCACGAACGCGAATTCCGCGCGCGGCGGCCCGACCAAACGCTGCTCGGCGCCGATGCTGCGCAGATAAGCGAGCGCCGCATGATTGCCGGACAGCAAAAGATGATTGCCGTTGTCGATCACCATGCCGAGCGTGGCATCGCGATACGAGCGGCAGCGGCCGCCGGCGAACGCGGTCGCCTCGTGCACGATCACGCGCTCGCCGCGCGCCGACAGGTCGAGCGCGGCGGAAAGGCCGGCGAGACCGGCGCCGATGATGTGAACCGTGCGAGTCATCACAACAGCCGCATCACATCAGATTGCGCAGCACGACCAACAAAAGCCGAGCGCGCGGCAGCCGCACCGGCTTACGCGGCGGGGCAAAGCCGCGGGCGACCAGGCGATCGAGAATGAGACCATAGGCCTCGGCCATGATGCGCGGCGCCCGCACAGCGCGCCGCGGCGCCTGTCGCATAATGGCGTTCGCCTTGGCAAAATGTTGCCGCGCCAGCTCGACCAGCACGCCGCAGGCTTCGCCGAGCATCGGATTGGCCAACACCGTTTGCGGATCGGTGCTGATGATGCCGGTATCGCGCAGCGCATCGCGCGGCAGATAAAGCCGGCCCAAGGCCGCGTCCTCGTCGAGATCGCGCAAAATGTTGGTGAGCTGCAGCGCGCGGCCGAGCTGGTCGGCGAGCGCCAGCCCGGCATCGCGCTCCATGCCGAACACGCGCACCGACAGCCGGCCGACCGCGCAGGCGACGCGGTCGCAATAAAGCTCGAGGGTGGACCGATCGGGCGCGCGAATATCGGCCACCACGTCCATCTCCATGCCGTCGATCACGGCAAGAAAATCGGCGCGCTGCAGGTCGAATGTTCGCACCGCCTGCGCCAGGCCGGCGAGTTGCGGCGGCGGCGCGCCGGCATAGAGCGCGTCGATGTCGGCACGCCAGCGCTGCAATTCGCCGCGGCGCACCTCGCGCGGTCCGGGATCGTCGGCGATGTCGTCCACGGCGCGGCAGAACGCATAGATTTCGAACATCGCCTCGCGCTGCGGCCGCGGCAGAATGCGCATGCCGCCGTAGAACGAGCTGCCGGCGGCGCGCACGGCCGCTTGCGTGGGCTGCTCTTTCACTTACGCGTCCCGCGGCTTGTGCGCGGCCGCCGAAAAGCGCCGGGCGAGACGCCGCGATGCTCCACTCAGCGCACCGACAAGCGTGAGCCTGGCAACGGCGGACAACGGCAGGTGCACCCGCTCGCTCAGCGGATCGCGCTTCATCAACAGTGCGGTAAGATGGTGCGCCAAGGTATTGATGACAGAGACTTCGAGGCCGAGCCGGCGATCCTCGATCAGCAGAGGGAACACGTCGCTTTCGCTCAGCAAGCGCTCGGTGCGCTCGGCGAGGCGATGCAGGCAAATGAGCAAGGACGGCGAAGCGCGCGCTTCGCCCAGCGTCTCCACCGTGGCGCCCGCGGCGGCGAGCGCATCGAGCGGCACGTAGACGCGATCGAGGTTGAGGTAATCGTCTTTGCAGTCCTGCAGATGATTGATGATCTGCAAGGCGGCGCACAGCGCATCATTGGCCGGCCAGGTGTCGCGGCTCTCGCCGTGCACGTCGAGCACGAAGCGGCCGACCGGCATGGCCGAGAGCGAGCAGTAGCCGATCAAATCGTCCCAGTCGCGATAGCGCAGTTTGGTCACGTCGAGCCTGAAGGCGGCAAGCAGATCCTGCGCATGTTTGGGCGAGAGCTTGCCTTCGGCAAGTTTTTCGCGCAGTTGCACGGCAACCGCATCCGTGTCGTTCTGCCCGGCGAGGCCGGCGTCGAGGCGATCGAGCAGCGCCAGTTTCTGATCGGCCGGCAGCGCGGCGTGATCGGCGATGTCGTCGGCGGTGCGCACGAAATTGTAGAACGACAGAACGACGCCGCGGTGGCGCGGATGAATGAGCCAGGAGGCGACCGGGAAATTCTCGTCCCGATGCCCCTTGCCCGAGCGCCATGCAGCGGCGTCGTTCTGGCGCGCGTCGTTCATAGCAATTCCGAAACGTTGGCCTGGGCGCGGCCCTTCCACATGCCGCCGCGCCCGCGCGCATGCTGATAGGCGGAATCAAGCGTAAAGGCCATATAGATCGCGGCCATCGCCGGCAGCGCCAAGCCCCAAAGCGCCGACAATCCGTAGAGCCGCAGCGTCGGGCGGAACGCGAGCGCCATCAACAGCCAGACGAACAGGCCGAGGAACTGCGCGATGCCGTCGGCAAAGATCGAAAGCGCAACCGGCGCCAGATAGACCAGCGCGAGTCCGGCGATAGTGCCGGCAAGCAGCAGCGGCGAATAGCCGAGCTGCGCGTAGGCGGTGCGCGACACCATGCGGCGAATGTCGGCAAGCCGAGGATAGGCGCGGATGCTGTGCACGCGCTCGGTCAGACCGATCCAGATCGGGCCGCGCGCTTTTAGCAATTTGGCGAGCGCGCAATCGTCAATCAGCGCGCCGCGGATCGCCGCAAGCCCGCCAGCCTCACGCAGCACATCGCGGCGCACCAGCATGCAGCCACCGGCCGCAGCCGCGATGGCGCGGCGCGGATCGTTGGCCCAGGCGAACGGATAGAGCATCTGGAAGAAGAAGATGAAGGCCGGGACGAGGAGGCGCTCGGCAAAGCTCTTGCAGCGCAGTTTGACCATCAACGAGGTGAGGACGAAACCGTTCGCCAGCGCGCGCTCAACGAGCTGCGGCAGCGCATCGGCGCCGTAAACAATATCCGCGTCGGTGAACAGCAAATAGGCCGGCGGGTTCGGCAGGTCTTGGATCGATAAGTCCTCGACCAACGCCACGCCCTGCTGCTGCGCCCACAATTTGCCGGTCCAGCCGGCGGGCAACGGCCGGCCAGTCACCACCTTGAGCCGATCAGCCAGGCCGAGGTTTGCCGCCGCATCGCGCGCCGCTTGCGCCGTGCCATCGCGGCTCTGATCGTCGACCACGATAACGTTGAGCTCGCCCGCATAAGGTTGGCGCAGCAGTGACGACACGGTTTCGCCGATGCACGCTGCTTCGTCGCGGGCCGGAATGATGGCGCCGATCGCCGGCCAGGCGCCGTTCCACGACGAAACCTCGCCCGGCGCCGACCGGTCGTCGCGTTCGGCCGCCTGCCAAAAACCGCCGCGCGCCGCGATCAGGTACAGCCAGATCGCCAGCACCATTGACGCTACAAGCTCGTTGGCCACAGATAGCTCTCGTTATGGCTCGTGTCGGGCCACAGGACCCGGCCCTGGTCGGGCGCGGGGCGCGGTCCGGCTCAACCGTTATCCCGTAAATGTAGGATCGAGAACAGCACCCCCACAGGGAGGCCGAACCGCTGGGCAGCACCGATGAACGGCAAAAGCGCCAAGAAAAACAACAAGAAAAACGACGAGCAAGGCGACCGGTTCCTGGCCCGCCTCGACGCCGTGGCGGCGGACACCGAGGCGCTGCTCGGGCGGCTTCTGGCGGCAAAGCCGGAGCCCGGCGAACTGTCGCGGCCGGAGCGGCTGCTCGAAGCCATGCGCTACGCCAGTCTCGGCGGCGGCAAGCGCTTTCGGCCGTTTCTGGTGGTCGAGAGTGCCGCCCTGTTCAAGGTGCCGCGGCAGCGCGCCCTGATGGCGGGCGCAGCGCTGGAATGCGTGCACTGCTACTCGCTGGCGCACGACGATCTGCCGGCTATGGACAACGATGCGCTGCGCCGCGGCCGCCCCACCGCGCACAAGAAATTCGACGAGGCGACCGCTATCCTTGCCGGCGACGGCCTCCTCACTTTCGCGTTCGACATTTTGTCGCGCAGAGCGACCCATCCGGATGCGACTGTGCGCGCCGAACTCGTCGGCGCGCTGGCGCGCGCTTCCGGCATCGGCGGCATGGCGGGCGGCCAGATGCTCGACCTCGCCGCCGAGGGCCGGTTCTCCGGCGCAGGTCCGCTGCGGCTCAAGGAGAACGACGTGCGGATGCTGCAGGCGATGAAGACCGGCGCGCTGCTGCGCTTTGGCTGCCAGGCCGGCGGCATTCTGGCCGCGGCGACGAAACGCGAGCGCGCCGCGCTTGACCGCTACGGCTCGGCGGTCGGCCAGGCGTTTCAAATTGCCGACGATCTGCTCGATCTTGAAGGCGATCCGGCACTGGTCGGCAAATCCACCGGCAAAGACGCCGAAGCCGGCAAAGCCACGATGGTGAGCGCGCTCGGCGTTGCCGCAGCCAAGGCGCGGCTGCGGCAATTGGTAGGCGAGGCCGAGAAGGCTTTGGCACCGTTTGGGGCCGCGGCCGGCATCCTCGTCGAAGGCGCGCGATTCGTCGCGGAGCGGCACGCCTGAACGCCGGCGGCTGGCGCAAAGCCGAGCTGTGGACAGAACCAACTTCACAAAGGATTACGAATAATGTCACTGTTTCCGGGCATCTGCGTTCATCGCCGCTTGAGACTGGGCACCGGAGCCGACTAAATCGCGATTGAAGTTCATATAGGGCGCGCATATTTGCTGGCGGCTGCCCCGCCGCCCGCGCTCACAACCAGGAACGAAACCGGGTCAAACCTTCCGGTGCTTTCGGGACACTCAAGCTCATGAGAATGGACGGGTTTCGGAGTCTGCGGGCGGCTCGTGCCTCGGTGGCGGCGCTTACTCTTGCGCTCACCTTGGTGTCTGCGAATATTCCTTCGTCGACGCCGGCGCATGCGCAGGACGGCGCCCGCGTGGCGGCACCACATCCGCGCGGAAATTTTCGCGCGCGCGAAAGCAAAGTACCGAACGGTGCGCCGGCTGCCGCCGCGCAGCCGAAGTCGCTGCCGGCGCGAACGCCGTTCACCGCCGAGGAGGACGCCATTGCAACCATTCCCGGCATGCCCGACGTACGATTCTGGGCCGACTCAACGGCGGATTTCATCAAGGCGCTGCCTGACAAGCCGGGCCCTTGGCTCGCGCTGTCAAGCGGCGGCGAGGACGGCGCGTTCGGCGCCGGGCTCCTTGCCGGTCTCGGCGCGTCCGGCAAGCGGCCAGACTTTTCCGTCGTCACCGGGGTGAGCACCGGCGCGTTGTTGGCGCCGTTTGCGTTTGCCGGTTCGAAGTACGAGGAGGCGATGCGCGACGCCTATACCAAGATCACCTCGGCCGATATTTTCGAAGTCGGCGCCACGCCGGAAAGCTTTGTCGACACGTGGCCGCTGAAAGAGCTCATCGCCAAGGAATTCACGCCGGCAATGCTCGCCGACATCGCCGCCGAGTACCGCCGCGGCCGGCGCCTGTTTGTCATCACCACCGATCTCGATGCCGAACGCTCCGTGGTCTGGAATATGGGCGCGATTGCGGCTCACGGCGGCGATGCGGCGCTCAACCTGTTTCGTACCGTGCTGCTCGCCTCCAGCAGCATACCGGGCGCGTTCCCGCCGGTGCTGATCGACGTCGAGGCCAACGGCAAGCGTTTCGCCGAGATGCACGTCGATGGCGGCGCCGGCGGTCAGTTTTTTGTCGCGCCGGCCCAGCTGATGGCGGCGACCTCCGATTACCGCCTGCCCGCGACCGGGCTTTACGTCATAGTCAATAGCGGACTACAGCCGGACTTTGAGGTCGTGCAGCGCTCGACTGCATCGATCCTCACTCAAACGGTCGGCATGGCGGTGAAGGTCGACACCCGTCTGATGCTCGACCGCGCCTATTTGGTCGCCAAGCGCAGCGGCACCGCATTCAACGTCGCCAGCATCCCGCCGAATTTCTCCGCGCCGAGCCGCGGCGCGTTCGACCCCGACTATATGCGTGCTTTGTTCCAGGCCGGCTACGACCAGGGCAAGGGCGACGCGCCGTTCGCCAACGCGCCGCCGCCATATCCGCCACCGCCGGCGCAAGCATTGCCGCCGCAGGCACAGCCATCGCAGCATTCCGAGAAAACCGGAGCCGATCGATGAAAAAGATTTTCAGCGCGAGTCTCGCCGCTACGTTGGCGGCCTTTATGGCCGCGAGTGCGGTCATGCCGTCCGACGCAGCGGCAGCGCGGCGGCGCGCGCCGCTGACCAGCGTATATGACGGGCTGTGGAGCGTGTCGATCGTGACGGTGGTCGGCGATTGCGACCGCGGCTATCGCTATCCGCTGCGCATCGTCGGCGGTCATGTGCTCAAAGCCGACGACGACTCGGCCTACGCGGTTGCCGGCGCAGTGGGCCGCGGCGGCGCGATCGGTGTCACGATATCGGGCGGCGGCCAGACCGCAACCGGCCGTGGCCGGCTGTGGCGCGGCCAGGGCCGCGGCGTCTGGCGCACCTCGAACGGCCGCTGCTCCGGCAACTGGACCGCCGAACGGCGCGCCGAGGCCGCTCGTTGATGGCAAAAAAGCGGGCGGCGGCAGTCAGGCGGCGCTTTCGGACGGCGCTTTCTTGGCCCAGTAATCCGGCTGCGCCTTGCTTGCTTGCAGCTGCTGCTCATCCTCATAACCGGGCGCCATCGATGCCGCGGTGCCGGCCAGCACCTGGTGATGCTCGATGTTGAGGAGTCGCAGCCAGCTCTGCTGGCCGAGCGTGAGCCCGATCATGCAGCCGAGCTCGACCAGCTCCGGTTCGCTGAAATGCCGATGCATGCGCTCCCAGAACGCGTCGTCGGTGGCAAGATGCCAGACGATGGCTTCGGCGTAAGCGAGCGCGGCCTTCTGCCGTTCGTCGTATTTGGTCGATTTATCGAAATTGAGCAGATCGAGCACCTGGTCCTCGATCAGCGCGCCGCTCGTCGTCGCCTTCACCGAGCGTTGATTGCCGCAATATTCGCACGCCACCGAGCGCGACACATAGAGCCGGCACAGTTCCTTGATGGCGTGATCGAGGATGCCGTTGCGGTAAATGTTGTTCCAGGAATCGGCGAAGAACCAGAAGCAGGCCGGCACATGGGCGCGGATCGCCGAACTTTCCGGCCGCGGCGTGCCTTCGCGCCGGCAACGCTCCATCTCGGCGCGCATGCGCGCATCCATCTTGTCGAGCGGTACGTAACTTATCCTCTGCTTGGCCATAGTGCGTGTCTTTCCTGGAGTTCATGTCAGGGTGCGCGCCGCGGCCGCTAGCCTCGACATTGAGCCGAGCGGGCGCCTCCCGCAACGGGTAAATACGCCGTTTTTGCGGTCGCGTAAGTGGCCTCTGCCGAGGCGCTTTAGGCGCAGCGCGCCAATCGATCATGAGCCATAAACCATTGTGGCGAATGCCCCAAGAATTCCTCACAATCCGACACAAAGGGTCATGCTGCCGCCGCGGCAGAGCATTGTGATCGCACCGGATTTGGGGAATTGCGGGTACGAGGATGCGCCGCCGGCTTTCTGCCGTCGTTCTTTCCATTCTGCTGTGCGGATTATGGGCCTTGGCGGCGTGCGGCGCTGCGCGCGCGGCCGGCGTTACCGATTCCATCGCTGTGAGCGGCAACCGCCACGTCGACGCCGCGACGGTCCGCTCGTATTTCCACCCCACCGATGGCCAGCTTAACGGCGCTGCGCTCGACGCGGCACTCAAGGCGCTTTACGAGAGCGGCCTGTTCTCCGACGTCAAGATCAACCATGACGGCGGCCGCATCGTCGTCAAGGTCGTGGAAAATCCGCTCATCCGCAAGGTCGCCGTCGAGGGCAACAAGAAGGTCAAGGACGCCGACCTGACGAAGACGCTACAGTCGAAGCCCGGCGGGCCGCTGTCGCGCTCCATCGTGCAGGCCGACGTGCAGCGGCTGCGCGACATCTACCAGCAGCACGGCTACTTCCAGGCTCGCATCGAACCGCAGACGATCGATGCCAAGAACGGCCGCGACGATCTCGTCTTCCAGATCAATGAAGGCGACAAGCTCGCGGTGCGCAAAATCCTCTTTACCGGCAACAACGCCTTTGCCGGCAACAAGCTCACCGGCCAGATCAAGAGCGGCAAGACCAACTTCTTGAGTTTTCTGCTCGACAACGACATCTACGACGCCGACAAGATCGAAAACGATTGCGACCTCATTCGCCGCTTCTATCGCGCCCGCGGCTATGCCGACGCGCGCGTACGCACGGCGGCGAGCTACGAGCCGAGCGAGCAAGGCGTCGTGCTCACCTTCGTCATCGACGAAGGTCCGTACTACCGTTTCGGCAAAGTCGATCTGCAATCGGACGTGAAGGCGGTCGATGCTGCTTCATTCCGCTCCTATGTGCTGACCCAGAAGGGTGACGCGTTCAATGCCGATGCCATCGACAAGTCGGTGGATGCGTTGACCATGGCGCTGGCCCGAAGCGGCCAGCCGTTCGCCAACGTCGCCGCGCGCATCGATCGCGGGCCGCCGCGCAGCGGCACGGGTGCGGCCGGGGTTGTCGGTCTCGTCTACACCATCGACGAAGGCAACCGGATCTACGTCGAGCGCATCGTCGTGCACGGCAATACCAAGACCCGCGACGAGGTGATCCGCCGCCAGCTCGATTTCGGCGAGGGCGATGCCTACAACCGCGCGCTGGTCGACCGCGCCGAGCGGCGGCTCAAGGCGCTCGGCTATTTCAAATCGGTGAAGACCGCGACCGAGCCGGGCTCGGCGCCCGACCGCGTCGTGCTCGACATCAACGTGGTCGAGCAGGACACCGGCAATTTCTCGATCTCCGGCGGCTATTCGACGGTGACCGGAGCGATGGCCAGCGTCAGCGTCAGCGACACCAACATGTTCGGCGCCGGCTATGTCGGTAAGGTCGCGGTGACCTATGGGCAGTACGCGCGCAGTTTCGATATCGCGCTCAGCGACCCTTACTTCCTCGACCAGCGGCTCTCCGCCGGCATCGAACTGTTCGGCAGCCAGACCTTGGCCAACGTCAACCAGTCCTTCGATAGCACGGTGTACGGCGGCAAATTGACGTTCGGCACGCCGTTGAACGAACAGCTCGGCGTCACCTGGACCTATTCGCTCTACAATCAGTCGATCGGGCTCGATCCGGTGGACGGCATCTCGTCGCTGCCGATCCAGCAGGCAGCCGCCGAGGGACCGATCTGGGTCTCCTCGATCGGCGTCGGCATGGTCTATTCGACACTCGACAATCCGAAGAGCCCGACCAACGGCTTGCGCATACAGACCAACAACGAAATCGCCGGGTTCGGCGGCGCCGCGAAGTTCGCCAAGACCACCGAGGACGTGCGCTACTATCATCAGGTCGCCGGCGACGTGGTCGGCATGGTGCGCACGCAGGACGGCTACGTCACGCCATATGGCGGCCAGCAATTGCCGCTGCTCGACGGCTTTTTCGGCGGGCCGCAGCTCATTCGCGGCTTCGCGCCCAACGGCTTTGGGCCGCGCGACGTCACGCCCGGCACGACGATGGATAATCTCGGCGGCAACGTTTACTGGACCATGTCGTCCGAATTGCAGGCGCCGGTGCCCGGCGTGCCGGCCGACGCCAATCTGAAAATGGCGCTGTTCTCCGACGTCGGCAGCCTGTGGGCGACCGGCTCCAGCGCGACCAGTCTCGCCGCGCTGTCGCAGTCGCAGTCGCAGCAGATCACCAATTCGAAAGGCCTGCGCGCCTCCGCCGGTATCGGCCTCGTCTGGGACTCGCCGTTCGGCGCGATGGAGGTCGATTACGCCTATCCGTTCGCCACCCAGCCCGGCGACGTGGCGCAGCGGCTCAATTTCACCGCCGGGCAGTTTTGATCGCCGCTATCGGGCGGCTTCTTGCTCCATCGCCAGTTCGGCCTGCAGGCTCGCGACATCGCGGAAGATCGAGGCGACCGCAAGCACGCGGCCCTGGCGTTTGTAGCGCAACAGACAGTCCTTCGCGGCAACGTCGCCGTCGATGGCGATCTCGTCCCACTGCTCGGCATGGCCGACGTAATTGATCGGGACGTCGTAATGCTGGCTCCAGAAGAACGGCACACTGTCGAAGCGCTCGTTCTGGCCCAGCATATTGAGCGCGGCAGCCTGGCCTTGGCGTTCGGCAACGACCCAGTGCTCGACGCGGATGGCGGCGCCGGAATATCGATCAGGCCAGCGCGCAACGTCGCCGGCGGCGTAAATGCCCGGCGCGCTGGTTTCGAAGAACTGATTGACCGCGACGCCGCGATCGAGCGTCAACCCAATCTGCTCGGCGAGCGCAAGGCGCGGCCGCACGCCGACGCCGACGACCACGATATCTGCTTCGACCGTGCCGCCGCTCTTGAGCGTGGCGCGGCGGCCTTCGATACCGGCGACCGTGTCTTGCAGGCGAAACTCGACGCCATGTTCTTCGTGCAACGCGCGAATGAAGTCGCCCAGTTGCGGCCCCAGCACCCGCTCCATCGGCCGCGCTTCGGGCGCCACGACAACGACCTCGATGCCGCGCGTGCGCAGCGACGCCGCGACTTCGAGGCCGATGAAACTCGCGCCGATCACCAGCGCGCGACGGGCGTTGCTCGCCGCTTCAATAATGGCGCGGCAATCGGCGAGCGTGCGCAGAGTGCGAAGCCGCGACGGGTCGGCGCCTGGGATCGGCAGCCGGACTGGCTCGGCGCCAGTCGCGAGCAAGAGCCGGTCGTAGGCGAAGGTCTTGCCGCCTGCGATCGCAACCTCGCGGGCTTTCGCATCGATGCCGACGACGTCGGTATTGAGCTGCAAGTCGATGCCATTCTCGGGGTAGAAGCCGTCCGGCCGCAGCGGCAGCCAATCCTCGGGGGCGCTGCCGGCGAGATAATCCTTCGACAAGTTCGGCCGATCAACCGGCGCCGCCGCGTCGTTGCTCAGCATGACGATGCGGCCGGCAAAGCCACGCCGCCGCAGCATCTCGGCCGCCGCAAAACCGGCGGCGCCGCCGCCGACAATGACGATGCGGTCCGGCAGATTTTCGGAGGCGGGCAGGCGCGACGCGGCGCCTTCACGTTTTTCGTGGACGAAAATGCGGCCGACGCGCTGCTCGACCTTCCAGCAATCGACCGGGCTCAGCGCCGGCGCGCGCAATGCCTCGCCGCTTCGCAGATCGAAGCAGGCGTGATGCCATGGGCAGCGCACCTCGCCGTCGGTAATGATGCCCTCGGCGAGCGGGCCGTGATAATGCGTGCAATGGGCGCTGATCGCAAATATTTCCGCGCCACTCTGCAGCAGCAGCACCTCGTCGTCGCCGACATGGCCAACCAGCCGGCCGTTGACGAAATCGGACAACGCGACGCCCTGTGTAAGATCCGGACCGGCGGCAGAAGTTTTCTCGTCAGCCATGGTTGCCTCCGTCAGCCGCCAGCCTCAGCCAGTCATCATAACAAAACGCCTGGTGAGGCGCTTTAGATGTATCGCGGCAGAAAAGGTCCCGTTCTGCACAAATCCGCAATGCAGGCGTGGCCTCTTCCAGGACGCCGCCGCGAGCGCCTAACCCTTCCACAACGGCGCGAACTGCGTTGCCACTACCTGCTCGTACGCCACCTCGCGGTCGAGCACACCCTGGCTGCGCGCGAACGCGGTCATGCCGGCGATGAAGTCGCGCGGCAGCGTGGCGTCGTAGAAAGGCAGATCGCGGCGGATCAATTCGGCGATCAGCGCGGCTTCGGCTTCCGGGAAAAGTCTTGTGCCGACTTCGCTGGCGCGCGCCACGTTCGCCTTCAGCGCCGACTGCGTTTTGACGATGGCGCGCACCGCGGCGGCCACTGTATCGGGCGAGCGCGCGATCAGCGTTTCGGTGGTGGCGATGGTCGGTGCGGTGAAATTGAAGCATTGCTTCGGCCCATCGCCGCGCCGCACGTCGGCCACCACCGTGCCGTAGCCGCCGCGCACGGCGACTTCAGCGCCCATGCCGTTGGCCCAGAAGCCGTCGAGCTTGCCGGCCTCGAGCGCCTTCGCCGCCATCACGCCGAAATTGGGCACCGTGCCGAGCGCGCCGGGCACCGGCGCGATGGCCACGCGGTCGCGCTCCGGATCGATGCCGGCGGCGAGCAACAGGCCGCGCAGCCCCATGTTGACCCACGGCGCGGCGCCGATGGTGCAGCCTTTGACGACGTCGAGGTCGCCGCGTTTGGCGCCGAGATCCGACCGCATCACCAGAAACCAGTACATGCCCTGCGCCTGCGCGGCGATCAGCTTGGCGCCGTCGAAGCCCGGAAATGCCGAGAGCACCGCGTGTGCTGCGCCGCCGACGAAATCGATGTTGCCGTCGCGCAGCGCCGCGTACGCGTTGTCGACCGGATAGACGAGCTCGAGCGACACATCGAGCCCTTCGGCCTTGAAGAAACCGAGCTCGATCGCCGCCTCGGCGACGAAATACGACGGCGAAATCATGTCCGGGACGGCGAGCTTCATCTGAGACTCACGTCTTCCCGTTCAAGAGCCAGCCGAATTTTTCCTTGGCCTTGCGTGCGACTTCCGGGCTCGGCGTGTTGGTCGGCGGAAATTTGTCGCGCCAGTGCCACGGCTTGCAGGCGTTGATCAGCGCCACCGAATGGGTGAAGTCGCCGGCGGCGCGGCGCCACGGCGGCAGCGCCGGATCGGCGCTCGAATCCCACGAGCCGGTGATGAACTGGATCGACTCCTTGGGATCGGTGCGCGTGAGCATCGCCCACAGCATCTGGTCGAGATTGGTCACGTCGACGTCATCGTCGCACACCACGATGTATTTGGAGGCGTAGGCCGAGGCGCCGCACTGCGCGGCGATATGGGCGGCCTGCACGGCGTGGCCGGGATAGCGCTGGGTGATCGAGATCGCGTGCAGCATGCGCGCGCCGCCGACCTCGTGACACCACACCTGCTGCACGCCAGGCACGCCCGCGTTGGTCATGTTCTGCTTGATCATCGCCGAGCGCATCACGGCGCGATAGCGCGCCATCTCGTCCGGCCCGCCGCCCATCGGCGGCACGCCGAGCAGGATCGGATCGTTGCGGTGATAGATCGCCTTGACGTCGAGCACGGCGGTCGGCCGCACCCCGCCGGCATAATGTCCGGTCCATTCGCCGAACGGGCCTTCGTCCTTGCGCTTGTCGGGCGTGACGAAACCTTCGAGCACGATCTCGGCATTGGCCGGAAACGGCAGCCCAGTGATCTTGCCGCGCACCATCTTGGTCGGCCGGCCGCGCATGCCGCCGACGATATCGAGCTCGAACGTGCCGTACGGCGCCTCGACCCCGCCGTAGAAGAACGCCAGCGGATCGCCGCCCAAAACCATCGCCACCGGCATTGCTTCGCCGCGCGCCCAGTATTTTTCGCGGTGGATGTAGCCATGGTGGCCGCGCGCAGTGACGATGCCGACCGATTTGGCGTCATGCACCATGGCGCGATAGGCGCCGGCGTTGAGCCAGTTCTCTTCGGGATCGCGGGTAATGCTGTAAGTGCCGGTGCCGATGTAGCGCCCGCCGTCCTTCTCGTGCCAGATCGGCGACGGAAATTTCGTGACGTCGACATCGTCGCCGGTAAGGACGTTCTCCAGCACCGGCCCGTCGTCGACGATTTCGTGCGCGACGAGCTTCGGCTCGGCGAGATAGGCCGCCCGATAGGCGTCGCTCAGCTCCCACTTGTTGAGGTGATCGGGAAAGCCGAGCGTCATGTTGCGCCGCGTGCCGGCGAACATGTTGAGCAGTACGCGATAGCCTTTCGGGCTGCCCGGAATATCGTCGAACACCACGCAAGGGCCGTTCTCGTCGCGCAGGATCGCCTCGGCGGCAAGCCCGATATCCTCCTGCCAGCTCGCGCCCTCGACCCGGCGCACCTCGCCCAATGCCTCGGCTGAGGCGAGCCATTCGCGCAGATCGTCATAAGCGATGGCGGCTTTCACGTTGCTGTGCTGCGGCATTCGGCTCCTCCAGTACGGGGTGGTCAGGATGGCGCCCCGCGCCGCCTTGTCAATGCTTCGCGGCCAGCGGCGCTGGCCGGTCGCATCGTTGACAAGCCGGCGCGCGATGCGCCGATAATGACCGGCACGGTTTTTGGCAAACCGCGCACTTCGACCGCGCGCAGAGGAGGAAGCCCATGAATCGCCCGACCCAAGGATTTCCGCCGATCCTCGATCACCGCGGTCCGCCGCACGTGCGCCGGTTCGACGCCCAGCGCTGGTTGATCGACAACATCATCCGTGCCAACGGCATCGATTGGGATCAACCGCGCTCACTCTACATCCATGCGCCGTGCGGCATCGAGGCCAACGCCGACTTCGCCGGCATCCGCGAGCGGGTCAAGAAGATGGCCGATATCGGCCCGGCCTTTGCGGCCGTGGCGCGGCGCCGCGAGGCCAAGGCCAACGCCGCGGCGGCCGCCGACCATAAAATCACCGCGCGCGACAATTTCTTCATGGCCGCGGTGCATTGGGGCGCTGCGCAATGGCCGTACGACGAGAACGACGACACCAATATCGCCTGCAACAACAAAAAGCGCGAATGCTACGCCAAATACGCGGCGCTCGCCGATCATCACGTCGAGGCGGTTTGGGTGCCGTTCCAGGACAAGGCGATTCCCGGCTGGCTGCATCTGCCACCGAATTTTTCCGGCGACAAAAAACTGCCGGTGGTGATCGCCGTTCCCGGCATGGACAGCTACAAGGAAATCCAGGTCGCGCTGTACGGCGACAAATATCTCAACCGCGGCATGGCGGTGCTGGCGATCGACGGGCCCGGCCAATACGAGGCGCCGATGATCGGGCTGTATTTCTCGATGGCGAACTGGATCGCCGCCGGCCCGGCACTGGTCGACTGGATCGCAGCGCGGCCGGAACTCGATGCCGCGCGCATCGCCGTTGCCGGAACGAGCTTCGGCTCGCTGTTCGGCACCGTGCTCACCGCCAACGAGCCGCGCATAAGAGCCTGCGCGGTGATGTCGGTGTGCCACGAGCCCGGCTGCCACACCATCTTTCAGGAGGCGTCGCCGACCTTCAAGAAGCGCTTCATGTACATGTCGGGCATCACCGACGAAGAAGAATTCGACGAATTTCGCAAGACCATCACCTGGCAAGGCCACGCCGAAAAGATCCGCGTACCCTATCTGTGCCTCGCCGGCGAGGCCGAGGAATTAAGCCCGCTTGAACATTCCGAGCATTTGATGGCGGCGCTCAAGGGGCCGAAGCAGATGGTCGTGTATCAGGAATCGCGCCATTCGGTCGGCAACGTGCCGGCCGCCAATCTCGGCCCATTCCCGCCCATCCTCTTGGCCGATTGGCTCGCCGACCGGCTCGCCGGCAAGCCGTTCGTCAGCGAGCGCTGGTACGTCAGCGGCTCGGGCGAGATCAACAAGACGCCGTATTGACGACTGCGGCCCGCGCCGAACGCCCGCCGCTTACGTATAGGTGATCAAGCCGGCAAAGCCTTCATCCATGTGGTCCTGATGATGGCAGTGGAAGAAGGTGGGCCCGGGATCGTTGGCGATGAAATCGATCTCCGCCGTCGAGCGGCGCAGCAGGCTGAGCGTATCTTTCATCAGGCCGGACATTGCGGTGTTGCCGACCTTGGTGACTTCGAATGTGTGTCGGTGCGTGTGCACCGGATGCGTATCGCCGCTGTTGTTGTTCAGCAGGAGCCGGTAGCGCTTGCCTTTCTGCACCGTGAACAGCGGGTTGGTGTCGGGCCACGATTTGCCATTGATGGTCCAGCGGTTGTAGCCGCCGCGCCCGCCGGGAATTTTTTCGAAGGTCAGGTGAACGGTCTCGTCGGGCTCGGCTGCCGGCGTGCTCTTGGCGAACTTGGCGTAATCCCACAGCAGCTTCGGCGGCGCGATCCACTGCGGCTCGCCCTTGGCGTCGGCGTACTCGATGACCACGCCCATGCCCATGTTGCGGTCCATGTCGTCGGTCGAGCCGAACACCCAGACGCCCGGATTGTTCATCTCGACGATCACATCGGCCCGCTCGGCGACGTCGAGCTTGAGAACGTCGACCGTCGCGGGCGTGGGCACCGGATTGCCGTCGAGTGCGAGCACGGTAAAGCGGTGGCCCGGCAAAGCCAGCGACACATCCATCGTGGCGCTGGCGTTGAGCAGCCGGAACAACACGCGCTCGCCGCGGCGCACGCGGATCGGCTCGTCGTGACCGAGCATGCGCTGGCCGAGCGTCGCCGAGGCGTACATCACTTCAAGGCCGTTGTCGGGTGGCGGTCCCTTGCGCAGATCCTGAATGCTGACCCAGCGGCCTTCCCAGCGCCGCGCCGCGAGCAGCACTTCGCGGTCGTAAGCGCCGGGCTCGCCCGCCGCTGGCTCGATGATCAGAAAGCCGAACTCGCCCGAATAGGTGCTGCGGGTCAAATCCTGCATCGCCATGGCGTGGCTGTGATACCAGCGCGTGCCCGCCGGCTTGGGCGTGAACGAATAGGTGTGCGATTGGCCGACCGGAATGATCGGCGAACCTTCTTCGGTCGCGCCGTCCTGGACGGCCGGCAGATAGAGCCCGTGCCAATGGACGATATCGGGATAGCCGGCGTCATTGATGACGTTGATCGTGACCGGCTTGCCTTCGCGAAGCCGCAACAGCGGACCTGGCACTGTGCCGTTATAGCCGGTGGTCTTGATGGTCTTGCCGGGGGCGATTTCGAGTGAGACTGGCGCAATGCGCAGCGTGTGATCGGGCTGCGGCGCCGGTGCCTGCGCCGGCGCTTGCGCCAGCGCGCCGCGGCCGGCAATGCTCGCCGCACCGGCGCCCCCCATCAGGGCGCGGCGGGTCAGTCCCGTCGCGCGCGCCAAACCGTGTCGATCATGCGTCATCATGGGTCCGATTCTCCATTCGCCCGCCAGGCTGGTAATATAGTCACCGGCTGTGGCAATTGTGATCGGCCCTCTTCTAATCAGATAGCTCACATGATGAACGTCTTCGAAGCGGTCGATACACGCCTGTCATGTCGCGCCTTTCACGACGAGCCGGTCGATCCGGACATCGTGCGCGATCTCCTTGCCCGGGCGGCGCGTGCGGCATCCGGCGGCAATCTGCAGCCCTGGCATGTTTATGCGCTCATCGGCGCGCCGCTTGCCGAGCTCAAGCAGCAGGTCGCTACGTATCTCACCAACCACGACCCGCACGCCGAGGAGACCGAATATCCGATCTACCCGAAGACGATGTGGGAGCCGTACAAGTCGCGGCGCGAGGACCATGGCGTGCAGCTTTACGGCGCGCTCGGCGTCGCTCGCGGCGACGCCGCGGGACGGCTCGCGCAGTACAGGCGCAATTTCGCGTTCTTCAACGCACCGGTCGCTCTGTTGATCGCCATCGACCGCAAGCTCGGGCCCGGCCAATGGGCCGACCTCGGCGGCTACATCCACGCGCTCGCTTTCCTCGCCCGCGGCTACGGCCTCGACACCTGCCCGCAGGAATCCTGGGCGCGCATGCATCGCATCGTGCGCGCGTTCGTCAAAATGCCGCCCGAGCAAATGCTGTTCTGCGCCGTCGCCATCGGCTACGGCGACCGCACCCATCCGGCCAATTCGTTCCGCTCGCCGCGCGCGCCGGTCGAGGAGTTCTGCACGTTCTTCGGATTTGATTGAGGCTGCGCTGGCCCCCGATTTGCGCCCAGGCTCTTAGTGGCGGCCCGCTTGCGGCCGTCATTTTGCCCATTACCTTCAACGTGATAGAATGAGCCAAATCCGTTTAGGAGCGCCGCGATGGGTCTGCAAGCTCTGGGCTATGTCGGCATTCGCAGCAAAAGCCTCGAGGATTGGGCCGCGTACGGCACGCGCTTTCTCGGCATGCAATTGGTCGACCAGAGCCGCCGCACGCTGGCGCTGCGCATGGATGACCGCAAGCAGCGCGTGATCGTGCATGAGGACGAAGCCGAAGGCCCCTCGTTCTACGGCTGGGAAGTCGCCGATGCGACGGCGCTCGACGCGCTCGCAGCGCATCTGGAACGATCCGGCGTGAAAGTGGCGCGCGGCTCGCGCGCGCTGGCCGATGAGCGGCGGGTGAAGGATTTGATCGTGTTCGCCGATCCGATCGGCAACCGCCTCGAAGTTTTCCACGGCGCCGAGATCGCCAGCGACGCGTTCAAGCCTGGCCGGTCGATCTCCGGCTTCCGCACCGGCCCGCTCGGCATGGGTCATGCGGTACTCACCGCCGAGCGGCTTGACGAGGTGGTGCCGTTCTACACGCAGATTTTGAACTTCAAGCCGAGCGACTACATCCTCAAACCGTTCAAGGCCTATTTCTTCCACATCAACCCGCGCCACCACAGCCTCGCTTTCATCGATACCGGCAAGAACGGCATCCATCATCTGATGGTCGAACTGTGTTATCTGGACGACGTCGGCCAGGGCTACGACCTGGCGCTGCGCCAGCCGGAGATGATCGGCACCACGCTCGGCCGCCACGTCAACGATCACGTCACCTCGTTCTATTCGTGGTCGCCGTCGCGGTTTCTGGTCGAGTACGGCTGGGGCGGCCGCACCATCGATACGGCGAATTGGACGCCGCACGAGCGCACCGAGGGCCCGAGCCTGTGGGGCCACGACCGCATGTGGCTCAGCGAAGACGCCCGCGAGGAAGCGCGCCGCATGCGCATCGCCGTCGCCGAAGCCGCCGGCCGCGTGCCGGTCAACGTCATGGACGGCAACTACGCGCGGGCCGCCGACGTCTGCCCGTGGTGGAACGCCAACGTCACGGCGCGCAAGACCGGCTGATCGCAACCAAGATTGTTGCCGCTAAAGCGCTCGCGTGGTGTCGTCGAACAATTCCTCGACCGAATAGCGGCGCGGAATGATCTTCATTTCCAACGCGTAGCTCGACATCAAGTCGAGCGCCGGCTTCACCGCCGCAAAGCCGAACGGCAACGTATCGATCGCACCGGGTTTGGGCAGCCCCGCCGCCTTCTTGCTTTCGTGCAGCATGCGAAAGACTTCGCGCACCGCGTCCGGATTGGATTGCGACAGTGAGGTCTTGACCACGACCATGTGGTTGATCGGCACGGTGCCGTACTTTTTGTACCATTCCTTGGCCGCCGCATCGGGATCGGCAACGACGCTCTTGAGCCGCGGATCACCCGGGACGACAGTGCCGAAGATCGCGGCATCGAGCTCGCCGTCGAGCACCATCTTAGTCATATCCTTGCCGTCGGGCGCGCGTTCGACGCCGGGCGGATCCTTGAATTCGGGGATGTGCGCGTCCTCGAAGGTCACCCATTGCACCTTGGCGAGGTTGACGCCGTAATCCTTCCACAAGATGCCGCGCAGCCAGCAGCCTGTCGTCTGCGCGAACGAGCGTACGCCGACGCGGCGGCCTTCCAGCGTGTCCGGCGTCACCGTGCCGCGTTCGGAATTGTACAGCATGGTGCCGTGCTGGAAGCGCCCCATCATGGTGGCCGGCATCAGCACGATCGGCTTGCCGAAAGCTTTGCCCTGCAGGTAAGTGACCAGCGCCATCTCGCTGATGTCGAATTTCTGCTCGCGCACCATCATGGTGAAGGCCTTGTAGACCGGATTGACCTCGGTGAGGTTCAACGCCACGCGGTCGGACTTGATCTGGCCGCTCTTGAGCGCCTGAGTCTGCGGATAGGTGCCGAAACAGGCGCTGATGGCGGCGATCTTTTCGGCGGTCATGGTGCTCATTTTCGCTTACCTCCAGGGTTCGCTTGATTTTATGACCTGCGGCGGGCTTTAACCAGTCGCCCATCTCTTGCGGCTGATCTGGACGCAACCATGACAAACGAAATTCGCATTGCAGCGCCACGGCTTGCCGCCTTCGTCACCCGCGCGTTGGTGGCCGCCGGCCTGCCGGAAGCGGACGCAAAAACCGTCGCCGAGTTGATGCTCGAAGCCGACCTGCGCGGCAGCGATACCCATGGCGTGATCCGGCTGCCGCTCTACGTGCGCCGCATCCGCGCCGGCGGCGTCAATGCCAAGCCGAACATCCATGTCGTCGGCGAGCGGCCGTCGGCAGCGCTGATCGACGGCGACAACGGCATGGGCCATCTCGTCATGCGCCGCGCCGCGCAGCTGGCGATCGAGAAAGCGAAGGCAACCGGCATCGGCTGGGTCGGCGCGCGCATGAGCAATCATGCCGGTCCCGCGGCGCTCTACGCCACGATGCCGCTGCCGCACGACATGATCGGGCTTTATTTCGCGGTCGGCAGCAACAACCATCTGCCGCCGTGGGGCGGCAGCGAGACGCTGCTTGGCACCAATCCGATGGCGGTCGCAGTGCCGGCGCATGACGAGCCGGCGATCGTGCTCGACATGGCGCCGACCGTCGCCGCCTATGGCAAGGTGCGGCTCAAGGCGCAGCGCGGCGAACCGATGCCGGTCGGCTGGATGATCGACCGCGACGGCAAGCCGCTCACCGACGCCAAGCGCGCCGACGAAGGCTACCTGCTGCCGATCGGCGACTACAAAGGCTATGGGCTGAGCCTGATCATCGGCATTCTGGCCGGCGCGCTCAACGGCGCGGCGCTCGGCCGCGACGTGATCGATTTCGTCAAGGAAATCGGCAAGCCGACCAACACCGGCCACGCGGTTGCGGCGATCGCCATCGAGGCCTTCATGCCGCCGCAGCAGTTCAAGCACGCCGTCGACGCCGTCATCCGCGACATCCGCGCCTCGCACCGGCTGCCGGGAGTCGAGCGCATCTATTTGCCCGGCGAGCAGAGCCACGCCAAGTTTTTGGAGCGCAGTACAGGCGGCGTGCCGATGCCAAAGCCGCTGCGCGACAGCCTCGATGCGCTGGCGCGCGAGCTCAACGTGCCGCCGCTGGAGTGACGACGAAGGACACCATCTATGTCTCAGCAACAATCCGTCGGTCTTATCGGCGTCGGCCTGATGGGCGAAGTCTATGCGCGGCGGCTGATTGCCGCCGGCTACGCGGTGCTCGGCTTCGATGTCGATGCGAAACGGACCGAGCGGCTTGCTGCGATCGGCGCGCGCGCGGGCACGCTCGCCGAAATCGCGGAGCAATGCGAGCCGATCGTGCTCGCTGTGTTCAACACCGACCAGGTTGAGGACGTGGTCGAGCGGGCGATGCAGCCCGCCGCCGCGGACAAGATCGTGCTGTGCACCTCGACCTGCGATCCCGACCGCATCGCTGCGCTCGGTGCGCGCGTCGCCGGCCGCTTGCGTTTTCTGGAAACGCCGGTGTCGGGCACCAGCGAACAAGTGCGCCAGGGCGACGGCGTGGCGCTGATCGGCGGCGATCCGGCGATTGCGGCTGATGCCGGCGGCGTTCTCGACGCGCTGTTTCCGCGGCGCTTTCAGATCGGCAAGATCGGCGACGGCGGCCGCGCCAAGCTCGCCATCAATCTCATTCTCGGGTTGAACCGGCTGGCGCTCGCCGAAGGCTTGGTGTTCGCCGCGCGGCTCGGCCTCGACCCGGATGCGTTCCTGCGCGTGGCGCGCGCCTCGGCCGCAGCCTCGCAGGTCATGGATACCAAGGGACCGAAAATGCTCAGCGGCGATTTTGTGCCCGAAGGCCGCGTGCGGCAAACGTTCAAGGACACCCAGCTGATGCTCGATCAGGCGCGTAAAGCGCGGCAAAAGCTGCCGCTCCTCGAAATTCACGCCGATGTCCTCGCCGCCTGCATGCGCCACGGCGAGGCCGACGCCGACAACGCGATCGTCATCGAAGAAATTCGGCGGCGCGTGCTGTAGTCACGTCGGCAGTGCCGGCACATGCGGTTTGCGCGGACGCGTCGATGTGCTTTGCTCGCCGGCAACCATGTGAGAGTTGGAGCGCAATTTGTCCGAACCAAAATTTAGCGGTCGACGCGAAGACCGCCGCCTCGTCACCGGCCACGGCTGCTACACCGCCGATCAACTGCTCGATGGCGCCGCGGCGGCGCAGTTTCTGCGCAGCGACCGCGCCCACGCCAAGATCGTGCGGATCGATGCGAGCCGCGCCCGCGCCTTGCCGGGCGTGTTCGCTGTCATTACCGGCGACGATCTCGTGGCCGCCGGTTGGAAGGGCCTTCCCGCCATGGCGTTCTTCAAAGGCGTCGGCGGCTCGTCGCTGCAGGTGCCGCCGCGCTACGGCTTGGCGCATGAGCGCGTCCGTTTCGTCGGCGAGCCGGTGGCGTTGATCGTCGCCGCGACCGATTACGTCGCGCAGGATGCCGCCGAGCAGATCGAAGTCGAATACGCCGATCTGCCGGTGCTGGTCGAAGCGGCCGACGCCAACGCCGCGGGCGCGGTGCGCGTCCACGACGACGTGCCGGACAATCTGGCGCTCGATTACGAATACGGCAATCGCCAAGCCGCCGACGATGCGATGGCCGCCGCCGCGCACGTCGCGCGCGTCAAAATTCGGGCGCAGCGCATCGCCGGCAATCCGATGGAGCCAAAATCGTGCGCGGCGTCCTACGATACCGCAACCGACTCGTTCGATCTCTACGCACCGAGCCAGGGCACCGCGGACCTGAAAACCGCGCTGGCGCAGATCACCGGCGTGCCGGCGGAGCGCTTGCGCATCCATTCGGTCGATGTCGGCGGCGGCTTCGGCGTCCGCAACGAAGTCTATCCAGAGTTCCTCGCCGTCATGCTGGCGGCTAAGGAAGCCGGCCGGCCGGTGCGCTGGATCGGCACGCGCAGCGAAACGATCATCGGCGATCATCACGGCCGCGCCGCGGATTTGAGCGGCGAGCTCGGGCTTGACCGCGACGGCCGCTTCGTCGCGCTGCGCGTCGAATGGCTGGTCAATCTCGGCGCGTTCTGCAGCAACGCCGGGCCGCTCATCAACACGGTCGCGGCGCCGACCAGCTCGGCCATCAGTCTCTATAACGTGACGGCGGTTCACGGTCGCCATCGGCTGATCTTCACCAACACGACGCCGACCACCGCTTATCGCGGCGCCGGCCGGCCGAACGTCGCCTATCTGTGGGAGCGCCTGGTCGAAGAGGCCGCCGCGGTGACAGGAATCAATTCCATCGAGCTGCGGCGCCGCAACGTGCTGCGCAAAGCCGCCTTCCCGATGCGCACGCCGACCAATTCCAATTACGATAGCGCCGATCCGCCGCTTTTGCTCAAGACCGCCTTGCAGGCTGCGGATTGGAAAAACTTCGCCAAACGGCGGCGCGAGGCGAAGCGCCGCGGCAAGCTGCGCGGCATCGGGCTTGCATTGTTTCTCGAGCCGTCCGGCGGCGTCGGCAAGGAGCAGGCCGAAATCCGCATCCAGAGCGACGGCCGGCTCGCGCTCTATTCCAACGCCGGACCGTCCGGCCAAGGCCACGAGACCGTGTTTCCGCAGATCGTCGCCGACGTGCTCGGTATCCCGGCCGAAAAAATCGAGCTGCGCTACAACGATCCGTCAGGCCCAAAACTTGCCGGCACCGGCTCGTTCGGTTCGCGCTCGCTGATCAGCCACGGCCGCGCGCTGCAGGCGGCGGCGAAGGACGTGATCGAAAAAGGCCGCAAGCTCGCCGCCGGCGAATTCGAAGTGGCGCCGAACGACGTGGTGTTCGAAGGCGGCCAATACAAAGTCGCCGGCACCGATCTCGCCATTGGCCTGCAGACATTGATCGAACGGCGCTGGAGCGAACCGGCGCATCCGCTCGACAGCGACGTGACGGTCGATCTCGCCTCCGCGTTTCCGAGCGGCGCCCATGTCGCCGAGGTCGAGATCGATCCCGACACCGGCGCGCTCGATATCGTCAGCTACCTCGCCGTCGACGATTGCGGCACGATCTACAATCACACGCTGCTCGAGGGCCAGCTGCAAGGCGGGCTGATGCAAGGCATCGGCCAGGTGGTCGGCGAGCAGATCGCCTACGACCGCGAGAGCGGCCAACTGTTGTCCGGCACCTTCATGGACTACTTCATGCCCAAGGCCGACAATCTGCCGCCGCTCACCTTGATCGATTGCGGCGTACCCTCGCCCGCCAATCCGCTCGGCGCCAAAGGCGCCGGCGAGGCCGGCGCGACCGGCTCGATACCGACGCTTGCCAACGCGGTGCTCGATGCGCTCCGCGAAGCGGGCGTGCGGCAGCTCGACATGCCGTACACCTCTGATCGCATCTGGCGGGCCCTTCACGAGGCGAAGGCGGCGGCGCATTCTTCGTAAAGTCTCGTCAGGTCACCGCCGCCGCATCACGACGGCTTCCAGCCATGAGATCGCCAAGTACATCAGCGACGAGACGATAACCAGGATGGTCACCGACGTCATCACGATGTTCATCTTGAAGATCTGGCTGCCGTATTGAATGAGATAGCCGAGCCCGAGATTGGCCGATTGAAATTCGCCGACCACGACGCCGACCAGCGACAGGCCGGCGTTGACCTTCAGCGCCGCGATGAAAGTCGGCACGCTGCCGGGCAGCACCACCTTGGAGAGGATTTGCGCTCTGGTGGCGCCGAACGTTTGCGCGAGCTTGATCTTGTTCGGGTCGATGCCCTGGAAGCCCGCGTAGATCATCAGCACGGTGATGAACAGCGAAATGGCGAGCGACATGCCATAGATCGACGAGGTCGGGCCGAGCCAGATGTAGAAGATCGGCACGAACGCGGTTTTCGGCATGGCGTTGGCCACGACCAGATAGGGATCGAGCACCTTGTAGAGGCCGTTCCACCACCACAGCGCCGCGGCAATCGCCGTGCCGAGCGAGGTCGCCGCGGTAAAGCCGACCACAGTGGCAAGCACCGTCGAGGCGGTGTGGGTGAGAATGCCGGCCATCTGCGGCGTGCCGTGGAGGAGTTCGAGAAAGGTCGGCCAGATCGCCGACGGATAGCTCGTGAACAGCGGATTGATGAGTCCTGCGCGCGGCAGAAACTCCCACAGCACCAAGCCAACGAGCAGAAGCGCAAGCTGCACCGCGCGTACGGTCAACCGGCTCTGCCGTTCGCGCCGCAGCCACTCGCGGTATCGCGGGCTTGCGTCGATGTTCACGGCGAGTTCAGCGTTCGACATGGATATCGAGCTCCTGCCACAGGGTGCGGAAATAGTCGTTGAACTCAAGTGCGTTGCGCGCCGCGAGCGGCGTGAGCCGGCCGCCGTTCTGCGCGGCGAACCGGATCGCGTGCTGCGACTTCACCTGCCCCGGCCGCCGCGACAACACGATCACGCGCTCGGCCATGCTGACCGCCTCGCCGATATCGTGGGTGACAAGGATCACGGTCTTGGCCTCGCGGCGCAGGATCTCGGTGATCTCGTCGGCGAGCGCCAACCGCGTCTGCGAATCGAGCGCCGAGAACGGCTCGTCGAGCAGCACGATGTCGGGCTCGGTGCACAGCGTGCGGGCGAGCGCGGCGCGCTGCCGCATGCCGCCGGACAATTGCCGCGGCAAATGGTGCAGAAATTGGCCCAGCCCGTAGCGGGTCAACAGCTGCGCGGCGCGCTCGCGCGCCTTGGCCATCGGCGCGCCCTGGATTTCAGCGCCGAGCACCGCGTTATCCAAAATCGTGCGCCACTCGAACAGATAATCCTGCTGCAGCATGTAGCCGACCTTGCGGCTCGGGCCGGTCACGGCGCGGCCGTCGATCAGCACCGCGCCGTCGGTCGGCGCCACGATGCCGGAAATCAGCGACAGCAACGTGCTCTTGCCGCAGCCGCTCGGTCCGATCAGCGCAACGAATTCGCCCGGCGCGACGGCGAGCGAGACGCCGCGCAGCGCCTCGGTCTCGCCCTCGCGGCCGAAATAGCGCAGGCCGACGTCGCGCAACTCGACCTTCGGGCCTGACGCCGCCAGTTCCGCCACGGCCTATTTCGCCCGAGCGGCAAACTCGGTGCGCACCAGATCGGAAAACTTCACGCGCTTGGCCGCCTCCAGCACATGGCCGTGCACCAGAATGTCCTGGAACCGATCGATCGCCTTGGGCTCGATCATCGGAGTGTCTTTCCAGATTTTCAGTTTCTGATAGCGCTGCGCCGCCGCTGTGAGCGCCTTCGGATTGACGGCGGGAAAGAAGGCGGCGATGGCCGCCACGATATCCGCAGCCGTTGCCGCAGCGGTCCATTTCTGCGCCCGATAAATGGCGTCGGTCCAGGTCTGCACTACCGTCGGATTGGCCTTGAGATATTGGTCGGTCGCCATGAACGCCGTGTAGTCGGCGAAGCCTGTGGTGGCGCCGATCGAGGCCAGGAAATAGGCCTTGCCGTCGAGTTCGAGCTGCGACGCGTCTGGCTCGATGAAGATCGCGTACTGGTTCTGCCCGGCTAGCCACGAGCCGTAGCGCGCCGGAATGGCGACGTTGTTGTTGAGCTTCACGTCGCTGTCCGGATTGACGCCATTCAGTCGCATCGCCTCTTCGAGGAACAAAAGCGGCGTCGAGCCCGGACGGAAGCCGAGAATGTCCTTGCCCTTGAGCATGCTCCATTCGAACTTGTCGACTTTGTCGCGGCCGACCAGCATGAAGCCGTCGGTCGAGGTCAGGCCGCAGAAAATCCGCGCCTTGGTGGTCGAATCGCTGTTGAGCACGTAGATCGCGGCTTCCGGTCCCATCAGCGCGATGTCGGCGCTGTCGGACAGCAAGGCGGCCATCGACTTGTCGCCGCCATTCGCCGTCGACAGCGTGACATCGAGGCCGGCATCCTTGAAGTAGCCCTTGGTGATCGCGACGTAAGCCGGCGCATAAAGCAGCGAGCGCACCACCTCGTTATAGCGGACCTTCACCAACGGCTTGCTTTGCGCGCGCACGTTTTTGCGCGGCAGCCCGGCGGTGGCGGCAACCGCAACACTGCCTCGGATCATTGAGCGGCGATGCAACATGACGGCCCTCGTTGGCAAAAGCTCCACAGGCAAAGTTCGTACCAAGCGCAGAAGATTACCCTTTTCATGCTCCCCCGCGATAGCGGGGGAGGATAAGCAATCCCATTCTCGCGATGCGGTGCATCCGAGGTTTGCCACGGCACGGCACGAAAGTCGCCTCCCCGAGCAAATAAAGGAGGGAGGCGGAGCACCGACAGGCGCGTAGCCAGGAGCCGCACCACATCGACAAGCGTTACCGCTTGCCGATGCTTCGGGCGCGGGGCGCGCCATGGATCGATCCGGTTACCCGAACAGCCCGCTTCGGGCGCGCCCGATATGCGGGGTTAGATCGCGAGTGAGATCCCGGTTATCGCTGCGCTCATCCGGGCTACATTCGGTGCTAGCGTGTAGCGCTCCGGTAAGCGAGACGGGCGTGCCCGACGCAATAGGACAGTCCGCCGACGGAATCATTGCCGCAAAAGCAAAAGTCCTTGGCACCGGGATCGCTGATCGGCCAACGGCATTGTCCTTCGGCTAGCTCGAGCAGTGAGCAGCGCTTGACGCTGTCGACCGCCGCTGCCGTGCCGGCGTTCGGTGCCGACGCGAATGCAGCCGCAAGTGCGCGACGCTGGGAGAATACTGCCGGCCTTGGCCGCGCCCTGACCCGCGGTGTATGGGCTGTGCCTCGCCACAGTCCGAGACGGTGGATCTTTCCTATGACGGCGTTGCGGCTAAGACCGATCTCGCCGGCAATTTGCCCGCACGAAAATCCAGCTTCGACATAGCGCCGCAACTGGTCCACGCGTTCGGTGGTCCAGGTTTGCGTTTCCGAGCTCATTGGGAATGGCCTCCTCGATGGAACGGCCCACGGCGCAGATTCGCTGTTGGCGAGCCAAGCCGCTCGCCTTCGCGCCGAAGCCGAAAAGCGTGTCCGGATTAATTTGCGTCGGGAATTTCGAAGTCCGCCGCGACCCCGCAATCCCTCAGCGGCAAAACCGTTTCATGATTCGATTCGGCTTGCAAGGGTTATAATGGTATTATAATGGCATTATAACCCAAGCATTGGAGTATGATTATGGCGCGACCGGAAAACCGCTCTGAGGCGCGCGCGCTCAGCCTGACGCTGCCAACCGAAACGTTCAATTATCTGGTTCTTCTCGCCACGCGCGGAAAACTCGGGCGCACCGAAAACGAGGTCGCAACGCACATTCTCGTGCGCGAGGCCTATGCGATGCAGTTACACGGCTTCCACGAGCAGAGCATCCCGGCTGCTGCCGATCAGGAGTAATTTCATTGAACGTGGCGCCGGCGCCGTGCAACGTACGGCCGACGGAGGAGGGAAGCCATGGATCTGCAATTGACGGGCAAGAAAGCGATCGTGACCGGCGCCAGCGCTGGCATCGGCAAGGCGATCACGTGGGCGTTCGCACGCGAAGGCGTCGACGTCGCCATCTGCGCGCGCACCAAGGAGCCGCTGGAGCAGACCGCGGCTGAGATCTCGCGCGCGACCAATCGTCAGATCGTACCGATTGTCGCCGATCTCACCAAACCGGCTGACGCCGAGAATTTCATCAACAAGGCGCACGCCGCGCTCGGCCGCATCGATATTCTGGTCAATAATGCCGGTTCGGCACCCGGCGGCGTCATCGAGCATCTGGGCGAGGAGGAATGGGCCAGCGCGCTGCAGCTGAAATTCATGGGCTACGTGCGCTGCATGAAGCACGTGCTGCCGATCATGCAGAAACAGAAGAAGGGCCGCGTCGTCAACGTCATCGGCAATGACGGCGTGAAGGTGTCGTACTGGGAGATCGCGCCCGGCGCCGCCAATGCGGCGGGACAGAACCTGACGCTGTCGCTCGCGTCTCAATACGGCAAGGACAATATCAGTTTCGTCTGCGTCAATCCCGCCCCGGTGCGCACCGAGCGCTGGACCGGGCTGGTCAAGGCGATGGCGCGCGACATGGACATCAGCTTCGAGGACGCCGACAAGCTCGCGCCGGCCAGCATTCCGCTCGGCCGCATCGCCGAGAGCGAGGAAGTGGCGAACCTCGTGACCTTCCTCGCCTCCGATCTCGCCCACTTCATCAACGGCACCATGATCGAGATCGACGGCGGCCAGGACAAGCCGCTGATGGACAAGATCCGCGATCGCTGAGTTTCACATCCGGGCAACGCCAATCAAAGACTTCGATGGCCGACTGAGAAACCCTTCGCGAGGGAAAAGCAATGAAGGCACCCGCAAATCTTGCCGAAAAACTCGCGACGTTCGCCGACCGTTTCTCGCCGCGCACGGTCGCGACTTACAACAACAACGACATCATGGTGGCCAAGCTCGAGGGACCATTCCACTGGCACAGGCATGACAATACGGACGATTTTTTCCTTGTGCTCAAGGGCTCGCTCGACATCGAGCTGCGGGACCGCACCGTCACCCTCAACCCGGGCGAGGTCTTTGTCGTGCCGGCTGGCGTCGAGCATCGGCCGGTGGCGCACGGCGAAGTACACATCCTTTTGATCGAGCCGACGGGCACGCCGAACACGGGCGATAAGGCCACCGCGGCGCCGCGCATCCTCGCCTGATCGAATGAAAATCAGCCTCCAGTTTGATCTTCGAGAGGAATAGCTGCGTAGGGTGAGCATTGCGCCCACGCAGAGTTGACGCGTGGGCAAAATCGTTCGGCGCAATGCCCACGCGGTTTATGTTTATCAGACGATTTTGCCTACCCTTCAATTGAGAAGGGTCAGTGCGGGATCGCTTCGACGTAGTTCGGTTGGCGCCCGGCATCGGGCGGGCGATCGCCAGCCGGCGCGCCGACGGCGAGCTTGGCGTCGAAGCGGGCGCGGTAAACCTCGAGGTTCTCGAGCACGCGCTGGACGTAATTGCGCGTCTCGGCGAACGGGATGCGCTCGACCCAGTCGATGGCGTCGACCTTGGGATCGCGCGGATCGCCGTGCAGTGCCAGCCATTGCTGGACGCGGCCGCGGCCGGCATTGTAGGCGGCAAAGGTGAGCGCGTAACTGCCGCGATAGTCCTTGAGCAGCGCGGCGAGCTCGGCGGCGCCCATCTGCGTGTTATAGACCGCGTCGGTCACCATGCGATGCCAGTCGTAGCGCACGCCGAAGCGCTTGGCGGTGTCGCGCCCGGCGCCCGGCGTGACCTGCATCAGCCCGACCGCGTTGGCCGACGATTTGTCGCGCTGATCGAACGCGCTTTCGGTGCGCACCACCGAATAAACGATCGAGCGATCGACCGCCGGGCCGACCGCGCTGTAGGTCGGCACGCCGAAATCGGGGAACGCAAACTGATCCAGCGGCATGCCGCGCCTAAGTGCGGCATTGCCGACGATCAGCGTCGCCGGCGCGTCATGATATTGCGCAGTGAGCCTGCCCACGGCCGCGATCGCGCCGACGTCGCCGCTCTCCTTGGCCAAGTCGGAAACAAAGCGCAGCGCCCAGTCGTGCTCGCCGATCCGGTACAGCATGGCGGCAGCGGCGACGACGTCGCTGACGCTCGCGGCCGAGAGCGGCGGCGGCGCGCGCAGCGCCATGGCGTCGAGGCCGAGCCGGATGCGCGCCAGCTGGCCGTAATAGGCGGTGGGGTAATGGCTGGCGGCCTCGTACTGGGCCTGCATCTCGCCGGCTTGGCCCAAAACTTCGGCGGCGCGGGCGCGCCAGTAGGCGGCGCGCGCCAGGATGCGCGGGTCGGTCTCGCCGTCATCGATGTGCGCAAAGTGCGCGGCCGCGGTATTGGCGTCGTCGAGAAAGCGCAGCGCGATCCAGCCGGCCATGAAATGCACTTCGGCGCGGTAATAAGGATTGGCCGGCAGCGCCGCTTTGTCTACGACCTGATAGGCGGTCGACGCGTCGCCGAGGTCGAGCAGCTTGCGCGCCAGCGCGCGGCGCTCGCGCCACCATTCGTCGGCATCTTGCTGCGCCAAATCGTCTTCCGAGCCGCCGAGCGCGAGCTTCGCCGCACGCGCCACATCGTCCTTCGGCGTGACGATGTGGCCGTGAATGTTCGAGCCCGGCGAATCGTTGCGCAAGAGCCAATGGATGCGGCACAGCGCATAGCCCAAATCGTCGCGCGCCGACGCCGGCACTTCATCGAGCAGCTTGCCGCCGTTACCGGCTTTCGCCTCGGCGGCGGCGCAGGCCTTGACGATAGCGACCTGATCGTCGCCCAGGCGTCTGGCTGCGCGCATCGCGGCGCCGAACTCCTTGGCGCCGATGCGGCGGTCCATGCGCGCCACATTGTCGGTCCGCGTCACCGCGTCGGGAAACGCCTTGAGCACGGCGGCTTCGGTTTCGTCCGACAGCGGCGCCGACCGCCACACCGCGCGCACCTCGCGCTCGGCCCGTTCGCGATCGCCGTCGCTCAGCAACACGCGCGCCAGCGCCAGCCGGCCCAGCGCGGTCTCCGGCTCACGCGCAAAGAAGCGGCGCACCGTGGCGGCGTCGGCATGGTCGTGCCACAGCGCCGCTTCGGCACGGTGGCGGAACAGCGGCAGACTCGGCCAGTCCGGATTGGCGGCGATGAAATTGGCATAGCGCTGGAAGCCGACTTCGGTGTCGGCGTGGCGCAGCAGCGTCCACTCGACGAGCTTCTGCGCGACCGGATCGGGAATCGATTTCGCGAGCGCCGTTGCGTCGGCGAGCTTGTCGTGGCCGATCAGGTCGAGCGCATCGCGCAACGCCGCGAGGTTCGGCGGCAGGTCGGCCGCCGGCGGCCGCTCGCTCGGCAGCGGGATCGCATCTGCCTCCGCTTTTCCGGTCTTTTTTTCCTTTTTTGCTGTTTTTGTATTTTTTGTTCTTTTTGCCTCACTCGTGCCGTGTCTGGCGTGCTCGGCTTTGGCGGCGTGGTGCTGATGCGGGTGGCTTGCGGCCTTCGGATGAGCGCGCGCGTCAATAGCTCCGAACAAAACCACGGCCGCAGCGAACAGCCAAACGAGCAAAAGGAGACAAATTCGCGCGCGCCATAAGCGCCGTATCTGAATGTTCGCGAGCGCGTCGGAGGCGCGGGCGAAAACGCGGAGCCAATCCGTGCGCGGGCTAGGCAAGATCGTCCCTCTCACCGAAAGCCGAATCCAGCATCGCGCAGGCTAGCACGATTGCTGCCGAAGGAAAGCGCGCCGTCGTATCTTATGATGGATGTACGTTTGATGAATGCACGTTTGATGAACGCGCGTTCATCATCATGGCATCAGGAACCGAGACGCCAGCAAGAATCGGTTCAATCCTGGCGGCTCAAGCTCCCGAGCTTCAGCGCGCGCGTCGTGTCGTCGAACAGTTTGTCGACCGCGATGCTGCGCTCGATGAGCTTTTGCCGATGGCAGAAGTCGATGATGATCTCCAGGATCGGCCGGCAGGCTTCGACGCCGAAGCGGTATGGATCGAGCGGCCCGCCATCCGGCAGACCGGCGGCGCGCTTGCTATCGTGCAGCTGGCAGAAAATGTCGCGCACCACGTCGGGCCGCGAGCGCGACAGGCTCTCGCGCACCACCACCATGTGGTTGATCGGCACGCCGCCATGGCGCTCGGCCCAGCGCTTGGCCGCCGCCTCGTGATCGGGGATGAGATACTTGAGCCGCGGATCGGGCAGCTTATCGCCGACTATTGCCGCGTCGATCTCGCCGTCCAGCAGCATTTGCACCACGTCCTTGCCCGCCGCCGCGCGCTTGACGATGGCCGGATCGTGATATTCGGCGACGTGCGGCTCCTCGAAGGTGATCCACTCGATATTGTCGATGTCGACGCCGTAATCGCTCGCCAAAATGCCGCGCACCCAGCAACCAGTCGTGACCGTATAGGCACGCACGCCGACGCGCTTGCCATTGAGGTCGGCGGGCGCAAGCGTGCCGCGCTCGCCGTTATAGGCGATGGTGTGATGCTGGCCGCGGCTGACGATGACGGCGGGAACGAGCACATACGGCTTGTTGAAGGATTTTGCCTGCAAATACGTCGCGATGGCGAGCTCGGCGACGTCGTATTCGGCGTCGCGCACCACCTTCTTGAACAGGCTGTTGGCGACCTTGACCTCGACGAAGTCGAAATCGACGAGATCGGATTTCACCGCGCCGCTCTTGAGCGGCTGGGTATTGGCATAGTTGCCCAGCATGGTGTGCAGCTTGAGCTTTGGTGCAGTCGCCATGAACGTGTTTCCCCTGTCACTTCGCCAATACGGGATAAAGCGTGAGCGCGGTGTTGCCGAAAATCCAATCCTGATCGGATGGTTTGGCAAACGCGAATGCCTGGCGCGCGGCCGCCAGAATCTCGGACAGCGTGCCGATCGAATTCGGAAAGTTCGAGCCCCACGCGACGCGCGATGCGCCGAAGGCATCGACGACCTTGCCGAAGAAGCTGTCCGGCGCGCCGTTGCCCCAGCTTTTCGGCTGCCAGTTGACCGGCGTGATCTTGAGATAAATCTGCCGGTATTTGGCCAGCTCGAAAAACGCGGCGGCCGCCTGGTAGGGCGGGCCGTCCTCGAACGGCGCACGCGCCAAATGATCGAGGATGATGATCACTTTGGGGAATCGATCCATGATCTGACGCAACAGCGGCAGGCCTTCCTGCTTCATCTGCATGCACACGGGAATGTTCTTGGCCACCGCATGCTCCCAGAACGGATAGGTCTTGCGATCGACAAACCACGTCGCCTGGTCCGGCAGGGTCGAGCCGGTGGTGAACAGCCGCATGCCGGTGCAGCCGCGCGACAGCCAATAATCGAAGGTCTTCACCGCGTCGGGCGCCATCACGTCGATCGAATAGACGCCAGTGAACCGCGACGGCACCGCGGCGACCGCATCCGCCACATAGCTGTTGTCGTAGCCGTAAGCGGTCGAGGAATGCACGATGGCGGCCTTGTCGACGCCGGCCTCGTCCATGGCCTTTATCAGGTCCTGGTATGTGGTCGGCCGCTCGCTCGACCAGGTCGATTGCTTGCCGCCGAGCGGCGCCAGCGGATAGCGTTTGGTGTCGAGCGAAACGATGTGCGGATGGATGTCGATGACGGGCATGGGATCACTCGCGTTTGGACGTACGGAATTTTACGGGTCGATCTCGACGAACACCTGATCGCGTTGCGGCCGCGACGGTATCAGTTTCTGTTGCAGGCTATAGGTCACCAGCGCCTCGATGCTCGGGCGGTTAGCCACCATCCCATAGGGCAGCGGATCGCTCATCAACGACAGGAAACCACGATACCGCCTGTCTTCCGGCCTGTCGCCAGAGCCGGCACCAGGACCGGCCTTGAGCGCGTCGAGGTAAGGCTGCTTTGCCGCCACGAACGCATCCATCAACGAGCGCGGCAGCCACGGGTGGCGCTTGATATGTTCATGCTTCACCGCGATGAGGCCGTGAATCGGGTAGATACCGGTGCGGCGAAACCAATCGGCTTCGACCTGTTCGACGTTGGCAATCAGTTCCGGATAGGTATCCGTTGCGGCGGCGACTTGGCTCGCTTTATCCCATCCGCTGATCGGCGGACCGGCGCGGCCGACACCAGCGGGGCCGGTAAATCCGGCCTGGATTTCGCCGGCTTTCATTATGCTCTGCAGCGATTTGCCGTCCGGCGCGTGCACCACGTTGGGCGGCAGCTGCAAGGTGGTGACGTGCTCTTCGTCATCGACCACCCAGGTCACCTTGGCGGAGTCGAGCCCGTATTCGTTGACGAAGATGCCGCGTGTCCACACCGCGGTCGTGACCGAATAGGCCCGCACGCCGACCTTCTTGCCTTCCAGATCCTTCGGCACCTTGATGCCGGAGTCGGGGCGGACCACGAAGCCGCCGTGATGGAAACGACGCATCAGAAAAATCGGCAGCGCGACAAACGGCGCGCCGAGCGCGCGGGCGATCATGTAAGTCGTCGGCGCCATTTCGCAGACGTCGAACTCGAGGTCGCGCACCATGCGGCGGAACGCGCCGATGATCGGCACCACCTGGACGAACTCGGCCGCGACGCCCGCGATCGGCACCGCGCCGGATTTGAGCGCACGAGTGTGGCCGTAATCGCCGATCACGATTTTCAAACGCGGCGTTTGCGCCATTTCCATCCTCCAGAAAACGCGTGCTCTTATTGCTTTGGAATACCGGCCTTGTCGATCACCTGGCGCCACTTGGCGACGTCGCTCACGAGCCGATCACGCATCTGTTCCGGAGTGCTGCCGCGCGCCTGGATGCCGAGCCGGCGCGCCTTCTCCTGAAGGTCCGGCGCGGCCAGCGCGCGATTGATGGCGGCGCTGAGAGCTTGCACGATGTCGTCGGGCACGCCTTTCGGTCTGGCGACCCCGTTCCAGCTGGTGACGACGTATTGCGGAAATCCGCTCTCCTTGGCGGTCGGCACATCCGGCAGCAGCGGCCGCCGACGCCGGCCAATATAGCTTGCCGGTTTGGCGCGCAGATGCAAACTGGCTGCTCCCGCCGATGAGAGATTAATCGAGAACCCAGTTATGCCCGCAAGTCAGCCAGTCCTGGTCGTCGAAGATGACGTTTGGGCGCGCCTGATCGGCGTGGTCCTGGATCCGACGACTTCGGAAGAACGACGGGCGGCATTCGCGGATTTCGTGTCGCCCGATCTGCCGGATTTTTGTCGCTGGTGCAAAGAAGTCCGAGCGGCGGCAGGATCGCTGTTCCCGAGCGAGGTACGGCTCGTCTCATCCACCTCGCAACTGCGCGACAGTCTCGCAAGCGCGGAGGCTATCGTCACTGAGGCGCTGCCGGTCGGTGCGGAGGAGCTGGCGTTCGCACCGCATCTGAAAGCCGTTCACAAATACGGCATGCTGTTTCGCAATATCGACGTGGCCGCCTGCGCCACCCGCGGTGTCAAGGTGTTGGGCGTCCGGCGCCGCGCCAATATCTCATGCGCCGAGCACGCGTTTGCGCTGATGCTCGCGCTGTCGCGACAGATGCACAAGCTCACCGGGCTGATCAGCGTCGCGCAGCTTGCCGGCCGCGGCCGCGACTACAAACCCTTCGACCGGCGCCACACGCCGGGCGCCAATTGGGGTCGGTTCTCCGGCACGCGCGCGCTCAACGGCAGCACCATCGGCATCATCGGCCTCGGCGAGATCGGCCGCGAAATCGCGCTGCGCGCCGCCGCCTTCGGCATGACGGTGTTTTATTTTCAGCGGACCAGACTCTCCACCGCGGACGAAGTCGGTCTTAACGTGACCTATCGGCCACTCGAAGCACTGCTCTCCGACAGTGACTGGGTGATCCCGCAGCTGCCGCTCGATGCCTCGACGTCGCGTTTGTTAAATCGCGAGCGATTGGCGCTGATGAAACCCGGCGCCTGCATCGTCAACGTGTCGCGCGCCGAAGTCATCGACCGCGACGCTTTGCTCGAGGCGCTGCGATCGGGCCGCCTCGGCGGCTTGGCGCTCGACGTCCAGTACGAGGAACCCGGTCGCGCCGACGACGAACTGCTAACGTTCGACAACGTTGTCCTGACACCGCACATGGCCGGTTCGCCGCGGTTCAACGGCCTGCAGGATATCACCGAGGTGATCGAAAACCTGAGGCGCGCGCTGGCGGTTTAGGCTGTCAGGAGCCGAGCCCGCCTTTGCGCTCGATGAAGTCGACGATCGTTTGCAAGCCTTCGCCGCGGCGCAGGTTGGTCATGACGAACGGACGGTCGCCGCGCATGGTTTTGGCGTCGCTCTGCATCTTCGCCAATGACGCGCCGACGTGGGGCGCGAGATCGATCTTGTTGATGACCAGAAGGTCGGAACGGGTGATGCCGGGGCCGCCCTTCGACGGGATTTTGTCGCCGGCGGCGACATCGATGACGTAGATCGTGAGATCGGCAAGCTCGGGCGAAAACGTCGCCGCCAGATTGTCGCCGCCGGATTCGATCAGCACCAGATCGAGATCGGGAAATCTGGCGCGCATCTGCGCCACCGCGGCAAGGTTCATCGAGGCATCTTCACGGATCGCGGTGTGCGGACAGCCGCCGGTTTCGACGCCCATGATGCGCTCGGCGGCGAGCGCGCCCGAGCGCAGCAGAAATTCGGCGTCCCACTTGGTGTAGATGTCGTTGGTGATGGCGGCGAGCTGGTAGCGCTCGCGCATCGCTTTGCACAGCGCATCCATCAGCGCGGTCTTGCCGGAGCCGACCGGGCCGCCGATGCCGACGCGCAGCGGACCATTGGGATTGCGCATGCGTTCTCCAATCAGCTTCGGAACAAACGCGTGTACTGGGTTTCGTGTTGGATGCCGGCGAGGTCGGCGCGAAACGTGGCGCTGCCGAGATCGTCGAGCGTCGCCCCAACAGCCGATGCCGCGGTCGCCGCCACGGCCGGCGCCAGCGCGCCGATCAAGCGTTGGCCATCAGTATGGCCGAGCGGGATCAGGCGGAGCCCTGCGGAAATCCAGTTCGAGACCAGCGCGGTGAGAAAGGCGTGCAGTGCCGGGCCGAGCGGTATGGCATGGCCGGCGCATGCGGTGCCGACGGCGACCGGATAAGCGATCGGCCCGGGCCATAGCAGCTTGAGCTTGTTCAGCACCTCGCACGGCCAGGCCGCGCATGTGATGTCAACAAAAGCCCGCCCCAACGTGGTCGTTTCGAGATGCCGTTCGCAGCTCGATGTCAGCGCCGCTGCGAGCGCCGCGGTTTCGACCAGCGCTTCATCGTCGCCGCGCGTCACCGCGCGATGGGTCTCGCTGAAAAAGATTGCGTCGTTCCGACCGGCGCCCTCGCTGAGCATGATGGCGAGCCAATCGTGCAGGCTTGCCACGTCCGTGATATCGCCGATCTCGACCGCCCATTCGATGCCGGTGGAATAGGAGAATGCGCCGACCGGATAGGCCGGCGACAGCCATGTCATCAGGCGCAGCAACGCCGCTTCGCCCAATTCCCCTCCCCCTTGCGGGGAGGGGTTAGGGGCGGAGGTCGCGAGGCGACTCGCTGCCGTCGACGCTTGCGCTTCACCTCCCGACCCCCACCCCAACCCTCCCCGCAAGGGGGAGGGAGCGCGCCGAGTTCCCTGCGCTGGAATCGATTCAATCTCATGAGAACATTCTTTGGACCGCAGCGCCTGCCCGCGCTTGCTCGGCGGCGGCGCCAGCAGCGCGCGGTCTTTTGTTTTTTTTGTTCGTTTTGCTTTAGTGCTGTGCGTCGCCATGGTGGTGGGCACTGTTATAGGCGCCGCCTTCCGGCTCGAACGGCGCTTCGAGCGGGATAACGCGCGCGCCAAGCTGTGCGGCGAGCTCAGCAAGAACATGATCGCGCCGGATGCGCAACGTGTCGCCCAGCACCTGGACCGGCACATGGCGGTTGCCGAAATGCCAGGCGACGCGGGCGAGATGCTGCGGGTCGGCGCAGCGGATTTCGAGCAGCGCTTCCGTCGCGGCGACGACTTCGATGAGGCGGCCGTCTTCCAGAACCAGCGCGTCGCCGCCATGGAGCCGCGTCGCCGCCGGCAGATCGAGAACGAAAGCCAAGCCATTGGCGCCGGTCAGCGCCACGCGCCGGCAATGCCGATCGCCGTGATCGAGCACGATGCGATCGACAGCGGCGCCCGACCAGGCCGACGCCGGTTTTACCGCGGTGGCGCGCATCATGCGGCGGCCTCGCTCAGAACAAAAAGTAACGTTGCGCCATGGGCAATACCTCGGCCGGCGCGCAGGTCAACAGTTCGCCGTCGGCGCGGACCTCATAGGTCTCCGGATCGACTTCGATGTGCGGCGTGGCATCATTATGGATCATGCTCTTCTTGGAAATTTTGCCGCGCGTATTCACCACCGCGACAAGCTTTTTCTGGATGCCGAGTTTCTTGCCAAGACCGGCCTGCACGGCGGCTTTCGAGGCGAACACCACCGACGAGGCGGTGCGCGCGCGGCCGAAGGCGCCGAACATCGGTCGATAGTGCACCGGCTGCGGCGTTGGGATCGAGGCATTAGGATCGCCCATCGGCGCGGCCACGATCGAGCCGCCCTTGATGACGCAATCCGGCTTGACGCCGAAGAACGCCGGTGACCAGAGCACCAAGTCGGCCAGCTTGCCCTGCTCCACCGAGCCGATGTGTTTTGCAACGCCATGCGCGATGGCGGGATTGATCGTATACTTGGCGACGTAGCGCTTGACGCGCGCATTGTCGTTGTCGCCCTTTTCCGCCGCCAGCCGGCCGCGCTGCTTCTTCATCTTGTCGGCGGTCTGCCAGGTGCGGATGATGACTTCGCCGACCCGGCCCATGGCCTGCGAATCCGACGACATCATCGAGAGCGCGCCGAGATCGTGCAAAATGTCTTCGGCGGCGATCGTCTCCTTGCGGATGCGGCTTTCGGCAAAGGCCAAATCTTCGGCAATGGACGGATCGAGATGGTGGCACACCATCAGCATGTCGAGGTGCTCGTCGATGGTGTTGCGCGTATAAGGCCGCGTCGGATTGGTTGACGACGGCAGCACGTTTTTCAGCCCAGCCACCTTGATGATGTCGGGCGCATGGCCACCGCCGGCGCCTTCGGTATGGAAGGCGTGGATGGTGCGGCCCTTGAAGGCCTTGATGGTGTCCTCGACGAAACCGGACTCGTTGAGCGTGTCGGTGTGGATCATCACCTGCACGTCGTAGTCGTCGGCGACCGACAGGCAGCAATCGACCGCGGCCGGCGTAGTGCCCCAGTCCTCGTGCAGCTTGAGCGCACAGGCGCCGGCTTTGATCATTTCCTCGAGCGCCGCCGGCCGCGACGCGTTGCCTTTGCCGGCAAAGCCGAGATTGACCGGAAAATCGTCGGCCGCCTGGATCATGCGGCCGATATGAAACGGCCCCGGCGTGCAGGTGGTGGCGAACGTGCCGTGCGCCGGCCCGGTGCCGCCGCCCAGCATCGACGTGATGCCCGACATCAGCGCTTCGTCGATCTGCTGCGGACAGATGAAATGGATGTGCGTGTCGAAGCCGCCGGCGGTGAGGATCTTGCCTTCGCCGGCGATCACCTCGGTGCCGGGGCCGATGACGATGCCGACGCCGGGCTGGATGTCGGGATTGCCGGCCTTGCCAACGGCGGCGATGAGGCCGTCCTTGATGGCGACGTCGGCTTTGACGATGCCCCAATGATCGAGGATGACGGCGTTGGTGATGACGGTGTCGGCGGCGCCTTGTTTGTTGGTGACTTGGCTCTGCCCCATGCCGTCGCGAATCACCTTGCCGCCGCCGAATTTCACCTCTTCGCCATAGACCGTGAAGTCTTGCTCCACCTCGATGATGAGGTCGGTATCGGCAAGGCGCAGCCGATCGCCCGTAGTCGGGCCGAACATGTCGGCATAAACGGCGCGGCTGATCTTGGCCGGCATGATTTGGTTTTCCTCAGAGCTTGCCCATCACGGTTTTACGGAAGCCGTAGACCGTGCGCTTGCCGGTGACCGGCACCAGCGCGACGTCGCGTGTCTGTCCCGGCTCGAAGCGCACCGCCGTGCCGGCGGCGATATCGAGCCGCATGCCGCGCGCCTTCTTGCGATCGAAGTGCAGCGCCGGATTGGTCTCGAAGAAATGATAATGCGAGCCGACTTGGATCGGCCGGTCGCCGGTATTGGCAACCGCGAGCGTCACGGCCTTGCGGCCTTTGTTGAGCTCGATCGTGCCGGCTTGGATGAACATTTCGCCCGGGATCATCGCGCTCTCCCCCTCATCGGATCGGCCGGTGCACGGTGACGAGCTTGGTGCCGTCCGGAAACGTCGCCTCGACCTGAATGTCGTGAATCATCTCGGCGATGCCGTCCATCACCTGCTCGCGGGTGAGCACGTGGGCGCCGTCTTCCATCAGCGCGGCGACGCTGCGGCCGTCGCGGGCGCCCTCCAGGATGAAATCGGAAATCAACGCCACCGCTTCGGGATGATTGAGCTTGACGCCGCGCTCGAGGCGGCGCCGCGCCACCATCGCCGCCATGGCGATCAACAGCTTGTCCTTCTCGCGCGGCGTCAACTGCATGGCATCAGTTCAGCCACAGCCGCGGCGGCGCGGCGCCGAGCGCCGTCAAAATACGCAGGAGGTCGTGACGGAGCGCCGCGTCGGCCGGTGCCACGAGCCTGACGACCATCAGCCCGTTCCAGGTCGACACGCCGACTTCGCCGGAGCAAGCGGGCGCCGCGGCGCGCACCGCCGCAACCATTTGGTCATCGCCCGGAATCTTCAGCACGGTGGCCGCTGCTACGCCCGCGCGGGCGACGGCGCGGCGGGCCAGCAAATTTGCGATCTCGCCATCGAGGCGGACTGCATCGGCGAACACCAGCGCGCCATCGATACGCACCCGCCAGCTGTCGAGGAACGACCCCGACGTCACGCTCTCGCCCATGGCGGCGCGGCCGAACACGACCGCCTCCAGCATTAACAGGCTGGCGTCGCGGGCCAGCGCGACGTCAATCGTCCGGCGGAGCCGCATGCGGTCGAACAGGATCGTCTCCTGCGGCAGCCAGGCGATTGCCGCGCCGGCACCGGCTTCGAGTTTCACCGCGATCCGGGTCTGCGGCCCGAGTGAGCGGTAAATCTTCTCCGCGGCAGCGGTGGTCGCCGTCAATTGCGCCTGCGCACCCGCGGTCATCGCGATCTCGGCGCGGTCTCCGCCGGCAAGTCCGCCGGCGGTGTTGACAATGACCGCGTCGAGCGTGTCGCGCTGTTCGCCGTTGGGAAAGCGCACGCGCAGCATGCCGGCCTCGTGAAGCCGCTCGGGCCGGCTTGCGCCTGCAAAATGACGGACCGACAGTGCGATCCGGCCCGCTGCACGATTCGCGGCAAAGACCTCATCGACTGCCGCGTTGGTCATGATCATTCGGCGAGGTCCGGCAAACACTGGTCAAATCGCCATGGCGCGGCGCAAGGCCGCTTCGTCGAGATCGTCGCGGCCAGCAGAATAAACGATCGCGCCGCGATCCATCACGGCGAAATGATCGCCGAGTTCGCGGGCAAAGTCGAGATATTGCTCGACCAGCACGATAGCGATCTTGCCGAGCGAGCGCAGGTAGACGATGGCGCGGCCGATGTCCTTGATGATCGACGGCTGAATGCCTTCGGTGGGCTCGTCGAGCAGCAACAGCCGCGGCCGCATCACCAGTGCACGGCCGATCGCCAATTGCTGCTGCTGGCCGCCGGACAGGTCGCCGCCGCGCCGGTGCAGCATGCCTTGCAGCACCGGGAACAGCGAAAACACGTCGTCCGGAATGCTGCGCTCGTGATGCGGCAGCGGGGCGAATCCGGTCTTGAGATTTTCCTCTACCGTGAGCAATGGAAAGATTTCGCGGCCCTGCGGCACGTAGGCGACGCCGCGGCGGGCGCGTTCCGGCGGCCGCAGCGCGGTAATGTCGCTATCTTCCCAGCGGATCGTGCCGCGGCTCACCGGGCGCTGGCCGGCGAGTGCGGCGAGGAGACTGGTCTTGCCGACGCCGTTGCGGCCGAGCACGCAGGTGACCTTGCCGGGCTCGGCGCGGAGCGACACGCTGCGTAACGCCCGCGCGGCGCCGTAATGCAGATCGATCGAATCGGCTTGCAGCATTTTTCAGCGGCCCAGATAGACTTCCACCACGCGCTCGTTGGCGGAGACCTGGTCGATCGAACCTTCGGCCAGCACCGCGCCCTCATGCAGGCAGGTCACCTTGACGTTGAGATCGCGCACGAAGCTCATGTCGTGCTCGACCACGACGACGGTGTGCTCGCGCTGGATCTCTTTCAAAAGCTCGGCGGTCTGTCGCGTCTCGGCATCGGTCATGCCGGCGGCCGGCTCGTCGATCAGCAACAGTTTCGGGTCCTGCGCCAACAGCATGCCGATTTCGAGCCATTGCTTCTGGCCATGCGACAAGCTGCCGGCAAGGCGATCGCGAACGGCGGAAAGGCGCACCAGCTGCAGGATTTCGTCGATGTGGCGACACTCGTCGGCGGTTTGCCGGTGCCACAGCGCGGTACGCGCCCGCCGGTCGCATTTGAGGGCAAGTTCGAGATTGTCGAACACGGTGTGGCTGTCGAACACGGTCGGCTTCTGGAATTTGCGGCCGATGCCGAGCTCGGCAATCTCGGTTTCGTCGAGCCGCGTCAGATCGTGCGAGTTATCAAACAGCACGTCGCCGCTCTCCGGGCGGGTCTTGCCGGTGACCACATCCATCATGGTCGTCTTGCCGGCGCCGTTCGGCCCAATGATGGCGCGCATTTCGCCGGGCTCGATCAGTAGCGACAAATTGTTGAGCGCGCGGAAGCCGTCGAACGAGACGGTAACACCGTCGAGATAAAGCAGCGTGCCGGTCGAAGATGTCATGGTGCCGGCCTCATTCCGCTGCCGCGAATTTTTCGGCGACGCCGTCTGCGGCGGCGGCGGAAGCTTTATCGCGCTTCGCCGCAGTCCAATGGTGCAAGGTGCCGATGATGCCGCGCGGCAAGAACAGCGTGACGCCGATGAAGAGGCCGCCGAGCATGAACAGCCAATACGGCGCCAGCATCCCAGAGGTGAAATAGGTCTTGGCGTAGTTGACCAGAACCGCGCCGAGCGCGGCGCCGGCGAGCGTGCCGCGCCCGCCGACCGCCACCCAGATCACAGCCTCGATGGAATTGCCGGGCGCGAACTCGCTCGGATTGATGATGCCGACCTGCGGCACGTAGAGCGCGCCGGCGATGCCGGCCATGCAGGCCGACAGCGTGAAGACGAACAGCTTGTAGGATTCGACCCGGTAGCCGAGAAAGCGGGTGCGTGCCTCGGCGTCGCGAATGGCGATCAGCACCTTGCCGAGTTTTGAGCCGACGATCGCGCGACAGACCAAAAAGCCGAGCATCAGGGCGAGGCACGAAACGATGAACAGCGCATCGCGCGTCGACTCCGACCGCACATCGAAGCCGAGGATGTCCTTGAAATCGGTCAAGCCGTTGTTGCCGCCGAAGCCGAAATTGTTGCGGAAGAAGCCGAGCATCAGCGCGTAAGTGAGCGCCTGCGTGATGATCGAGAGATAGACGCCACTGACGCGACTGCGAAACGCGAACCAGCCGAACACGAAAGCCAACACGCCCGGAACCGCGACGACCATCAGCGCCGCGTGGGGGAAATGCTGAAAACCGTACCAATAGACCGGCAGCTCCTTCCAGTTCAGGAACACCATGAAGTCCGGCAGGATAGGATTGGCATAGACGCCGCGGCTGCCGATCTGGCGCATCAGATACATGCCCATGGCGTAGCCGCCGAGCGCGAAGAAGGCGCCGTGGCCGAGCGACAGGATGCCGCAATAGCCCCAGATCAGATCGATCGACAACGCCAGAATGGCGTAGCAGGCATATTTGCCCAACAGCGTCACGAGATAAGTCGAGACGTGGATGAACCAGGAATTCGGCACCGCCAGATTGAGCAGCGGCACCCCTATCGCGATGGCGCCGACCGCGATCAGAAAGATCGCCGCGCCGCGATCGAGCGATCGGATCAGCATATGCGACGGCGCGGCCATCACGCCTCAACCGCCCGGCCGCGCAGCGCGAACAGGCCGCGCGGCCGCTTCTGGATGAATAGGATGATGAGGACGAGAATCGCGATTTTGCCGAGCACCGCGCCCGCATAAGGCTCGAGAAATTTGTTGGCGATGCCGAGCAGGAACGAGCCGACGAAAGTGCCCCACAGATTGCCGACGCCGCCGAACACCACGACCATGAAGCTGTCGATGATATAGCCCTGGCCGAGATTGGGGCTGACGTTGTCGATTTGCGACAGCGCCACGCCGGCCATGCCGGCGATGCCGGAGCCGAGCCCGAAGGTCAGCGCGTCGATGCGGCTCGTGCGGATGCCCATCGACGCCGCCATGGCGCGGTTCTGGGTCACCGCGCGCATCTCCAGGCCGAATCGCGACCAGCGCAATAGCGCGATCAGCGCCACGAACACGGCGAGCGCGAAGCAGATGATCCACAGCCGGTTATAGGTGATGACCATGCCGCCGAGATCGAAGGCGCCGCTCATGAACGAGGGATTGCCGACCTCCTTGTTGGTCGGACCGAACCCGGTGCGCACCGCCTGCTGCAGGATCAGCGACAAGCCCCAGGTCGCGAGCAGGGTCTCCAGCGGCCGGCCATACAGAAAGCGAATGATGGTGCGCTCGATCACGATGCCGACGGCGCCGGCGAACAGAAACGCCAGCGGGATGGCGACGGCAAGCGAATAATCGAACAGCGCCGGGTCGTATTGGCGTATCGCCTCCTGCACCACGAAGGTGACATAGGCGCCGAGCATGACCATCTCGCCGTGCGCCATGTTGATCACGCCCATCACCCCGAAGGTGATGGCGAGCCCGATCGCGGCAAGGAGCAACACCGAGCCTAGCGAAATGCCGTACCAGGCGTTCTGCACGGCTTCCCACACGCTGAGCCTGGTCTGGATGCCGCCGATGGCTGCGCTGGCGGCGCGCGCCACGGCCGGCGATTCGTGCGCCGGAATATCGGCGAGCAGCGCCAGCGCGTCCTGGTCGCCGCGCCCGGCGACGATCTTGATGGCGGCGAGCTTGGCGGCGTCGGTGCTGCCCGGCGTCGTGAGCACGATTGCGGCATGCGCCTGTTCGAGCGCGGTCCTGATCCGGCCGTCGGTTTCCTTGGCGAGCGCGGCTTCGACGCCAGGCAGCGCGCTCGCCTCACGCGATTTGAAAACCGCCTGGGCGGCGTCGTAGCGCTTTTGCGGATCGCTCGACAGCAGCGTGAGCTGGCCGAGCGCCGCCGCAATGGTGCCGCGCAGGCGATTGTTGATCTTGACGTTGTCGAGATCGTCCGGCGGCGTGCCGGCGACCGGCTGCCCGGTGACGGCGTCGGTCAAATTGCCGGCGTCGTCTTGGATGTAGACGGCCTTCTTCTCGGCGCTGAACATCAGCTTGCCGTCTTGCAGGGCGGCGATGATGATCGCAGCGCGCGGGCTTCCGCTCGCCGTCGCCTCGTTCACCCCGGCAATCGTCTCGTCGAAATCATCGGCGGTGAAATGCGCAATCGCCTGGTCGAGCGGTGCCGCGGCGGCGGTGGCCTGGTCGAAGACCAAGCCACACACCAAGGCGCAGGCAAAAGCCAGCGCGGCGAGCAAAGCTCGGGCTACAGCCATATCGATAGGTCCCGGCACTTTCGGGAAGGCGAAACCGCGCTGCCTTCCCGCACTCTCGAATTCGGCTCGACCCAACCGCTTACGAACCGCCGCAGGTCTTGGTGACGGTGTTGTAGTTGCCACAATTGAGCTTCACCCAGTCGGCGACCAGATCCTTCGACCCGGGCAGGTAAGGCGACCACGCCGCGCCCGGCACCAGGTCCTTGGTCTTCCACACCACGTTGAACTGGCCGTCCGGCCTGATCTCGCCGATGAAGACCGGCTTGGTGATGTGATGGTTCGGCAGCATGGTCGAAGTACCGCCGGTCAAATTCGGCGCCTGCGTGCCCGGCAGCGCGGCGATGACCTTGTCAGGATCGGTCGAGCCGACTTTCTGCACCGCCTTCACCCACATGTGGAAGCCGATGTAGTGCGCCTCCATCGGATCGTTGGTGGTGCGCTTCGGATTTTTGATGAAGTTGTGCCACTCTTTGATGAAGGCGGCGTTGGCCGGCGTCTTGATCGACTCGAAATAGTTCCAGGCAGCGAGATGCCCGACCAACGGCTTGGTGTCGAGGCCGGCCAGCTCTTCTTCGCCGACCGAGAACGCCACGACCGGAATGTCGGTCGCCTTGATGCCCTGGTTGCCGAGCTCCTTGTAGAACGGCACGTTGGCGTCGCCGTTGATGGTCGACACCACCGCGGTCTTCTTGCCGGCCGAGCCGAACTGCTTGATCCGCGAGACTTCGGTCTGCCAGTCGGAGAAACCGAACGGCGTGTAGTTGATCAGAATGTCATCGGGCGCCACCTTGAGCACGTCCTTTAGATACGCCTCGAGGATCTTGTTGGTGGTGCGCGGATAGACGTAGTCGGTGCCTTCCAGCACCCAGCGCTTCACCGAGCCGCCGTCCTTGCCGGCCAGATAATCGACCGCCGGTATAGCCTGCTGGTTGGGCGCGGCGCCGGTGTAGAACACGTTGCGCTGGCTCTCCTCGCCTTCGTACTGCACCGGATAGAACAGGATGTTGTTGAGCTCCTTGAACACCGGCAGCACCGATTTGCGCGATACCGAGGTCCAGCAGCCGAACACCGCGGCGACCTTATCCTGGCTGATCAGCTCGCGCGCTTTCTCGGCAAACAGCGGCCAGTTCGAGGCCGGATCGACCACCACCGGCTCGAGCTTCTTGCCGAGCAAGCCGCCCTGCTTGTTCTGCTCGGCAATCAGCATGAGCATGACGTCCTTAAGCGTCGTCTCGCTGATCGCCATCGTGCCGGACAGCGAATGCAGAATGCCGACTTTGATCGTATCCGCGGCCATGGCCAGTCGGGGCGTCATGAGCCCGGCGGCAAGCCCGGTGGCGGAGGCGAGCAGCCGGCGCCGGTTGAACTGAAGGCTTAATGGGGGAGTGTGAGACATGGATGACCCTCCGCTATCAGGGGCGCATAGGCGCCCTTCCTGGCGGTTGGGTCGCAAGCGACGTGCCAATTTCGTTAAGGTCTAAGGCCCTGACTCACATCACGAATATAAATCCGAGCGGATATCGGCTGATTTTTCAGCAGCGCTGCGCCCATTTTTCGGGCAGCATTTAAGACACCAGGCGGCCGCATTGGCCGCTGGCCGATAGCGGCTATGCTGCCCGCATTCGTTCGGACGACCTGCGTCGCGCCGCCCCGAGCGGCAACTTCTAAAGAAAGTCCAATCCGCACCGAGGAGGTCCTCATGATCCGCAAGGCGAAAGCAGTTTGGCGTGGCACCGGCCGCGACGGCAGCGGCAATCTCTCCACCGATTCCGGCGTACTGGCCGAAACGCCCTATTCCTTCAGGACGCGTTTCGAGAACGAAAAAGGCACCAACCCCGAGGAATTGATCGCGGCGGCGCATGCCGGCTGTTTTACCATGGCGCTCGCCTTCGGCCTGCAAGCCGCCGGCTTCACGCCGACCGAACTCGCCACCGAGGCCGCGGTGACGCTCGAACCCGAAGGCCAAGGCTTTCGCATCAGCCGCTCGGCGCTTACGCTGCGCGCGAGCGTGCCCAATCTGGACCAGGCCAAATTCGCCGAACTCGCCGGCGGGGCCGAGAAGAATTGCCCGGTCTCCAAAGTTCTGAAGGCCGAGATCACGCTTGACGCCAAGCTCGTCTGAGCCGCGAGTGTCGCTGGCGTAGGGGGAGGCAAAGGCGCCAACGGGTCCGCGCGAAGCGCGGCCCGATGACAAGCTCCGCCCACCGTTCGCGGCAACGATCTTCGTCCGCGTGGGCTTCGCTTCGCTCAGCCTACCCTACAATGTTGCGGAAAGGCGGCAGGTGATCAATCCCAAAGCCGTGCCTTGCGACGAAGGCGCCATCCGGTCGATCGCCGCGGCTGCGCCGTGCACCATCAGCACCAAATCGTGGGTGCTCGTTGCCACGATCCTGGCTTCGACCATCGCCTATGTGGATGAGTCCGTCGTCAACATCGCGCTGCCGGCAATCGAAAGAGACCTCGCCGCTTCGGCGGCCGTCGTGCAATGGCTGGTCAACGGCTACACGCTTTGCCTTGCGGCGCTGCTCTTGATCGGCGGCTCCGCCGCCGACCACTTCGGGCGGCGCAAAATGTTCATCGTCGGCGTCAGCATCTTTGCGGCGGCCTCGCTGTGCTGCGGGCTGTCGCCGAACGTCGCCATCTTGATCCTGGCGCGCGCCGCGCAAGGTTTTGGTGCGGCGCTCCTCATTCCGTGCTCGCTAGCGCTGATCGGCGCGTCGTTCGACGAAGCCGAACGCGGCAGGGCGATCGGCACGTGGGCCGGCGTTTCTGCCATCGCCGCTGCCGTCGGCCCGATCCTGGGCGGCTGGATCGTCGATCATTTCAGCTGGCGCTGGATTTTTCTGATCAACCCGCTGCTGGCGCTGCCGGCGATCTGGATCGCCGTCGAGCACGTTCCGGAAAGCGTCGATCCGCACGCAACGGGTCGATTGGATTGGCGCGGCGGCTTTTTTGCACTGACCGGGTTGGCCGGCGTTTGTTTCGGCTTGATTGCGGCCCCGGAGTTAGGCTGGGCCGACGCGCGGGCGCTGGCGCCGCTTCTGTGCGGCGTCGTGTTGCTCGGCATTTTTCTCTGGGTGGAACGCCACAGCGCAGCGCCGATGCTGCCGCTCGAACTGTTCCGCTCGCGCACGTTTTCGGCCGTCAACCTGCTGACGCTCTTGCTCTACGCCGCGCTCGCCGCCGCCTTCTTCTTTTTGCCGTTCGCACTCATTCAAGTTCACGGCTACACGGCACTGCTCGCCGGCGTCGCTTTTCTGCCGTTCACCATCATCATGGCCTTGCTGTCGCGCTGGTCGGGTGGACTGGTCGATCGGCTCGGCGCCCGACTGCCTCTCGTCGTCGGGCCGGCCATCACAGCGCTGGCCCTCGGCCTTCTGGCTACCATCGTGCCCAACGGGGGGTATTGGGCGTTTCTGGCGGCGCTCTCGGTGCTCGGCCTCGGCATGACGATCAGCGTCGCGCCGCTGACGACGACGGTGATGAATGCCGTGCCTACCGACAAGATGGGCGTGGCGTCGGCCATCAATAACGCCGTGGCCGCGCTCGCCAGCCTGCTCGCCGTCGCCATCTTCGGCGCCGTGGCGCTCGGACTCTATGACCGAGCGCTGGACCGGGCACTGGCGCAGAATCCGGGCTCGGTGGAGCTGACGCAGGCCGTTATCGCCGCCCGCGGCAAATTTGCCGCTGCCTCACTCGGCACGGCGAACGAAGCCGGCATTCAGGCGCAGGCGCGCAGCATCATTACGACGTCGCTTTCGCAGAGCATCGAGGACATCATGTGGCTCGCCGCCGCGCTGGCGCTCGCCGCTGCTGCAAGCGGCACGCTGTTGCCGCGCGCGCGATCGGGCAGCCCCTGAACGTTGGCGGATTATGTAATCAGCGCGGCAAAGGGGGCGCCGGATATCACTTCAGCCGATCGCGAATCTTGTTGAGGCCCGCCTTGGCGCAGCCGTCGTCGAGATTGGCGCCGGGCGCGCCCGCGGCGCCGATCGAGCCGACGACTTCGTCGTTGAGCTTGATCACCACGCCGCCGCCAAAGAACATGACGTGCGGCAGCTTCGCCAGAGGCGCGATCGAATCCTCGCCCTTGGCGCGGGCGGCAAGCGCCAGCGTATCGTTCTTGAACGATACCGCGGTGTAGGCCTTGTCATGGGCGCTGTCGATGGTGTGGATGCCGGCGCCGTCGCCGCGCAGAACGGTGATTATCTGGCCGTCGGCATCGAGCACGACCGCGGTTTCGTGATAATTCTGCCGCGCGCAGGCCGCCACCGTCTCGGTTGCCGCCTCGACCGCTAAACTCGCCGGAATGCGGTGCGTCGGCAGCGTTTGCGCCGAAGCCGGCGCGACGGCAAGCGCGGCTGCTACGCTTGCGAGAACCGCAAAAACAGATTTCATGATGCTCTCTCCCTAAACTCATAAAGCCAGAACCTGGACCGGCAGTCGGATCATAGCACATTTGCCGTGCGGCGCGGATGCGATGAAGCTCAGCAGCACGGCATCGGATTTTCGATCAGATCGTAAACATTGTCGAACGTGATTTCATTGATCGGCCGCTGAATCTTGAAATTGCGTGGAGGCGCATTTTTGAGGACGGCGATGATTGCGGTTTCGATCGGCGGACATTTGGCTTTAACGCAAGGCACTTCCTTGACGACGATGGGGATTTCCCTAGCATATCCGAAATTCTGCCGCATCCAGTAGCGGATTTGCTCCAGCGTCTGCGGCGATATTTCCAACAGTTCGCGGCCGAAGGGATCGGGCCGCGCCGCTAAAGCGCCGTTGCCGCTCTTGCCGGACGAAAGACAATCTTTGAATCCTTGCGCAATCGCATCGCCATCGAGCCTGCGCCCGATGAAGACCAATCGGTTGAGGCGTTCTTCGTCGGCACCCCAGGCGCGGCCCGGCCGACCCTCGAACTCCATGCGGACGCCCTGAAACAAGAACTGATCCGGGTCGCCGCGGAGATTGACAATGCCTTTCATGCGCAGAAGATTGGGCCCGAACGCAGCGATCTGCGAGCGAAACCAGACGCCCAGCTTCATGCCGTCGAGCTCGCCTGGCTCGACGATGCAGACCGTCTCGATATCGCTCAGGTGATTATGATGGGCATGGTGATGGTGACCATGCTCATGATTATGATCATGCCCGTCGTGGATCGACGGGCCAAGCCGCAGCTCGAGATCGGCGCTTTGCAGCGCAAACACGGTGTCGAGGTCAAATTCGGAATTCTTCGTTCGACATATTTTGGCGATCTTGTTGAGCCGGCCGATTTTACGCTCGACGCGATCCAATTCGTCGGTCGTCGCCAGATCGGTCTTGTTGAGGACGACCAGATCGGCGAAGGCGATCTGCTCGCCGGCTTCGGCTGATTCTTCAAGCTGCGTCGCGATGTGCTTGGCGTCGACGACGGTGATGACGCCGTCGAGCGTGAATTCGCTGCGGATGCGTTCGTCGGCATACAGCGTCTGCGCCACCGGACCGGGCTCGGCGAGGCCGGTCGTCTCGATGACGACGGTATCGAACTGATCGCGGTGTTCGGCGAGCTCGAAGAAGCTGCGCAAGAGATCGCCGCGCACGGTGCAGCAGATGCACCCGTTATTCATCTGGACGACCTGTTGGTCCGACGAAATCAACAGATGATGATCGATGCCGACCTCGCCGAATTCGTTGACCACGACGGCGATGCGGCGGCCGTGCTCGGCGGTCAATATGCGATTGAGCAGCGTGGTCTTGCCCGCGCCGAGAAAACCCGTGACGATGATCACGGATGCTTTCTTTGTTTCTCGCGAGCGTGCGGCGTCGGCCATGGCAGACGTAATATGGCTATGCCTTGCTTGTCTGGCCAGCGGCTCGGTGTGCCGGGCGCCGCGGCGCGTCAGTTCGTGATCGGCAGCTGCATTTGCCCGATGACCTTGCCGACCGGCTCGCCGTCCTTCATCTGGATGTTGCCGCGTACGATGGTGTAGACCGGCAAACCCTTGACCTTCCAGCCGCCCCACGGCGTCGGATGGTTCTTGCTGTGCAGCTTGTTGGGATCGATCGTCGCTTCCTTGTTCATGTCTACGATGGTCAGGTCGCCGTCTGAGCCAAGCCGGATCGCGCCCTTTTTCGGATACATCTGCCACACCTTGGCGACGTTCTCGCTTTGCACCTTGGCGTAATGGTTCAAGGTCATGCGGCCTTTGTTGACCTGCGTCAGGATGAGCGGAACGTTGGTCTCAACGCCGCAGAAGCCGGAGATGCAGTCCCAGATCGCCGCCTTGGTCATCTTGCCGTTGATGTCACAGCCTTTCTCCTCGAGCGTGTGCGGCGAGTGGTCGGTGGCGATCATGTCGATCGCGCCGTCGAGCAGGCCGGCCCACAGCGCATCCTGATGCTCTTTCGCGCGCACCGGCGGATTCATCTTCAGGAGCGGACCGACGTCCTTCATGTCGGTGTCGACCCGCAGCAGATAATGCGGCTGGGTCTCGCCCGTGAAGCGCAAGCCGCGGGCCTTGGCGGCGCGCAGCATGTCCACGGCCTGCTTGGTCGAGGCATGTACGATGTGCAGCTTGGTGCCGAAGGTCTCGGCCAAAAACATGACGTGCGCGACCGACTCTGCCTCGCACAGCCAGGGCCGCGACGATTCCCAATAGACCGGGTCGTTCTTGCCCTCGGCCTTGAGCTTGTTGGTCCAGAAATGTTGGATCTGGCGGTTCTCGGCATGCACGCACAGCGGTACGCCGGACTTGGTGATGTTCGGGAACACCACCTGACACATGCCATCGTCGGGGAACGGCAAATTGCCGATGGTCTCGCCGAAGAAGATCTTGTAGCCAATCGCGCCACGCTTCGCCATCGGCAGAATGTCGTCGGCATTGGTCTGGTGCACGACGCCCAGCACCGCGAAGTCGCATAGCGATTTCGATTCGGCGATCTGCCGCTTAACGTCGACCTGCTCGGCATTTTCCGTCGGCGGAATCTGGTTGGGCATGTCGATCACGGTGGTGATGCCGCCGCAAACCGCCGAGGTCGAGCCGGTCGAGAAATCCTCCTTGTACGTCACGCCGGGATCGCGGAAGTGCACATGCGCATCGATCAGGCCGGGAAGAACGTGGAGCCCGGTGGCGTCGATCACCTGCTTGCCCTCCGGCAGGGTGTCGTCGAGGCCGATATCGACGATCTTGCCGTCGGAGATCGCGACGCCGCCCCGCAACGTCGCTTCGGGCGTGACGATCGTGCCGCCCTTCACAACCAGATCCGCTTTCATGATGTACGTTCCTCTCCGGCTAACGGGGCTCCGCTCCACGGCACTGCCGCAAGCTAATATGTGTCGAACATCCGCTGAATGTCATCGGCGTTGGTGGTCTTGGACAGAGCGAGCGACAGCAGAATGCGGGCCTTCCAGGGCGGTAAATTGTCGCCGGCGACAAAGCCGCGGCGCTGCAGGCCGGGACTGCGCACCACGCGGCCGGAGCCGACCCGGCTGCACAGGCACATGAGCGTGCCGTGCTCGCGGTAGACGCGATCGAAGGCTTCGTCCTGCGCCGGCGTCGGCCGGCCGGCGCCGGTCGCCGCGCTGACGATGGCTTTCGCGCCGGCTTTCGCCGCCGCCTCGATCATGACGCCGTCGGCGTTGGCGTAGGACAACACGATGTCGACGCGCGGCAACGCTTGCAGGTCACGCACGTCGAATTCGGTCTGCGTCGTGTGCCGCTTGGTCGGCTGGTGATAGTAGACCACCTTGCCGTCGGCGTCGGCGTAACCCAGCGGGCCGAGGTCGCGCGACACGAAGGCTTGCACCCGATAGGTCGCGTTCTTGGTCACGTCGCGGGCGCTGAAAATCGTGTCGTTCATCACGACCAGGCAGCCGCGGCCGCACGACTGCGGGTCGGCCGCGACCCGCACCGCATTGATGACGTTGAGGTAGCCGTCGGCGCTCATCGCCGAAGCCGGCCGCATCGAGCCGACGATCACGACCGGCTTGTCGCTCTTCAAGGTCAGATTGAGGAAATAGGCGGTTTCTTCCAGCGTGTTGGTGCCGTGCGTGATCACGACTCCATCGGCTTGGCCCTGGTCAAAGATCCCATGGATCTTGCGCACCAGTTCGAGCCAATCGGCATCAACCAGCGCGTGGCTGGGCAAGCGGCGAAACGGGATTTCCTCAACGGCCGCCATGGTGGCGAGCTCGGGAAGCTGTTTGACAAGCTCGCCCTCGCCGAGCCGCTTGCCGGTTTCGATGTACCAGGCCAGATCGAGCCGGTCGGCGCCGACCGAATCGATCGTCCCGCCGGTGAAGATCAAGCCGATGCGCGGCAAGCTGGCCATGAAACCGCCTGTGTCAGTGCGGCCCTTATTGGCGCCTATGACCTCGTCGTGCAATACCGCTTGAAAGCATACGAGGAAGCCAATGCCGCACGACCACGGTAGCGCTGGCGCCGGCTGGATCGGCGCGAGCCTGATGCGCAAGGAAGACGCGCGCCATCTTTACGGGCGCGGCATGTTCATCGCCGACGTGCAGGTGCCGGGCGTCCAGGACATCGCCTTTGTGCGCAGCCCGATGGCCCATGCGCGCGTGCGCGCGATCATCAAGCCGGCAGACGCGCCAATGCGCGTGTTCGCTCTCGCCGATATCGGCCCCGTCAACATCCTTGAAGCCGGCCCCGAACTATCGGCCCATCGTCACAGCCCCTATCCGCCGCTCGCCGACGCGCGCGTCCGCTATGTCGGACAGACCATCGCCGCCTGCATGATGCCGACGCGCGCCGAAGCCGAAGACTTGGCCGATAACGTCCGCGTCGAGCTTGAGGAATTGCCCGCCGTGGTCGACGTCGTCGCCGCCATGCGGCCGGACAGTCCGCGGGTTTTCGATGAGTGGCCGAGCAACGCCTATATCAGCACCAGCGTGGTCGAAGGCGATCCCGAAATTCTCGCCGCCGCGCCGATCCGTCTGCATCGCCGCCTGCGGCTCAATCGGCAGGCCACCGTGCCGCTCGAAGGCCGCGGCGCGCTCGCCTATTGGGATCACCGCCTCGACGAGCTCGTCGTCTATCTGTCGACCCAGGGCGGACAGGTGAAGCGGCTGGCGCTGTCGCGCATGCTCGGCATACCGGAGCATAAGGTGCGGGTGATCGCGCCCGACGTCGGCGGCGGCTTCGGCGGCAAGAACCGCATCATGCCGGAGGACGTCGCGGTCGCCGCCATCGCGATGAAAGTCGGGCACCCGGTGCGCTGGATCGAGGATCGCCGCGAGCATCTGCTGGCCTCGCCACACGCCCGTGACCATACCTACGACCTGACGATTTGCGCCAAGCGCGACGGCACGCTGCTTGGCATCGAAGGCGACATCTATATTGACGCGGGCGCTTATGCGCTGTGGCCGACCGGCGCGTTTCAGGAAGCCAGCATGGCGTCGCGCAACCTGACCGGCCCCTATCGGATGCGCCATCTGAAACTCAACGCCCACACCGTCGCGACCAACAAGGCACCGATGGGCCCCTATCGGGGCGTGGCGCGGCCGGGAGCGACGTTTGCACTCGAGCGGCTGGTCGATGAGGTCGCCCGCGAGCTTGGCCGCGAGCCGTTCGATCTGCGCCGCCAAAACATCGTCACCGCTGCCGAGCTGCCGTACCGGACGGCGGCCGGCATGAAGCTTGACACGGGCGACTACGTAGCGGCGCTCGATATTGCGCGCGACAAGGTCGATCTCGCCGCCGTGCGCAAGCGCCAGGCCAAGGGCGAGCCCGACGGTCGCCGCATCGGCGTCGGCTTCGCGTTCTATACCGAGCAGAGCGGCCACGGCATCGTGGAATTCGCCAAACGCAAGTTCCGCGTCATTCCAGGGTACGAATCCGCTAACGCGCGCATGCTGCCGGACGGCACGGTGATGTTGTTCGTCGGCGTGCAAAACCACGGTCAAGGGCACGAGACCACGCTGTCGCAGATCGCCGCCCATGAGCTCGGCATCGATCCCGGACAAATTTCTGTCCGCTATGGCGACACCGCGGTCGGGCCGTACGGATTCGGCACCTTCGCGTCGCGCTCCATCGTGTTCGCCGGCGGCGCCGTCGGCCGGGCGAGCCGCGCGCTCGCCGAAAAAATCCGCCGCATCGGCGCGCATTTGTTGCAGACCGAGGTCGCGTCGACGCGCATTGAAGACGGCATGGTGCACGGCCCGGCCAGCAAGATCAGCATTGCCGAGATCGCGTTTGCGGCGAACGCCCGGCCCGACCATCTCCCCGCCGGCATGGAGCCGCTGCTCGACACCACGGCAACCTACGAGCCCGCGGATTCCGGCGGCGTATTCGCCTACGGCACCCATGCAGCGGTCGTCGCGGTCGATCCGGACAGCGGCATCACCGAGTTGCTGGACTACGTCGTCACCGAAGATTGCGGCACCATGATCAATCCGATGATCGTCGACGGCCAGGTGGTCGGCGGCATCGCCCAGGGAATCGGCACGGCGCTTTACGAAGAGATCCCGTACAACGACCAGGGCCAGCCGCTGGCGACCAACTTGGCCGATTACCTCGTGCCCTGCGCCGCGGAAATGCCCTTCATCCGCATCGAACATCTGGTGACGCCGGCGCTGACAACCGAATACGGCGTCAAAGGCCTCGGCGAGGGCGGCGCCATTGCGCCGCCGGCCGCGATCGCCAATGCGGTTGCCGATGCCTTCCGCGACATCGGCGCAAGCTTCAACGAGACGCCGTTGACGCCGCGCCGCGTGTCCGAGGCGATCGCGCGGGCGCACCGCGCGAAGAATGCGCGAGCCAAAAACGATTGAACTAAACTCCTGGTACGGAGTCAGTCACTTAGCGACGCGTAGCGTTCATCCCAATTTCTTGTGTCCGTTGCCAAAGTCCATTTATGTTTCTGCTCGGCTTATTGCGCAGCGACGGCGTGCGCGTCTTCGCGCATGCCGCGCAACCGTCTGAGCAGGAGCAAAAAACAGCCGGCGCAGAGCAATGGGCCGAGTGCCGCGACGTAGAAGAACATGGCGGGCGATACATCCAGCCTCGACAGCAGGCTGCCGATCAGCGGGCCCGAAATCGAGCCGATCCGTCCCACGCCGAGCGCATTGCCGACCCTGTTGGCACGCAACGCGGTCGGATAGATCAACCCGGCGCCCGCATTCAAAGCGCTTTGCATGCCGGTTATCGCGCAGCCGGACAGAAATGCCATGCCGAAAAGCAACGGCACTGAAAGTCCCGGCGTGCCGGTGAGCGCTACAACTGGAACGGCGAGCGAAAACAACGCGACCAAAATCCACAACCCTAAACGGTCGATCAGAAATCCTATGCACAAGCCGCCGATTGCGCCGCCGAGCTGATAGAGTGAGCCCGAATAACTGCCCTCGGCCGGGCTATGTCCGCTGCTTTGCACGATCTCCGGCAACCAGGCATTCATCAGGTTGTTAGCCGTTTGCTTGGTTGCGATCATGACTTGATCGTGCCTGCTGGATTGACGGTGCTGGTTCCGCGGCAGCGGGAGTCCCACGCTCTCGCGGAGAACTTATGCAGGCGCTGGCTCAGAACATACAACGCGGCGGCGGCAGGCCTGAAGGCGCCAAGCTATCGACGCTCATTCCGGCGCGGCTCGATCGCCTGCCGTGGGGCCGGTTTCATCTGCTCATCGTATTCGGGCTGGGTATTACGTGGATACTCGACGGCACCGAGGTCACTATCGTCGGTGCCATTGCGCCGGTACTGCGCGATCGAGACGCGCTCGGTCTTTCAGCCGGGCAAATCGGCAGCGCTGCTGCGGCGTACGTTGCGAGCGCCGTCGTCGGCGCACTGGTTTTCGGCTGGCTGACGGATCGCTTTGGCCGCCGCTTGGTCTTGTCCGCTGTCCAGCAAATGACCGTATGGTCGCTGCATTAGCGGGCTACATAAAGCACACGCCCTACGATCGTTTATCGTCGCGCCGTCACGGCTTGATGTCGGCGAACTCGACCACCTTGGCCCATTTTACGCTGTCGGCGGCGATCAGCTGCGCGAACGCGGCCGGCGAACTGGAGATGGCGGTGTTGCCCATGGCGGTCATCTGCGCCTTGACCTTCGGGTCGGCCATGATGGTGACGAGCGCGCCGTTGAGCTTGTCGATGACGGCAGCCGGCGTGTTCTTAGGCGCCACGATGCCGTTCCACACGTCCGACGCATAGCCGGGCACAAATTCGCTGATCGCCCGGACGTCGGGCAACCCCGCGATGGGAGTCGTGATCGCCAAGGCGCGCAGTTTGCCGGCCACAATGAGCGGCAGGGATGGGGCGACGTTGTCGAACATCACCTGGGTGCGCCCGGCCATCAGGTCGGCGTCCGCCGGCGGCGAACCGTTATAGGCCACCGTCACCATTTTGGTCCCGGTCATCATCTGGAACAGCACGCCCGAAAGGTGCGTGGCGCCGCCGATGCCGGCGCACGCCATGTTGATGGCGCCGGGATGAGCTTTGGCGTAGGCGATGAACTCTGGCACGGTCTTGGCCGGAAACGAAGGATTGACCTCCATCACCAGCGGACTGCGGCTGACCAGCGCCACCGGAGCGGCGTCGCGGGTGAAACTGAAGTTCAGATCCTTGTAGAGCGCGCCGTTAATGGCGTTGACGATGCCGGCCAGCAGCAGCGTGTAGCCGTCCGGCGCCGCGCGCACCACCGCCTCAGTGGCGATATTGCTGCCGGCACCGGGCCGGTTCTCGACCACGAACGGCTGGCCGAGCCGCTCCGCCAGGCGCTGTGCCAGGAGCCGCGCCAGGATGTCGCTGACGCCGCCGGCGCTGTAGCCGACCAGAATGCGCACCGGCCGCGCCGGGTAGTCCTGTGCCAAGGCGCGCCGCGCGATCGCGGGCATCGCCAATGCGCCTGCCGCGAGAGTGAGGAAGCCTCGCCGTGGAAACTGCATGACGGTGCCGAATGCCACATGATCTTGCAGCGCTGAAAAGAGCACGGCGCCCTCACATCAGCAATAAGCGTTTTTGTCGCCGCCCCCGGTGCAGCGATCAGGGGCACCCGCCGGCCGCAGAGGCAATGCAGAGCTTATAAAGCTCGGTGTGAAAGCGAAGTTCGGCCGCCCCGCGTCACGGACCAGCGGCTCGGTTTACGGCGGTGGCAAGCGCGACCGTCATTTGTTTGGCAGCCTCGCCGCCATTGGATTGGTCGCCATGGCGCCCGGCCAGCCATCCGGGATCGTTGTACGACAGCCACACCTTGCCGGCGGCGTCTTCCCAAGCAAGCGCTTTCAGCGGCAAGTCAATGCCAAGAGTCTGATGCGCCTGCATCAGCGGCGTCCCGGCCTTAGCATTACCGAAGATCAGCAATTGGGTCGGCCGCAAGCTCAAACCCACCGCTTTCGCGCCGGCGGCATGATCAATCCGGGCAAAGATCGTCATACCTTTCGATTTCATATCGTTTTCCAACCGATCAATCGTTTCTTTGACATCATGAGTGCTCGGCACGGTGACGAGGCCATCTTTAACCATTGGCATAAGCTCCAATGTGGACGCGCATCATCGCAATTGGGAACGAGTCCGGCAACGTTCGGTGGCGTTCACTGCTGGCAAGAGACGGCAAATCGCCCAACACTGTGAAGCGCCGGTCTGCGGCGTTGTGCTGTGCTGTGTTCTTCGCAAAATTCAGCAAGTCGATCTCGGCAATCCAGATATTTTGGCGGCCTGGAACATAACGGGTCATGGAAAGACAAAACCGAGCAATTTCGCAAAAAGACAATTCGGTCGCTCATGCTAAGCGTGGCCTCCCATAATAAGGCACCCTGACCGCCCGCATGTCGTGTGATTGGACGGCTGCCTCTCTGAACGAGAAGGATGGAGGAACACCATGAACAAATCAGCAATCGCCACGATTCTCTTGATTGGCGGCGGCTTGACAAGCCTGGCTCCGTCGATCGCCACGGGTGAAACGCAAAGTGCGACAGGTCAGGCGCAAGGCGCCCTGAACATCGGCGATAACGACGGCATCTACGTCGATGGCAAGTCGTTTCAGGTCATGTCCGGCAAGGGCAAAGGCGATGCTGCAGTTCAAATCAAGAGCCTGTCGGCACGCGACCTTGGTCCTGCGGCGATTATCTTCCGTTCGGGCAACAAGCTGTACATAGCTGACGTGCAAAGCGAAATGGCTGGGGCGCAAGCGCAAGCTGCCGTCCCTGGACGAAATTACGCCTACGATCCGCAGGCCGTCAGGCCGAGCCTGAGCGGCGGCGGCAGTGCCGGCTACAATCAGAACGCCGCCACCAACTACGCCTACGATCCGCAGGCCGTCAGGCCGAGCCTGAGCGGCGGCGGCAGTGCCGGCTACAATCAGAACGCCGCCACCAACTACGCCTACGATCCGCAGGCCGTCAGGCCGAGCCTGAGCGGCGGCG
>Ga0335081_10000444_pt1 | contig 72887 bp, 65 predicted proteins | sample Lox_Sample_35_FD_206713 | JGI IMG/M metagenome (GOLD analysis project Ga0335081, IMG submission 206713) | Soil microbial communities from Loxahatchee National Wildlife Refuge, Florida, United States - Lox_Sample_3.5 | ecosystem: Environmental > Terrestrial > Soil > Wetlands | place: USA...
GTCTCACCGATGTCGAGCGGCGAAGGAAGATAATCCACCACGGCGTCAAGCAGCGGTTGCACACCTTTATTCTTAAACGCCGTTCCAACTACCACCGGGAACAGCTTCAGCTCGATCGTCGACTTCCGCAGCGACTTCCGCAGTTCGTCGGCGGAAATCTCTTCGCCTTCGAGAAACTTGTGCAGAATCTCGTCGTCGTTTTCAGCGATTGTCTCGACGAGTTGCGCGTGGAAGGCTTCGGCTTTCTTCTTCAGTTCGGCGGGAATTTCTTCGGTGATGTACTCTGCGCCCATCGTCTCATCTTTCCAAATGATCGCCTTCATCGCGAGCAGATCGATGACGCCGAGAAATTTCGCCTCTTGTCCGATGGGGATTTGGATCGCGACGGGCTTGGCACTGAGGCGCTTGCGGATGGTGTCGACGGCATGCTCAAAATCGGCACCCATCTTGTCGATCTTGTTGATAAAGCAGATTCGCGGGACGCCGTACTTATCGGCCTGACGCCAAACTTTTTCGGACTGCGGCTGGACGCCGTGAACAGCGTCAAATACTGCGACCGCGCCGTCGAGCACGCGCAGGGAGCGTTCCACCTCGGCGGTGAAGTCCACATGGCCGGGAGTATCAATGATGTTGATGCGGATGTCGCGCCAGGTGCAGGTCGTTGCCGCGGAAGTGATCGTGATGCCGCGCTCTTGCTCCTGCTCCATCCAGTCCATGGTTGCAGTGCCTTCATGGACCTCTCCGATGCGGTGCGTCCTGCCCGTATAGAACAGGATGCGCTCGGTCGTAGTGGTCTTGCCGGCATCGATGTGCGCCATGATGCCGATGTTCCTGCAACGCTCTAATGGGACTGTTCTTGGCACGACCTAATTCTCTTTCTGGGCTCCGTACTTCCGTTGCGATTTGATTTGGCGATTGTGTAATCGGGTAATTGAGAAATTGAAAACCAAAACCGAACTGCCCTCAATTACACAATTACTCAATTTCCCAATTACTGAATGCGCCTTACCACCTGTAGTGCGCGAACGCCTTGTTGGCCTCCGCCATGCGATGGACATCTTCTTTCTTCTTGATGGCGGCTCCGCGTCCATTCGCGGCGTCCAATAACTCATTGCTCAGCTTGTCGACCATTCCCTTTTCGCCGCGCGCCCGCGCATAAGTGATGATCCAGCGGATGCCAAGCGAGGTGCGGCGGTCGGCATTCACTTCCACTGGCACCTGATAGTTCGCGCCACCCACGCGGCGCGTCTTCACCTCGAGCAGCGGCTTCGCGTTCTCGACAGCCTTCTTGAACAACTTCAGGGCCTCGTCCCCGCCCTTCGACTCAAGCTTGGTCAGGGCTTCGTAGAAGATGCCCTCAGCGGTCGACCGCTTTCCCTGCCACATCATCGAATTGATGAACTTCGTGACCAGATCCGAGCCGTACACGGCATCGGCCGGGACGGTCCGCTTTGCGATATGTCCTTTGCGAGGCATTCAGCTTTATCCCTTCTTGGCCCGCTTGGCGCCGTACTTGGAGCGTCCCTGCTGACGGTTTGCGACGCCGACGGCATCGAGCGTTCCTCGGATCACGTGATAACGCACTCCGGGCAGATCCTTCACGCGTCCTCCGCGGATCAGCACAATCGAGTGCTCCTGCAGGTTATGGCCGACGCCGGGGATGTAGGTCGTGACTTCAATGCCATTCGTCAGCCGCACACGCGCCACTTTACGTAGAGCCGAGTTCGGCTTCTTCGGAGTCTGCGTGTACACGCGCGTACATACGCCGCGCTTCTGCGGACATCCCTGCAGCGCAGGGCTGGCCGTCTTGTAACGGGGCCGCTTCCGGCCCTGGGCCACCAACTGGTTAAACGTAGGCACTCTTGCCACTCCTTGGCCGCACACTCACGCCTGCTTGCGGCAGTTCAAATCTGCTGGACTCGACGCGCGTCCGTGGCATGACCGGCGGAATGCCGACCATTACTTCTCACCGCGCAACTTCGCTCGCGCGAACTGACGCCGGAGAGATTCTGGATTCCCTTTCAGACTGTTTGCTGCCGACGGTGGCACCCGGCCCAAATTCGGGGGCACTCCGTTTCGTCAGCCTTGTCCTGCATATCCTCCCGCATAAGGACGGAAGGCGCCGCAGGAGCGTTTCAGCGAGGAAGTCTCCGAACTCACGTCCGAAAACATGTTTCTCAAAAGCTCAACTGCGAATTCCCTGCGCACACATCCGCAGAAAATCAGCAGCGCACAGCAAGCCTGGATGAACTCGCGGAACCAAATTAATATAACAAGCTCTTGCAAACATCGTCAACCGGTGTTTGCGCATCCCACGGTAACGTCGAGGATTTCATCTGCAACCTGGGTCAATTATCCATACTGGGGATCCTTCGCTTCGTTCAGGATTTCAGCGCGCGGCTCACGTCTTAGCCCGTCGCAATCGAGCGAAGCGAGCTGCCGAACGGGCCGCACAAAACGCCTCAAAAGGAGGTCGTAATTCGAAATCATGGAGAAATCCTTCGTTGCGCTCAGGATTTCGGCTGCGGGCTCACGTCTTTGCTACCGCTCAGACTCACGCCCACAAAGCGCCTCAACTTGCCGATTCAGGCCGTAACCTCTACACTACAAGTTTTCCGAATCGTGCAGAGAATTGCGCCCGCTTCTACTCTCGAAGCGGCTTGGCAAAAACCTGATTAATTGATTAATTAAGAGGAGTGCATGGGCAGGTTCGCGTTGCGCGGTCTAGGCTTGGTAGTTGCCATCGTAGCTTTCGGCGGCGCCGTCGGTTGTGGTTCAAAAGCAAAGTCTACGCCCTTGTTCCCCGAAAAAATTAACCTTACCCCGACCAATCCCACTTCGCTGGCACTTGGAGGCACACTCGCTTTCTCGGCTTCGGCACAAACCACGGGCGGTACGACTATAAATGTGCCGATCACCTACTCTTCCAGCGACACTTCCGTGCTGAATCTCTCTGCGAATGGCGTCGCTTGCGCCGGCCTCTGGGATGCCGCATTTACGACGTGCACTCCGGGAAACACCGGTGTAGTTCAGGTGACCGCGAGCGCGGTCGGAGCACACAGCGTTCCTACATATATCTTCGTTCACCCTCCGATTGACAGCATCACGGTCAACGGCGTCCTCCTCGATGGAGTACCGGTTCAGGAACCCTGCCTCTCCCAGTCTCAGACCATGACGTTCGAAGCGCATGCCTTCCATAACGGCACCGACATCACAGCGTCGGTGGGTCCGTTCACCTGGTCGGCAAATAACGTCAGTGTCGTAACGCTAAGTCCTCTGGTGAATCTCGCTTATGATTTCCCCACCAACCAAGTCACAGCAACGGCCGTGACCCCGGGGATCACCCGCATCTACGCATCGGCCAGCGGAGTTTCCAGCAACACATTCCAGCAGCCGCAATACAGCAATTCGAATGGAACTTCTCCAGTGCTCGATTTCTTCGCCACCTGCCCGATCCGGGACCTCAGCCTCGATCTGGACACACCGGCATCGGGCCAGACCAGCTTCTCGGTGGCAAAAGGAACGGGCGAAACCGCTATCGCGACCATGACCGACATCATGGGAAACAGCACGCTGCCGAACACGAATGGAGGAATCGTCCTGAGTAAGATTCCGCTTACGTGGGTCGCCTCGCATAACAGTGTTCTGGCAGCGGGCGCGAACTGCACCAACACGTGCGCGCTCACGACCCCCTCCGCGGGCGCCGGTAGCGTCATGGCTTCCTGCTCGCCACCAACCTGCAATATCGGATTTCCGCAAGTGCCGGCATCACTTTCGACCACAGCCCAAATTGACGCTTGCACCAACTTTTTTCAGGCAAACGCTCCGGCCGGATTCAGTTGCTCGCAGGTCATTCCGGCGCCGGTTTATGCTCCCACCGCCATCAGTGGAGTCATCACAGGCACCCCTAACACCGCGACCATAATTGCGGGAAGCATGGGGTGTCTCGATCAGCCACCCTCTACCTGCAGCACGTCGATTTATCAGTTAACGAAGGGAGCGGCCGGCAGTCATGTTCCACTGCCAACTGCGCCCAACTCTTTGATGTTTGATCCCTCCGGAGCAAGGGTGTACATGGGCAGCGCCTTTGGTTCAGCCGCGATCAATCCGGCGAACTTCGGAACCACCAACAGCCCATTTACGACCTTCGGCACGGTCACCGGAACCATCCTTGCCACATCCGCCAACGGTTCCATTCCTCTCTTTGCGGACACGCTGCATACTCCAAATCAGGTGTATGTCATCCCCACCACCGGCACCCCGATTGCTCTGAACATTGCTGCGCCGACCGCGGCGGCTTTCTCGCCGGATGGCCTCAAGACTTACATCGTGGCAAACAGCGGGACTTCTCTCTACCTTTATTCTCCCTTACAGGCCTTGCAGGGACCAATTCCGCTCTCAGGAAATGCAACCGCGATCAGCTTTTCCCCAAACGGAGCCTTCGCTTTGATCGCTGAAAAAGGTGGCAGTGCCGGCCCGAACCTGACGGCCTTTGCGAATTGCACCAACTCAGCAATGGGGCCGATCGCGCCCGCCGCCACGTTTGCACTGCCCGCAGACCCGCTCTTGATGAAGGTGTTGCCAAATGCGCATATGGATGGCCGAGATTCTAATGGCAATCTGATCCCCGATGGCGTTCACATCCTCGTCCTCGACGCCACCGGCTTCGACATCCTTACCGCCGACATCTCCGGATCGGCTTGTCCGCAAACCTTGACCCCCGACCCCCTCCATCCGGTGGAACGCATCGAACTCGGGCAGGGTCCGCTCCAGCCGCTGAACTTCTTCGCCTCGGCGGATGCGTCGCAGCTCTACGTGGTCTCGTCCAATAGCTCGACGATCTTGATCTACAACTTCATTTCCGGCGCGGTTGTCGGCGGCATTGAACTGCTGGGAAATGCGCTTCCCCTTAGCGCGGACATCTCGCCTGATGCGGGCACGATCGTAATCGCCGGCAGCGACGGCATGGTTCACGAAGTCAGCACCTTGCTTGGTGGCGGAGATCTAGTGCAAATCTCGTTCCCCGACCTTCCGAATTACCTGAATGCGTTCTGCACTTTCACGCCAAACTCCGGCCCGTGCACGCTTACGACAGTCCTCGTAAAACCGTAAGTTTTTTCCGGGGAAGAGAGAAATCAGCCTTGCAAGAATCTGGGCGTGGGAGTCTGACTTTGGCCTACGGTACGCTCTCGAGTTCTTTGCCCACGCTGTCGAGCACGCCATTGACGAAATGGACAGATTCAGGAGAGGAAAATTTGCGGGCAATCTCCAGCGCCTCGTTGATCACGACGGCGCGAGGCGTATCCGGATACGCGAGGAACTCCGCTACGGCGGCCCGCATCAGATTGCGATCAACCGCCGCCATGCGTTCCATCCGCCAGTGCTCGGCATGTTTTTCGATCAGTCCATCAATCTCGGTCAGGCGGTCACTCGCGACTCGAAATAAATCATCGGCAAAGCCGCGAACCTCGGCGCTCGCCGAGCCATGCTCAGCCCAGAACGTGCGCCGCACCTGATCGGCGTGCTGCTTTCCCATGTCAGACTGAAAAAGCATTTGCAGCGCAAGTTCGCGGGATTTGCGGCGGGTACCCATGGACAGTTGTCAGTAGTCAGGTGTCAGTTGCCAGTTTACTGCAGGAGAGATTACTTGCGGATACTCTTCTTGCGAGGACGAACAACCTTCGCGGCCTCACTACCCTTGTCATTCCGAACGCGCGCAACCCGCGGGTGAGGAACCTGCTTTTTGCGGCCTGAGTTCCGAAGCCTGACGCCGTCTTTTCCGATCCCTGGCCTCTGTCCCCTGATCCCTTGATTCAGCGACGCCATCTCCACAGCGGCGAGCGCCGCCTCAAATCCCTTGTTGCCCATCTTCAGCCCGGCGCGATCAATCGCCTGCTCGAGCGTGTCGCAGGTGAGAACGCCGAAGGCGTGAGGGACGCCGGTTTCCTGCGCCGATTGCCCGATGCCGCGCGTGACTTCGTTGACGATCACGTCATAGTGGGCAGTATCGCCGCGCAACAGGCAGCCGATGCAGACGATGGCATCGTATTTCTTGGTTTCGGCAAGGGTGCGCGCGGCGGAGGGAATCTCGAAAGAACCAGGAACGCGGACGACACTAATATCGCTCTTTCGGGCTCCAAGGCGGAGCAGGCCGTCGCAGGCGCTCAGCAACAGCCGCTCAGTGATAAATGCATTGAAGCGGGACACAACAATGGCGAAGCGCTGGCTGGATGCATCGAGCGTTCCTTCAAGGGCAGGAAGCGCGTCAGGCATAGCTTCAATCTTGAGCTTGTTCTTCTCTGTGATCTCTGTGCCCTCTGTGGTGAAAAGATTTTTGATCCGCGAAAATCTGCGTGGATCGGTGGCGCAGACGTTACCGCCCTCTGAACTGCGCCGGCCGCTTCTCCAAAAACGCTTTCGTCCCCTCGGTCTTGTCTTCGGTCGCGCAGGCCACTGCGAATAACACGGCTTCCAGATAGAGGCCTTCGGCCAGTGTCATCTCCATGCCCTTGTTGACGGCCTCCATCGCGTACTGTATGGCCAGCGGAGCATTCGCGATAATCTTCGCCGCGATCGCCTCGGCGCGGGGAATCAGCTCCGCTGCCGGAACAACTTCATTCACCAGCCCGATACGATGCGCTTCCTGGGCGGTGATCATCTCCCCGGCCAGCACCATCTGCATCGCGATCCCCTTGCCCACCAGTCGGGGGAGCCGCTGCGTCCCGCCATACCCAGGGATAATTCCCAGTTTTACTTCCGGCTGCCCGAGCTTGGCGTTCTCGCTGGCGAGGCGCATCGTGCATGCCATGGCAATCTCGCATCCGCCGCCGAGCGCGAATCCGTTGATGCAGGCGATCACCGGCTTGCCGAGATTCTCGATGAGATTCAGCACGTTCTGTCCGCGGTGGGTGTACTCCTTCCCGGTCACCGCGTCCTGTCTCGCCAGTTCGCCGATATCGGCTCCGGCAATGAACGCCTTTTCGCCCGCTCCGGTGAAGATGACGACGCGAATGTCTTTGTCGCTCTTGATGTCATGAAACGCGGCCCGCAGCTCTTCCATCGTGGCCATGTTGAGCGCATTGAGCACCTTCGGCCGGTTCACGGTGACGTAGGCAATCGCGTTTTTCTTTTCGAGGATGATGTTTTCGAAGTTCATAAAATTCAAACCTGCCACGGATTCACGCGGATTGACACGGATAAAACAAAAAGGAATTATCCGTGTTAATCCGTGTAAATCAGTGGCTAAAGGTTCTGGGCCCTGGGCTTCTCCGGGTCCGAGTAATCATAGAACCCGCGGCCCGACTTCCGCCCGTACCAGCCTGCCATCACCATGCGCTTCAGCAGCGGAGGAGACGCGAACCGCCGCTCCTTGAACTCGTCGTACATCACGTGCGTGATGTAGTACGTCGTATCGAGCCCGACGAAATCGAGCAGCGTGAACGGCCCCATCGGATACCCGCAGCCCAGCTTCATCGCGCTGTCGATGTCTTCGATCGATCCCACGCCTTCTTCATAGGCGCGGATCGCATCAAGCAGATACGGCACCAACAGCCGGTTCACGATGAATCCCGTCTTGTCGGACGTGCGCACAGGAACTTTTCCAAGCTTCTTCGCAAAATCGTAAGCCGTCTCATAAACGTCGCCGGCCGTGGCGATCGTGCGTACGACTTCCACCAGCTTCATCAGCGGCACGGGATTAAAAAAATGCAGTCCGATGAATCGCTCCGGGCGCTTCGTCGCCGTGAGAAGTTCGGTGACCGAAATGGAAGACGTATTCGTGGCAAAGATTGCGTCTTTCTTTACGACGCCATCGATCGACGCGTACATCTTCTTCTTCTCTTCGACATTTTCGATGATGGCTTCGATGACGATGTCGCAATCGGCAAGATCGGATTTATTCGTGGTTCCGTGAAGCCGGGCACGCGTGGCATCTTTCTGCTGACCAGTGATGCCGCCCTTCTCGACGGGCCGCTCGGCAAACTTCGCCAGAGATTTTTCGATCCCGGCAAATCCCTTGTCCAGAAACTTCTGCTCGACCTCAAGCACGATGACATCGAAGCCGGCCATCGCCGAGACCTGCGCGATGCCGGAACCCATCAGACCGCAACCAAGGACTCCCACTTTACTTATGGTCATCGTTCACCTCTGAGATCCCTCGCTGCGCTCGGGATTTCGCCTGCGGGCTCCCGCTTCGCTCACGCCCGCAAGACGGCTCAACCTGCGCGATGCCGGAACCCATGAGACCGCAACCGAGAACACCAACTTTCTTTATTTCCATGAATAATTCCTTTGCCGCGGATCATCGCGGATTGCGAGGATCAAAATCGTTCACCACAGAGCACAGAGACACGGAGTCTCACATGCTGTCAATCTGAGCAAACATTCGAGCGAGCAGAGGAGTCACCACAATCCGCCACGAGATCAGGAATGCGAATAGCCAGATTACGCCGAAGAGAACTAGTCCCACCGGTAAAGGGCTGGATCCTTTCGCCCAAAACAATGAATAACTTTTCCACCGCCCCAAGCAGGAGATCCCTACATCAACCAAAATCGCGAACCCTAAGTAGATAGCGCAAGTCACGATAGCAAACTTAGTGAAGAACATGACTCCATCTCCTGACCCGGTCAAGTACGTTTAGTCCTTGTCATCCTGAGCGAGGATTTTGCTCTGGCTTGCCGGAGCAAAACCGCAGTCGAAGGACCCCTTTCACCTCAAACAACCAGCGGTCCCGCAAGGAATTCTAACCACGGCAGCTGAAAGAATACCTCGCTACGTCTGCCTCCGGATCAGCTCAAAGGGATCCTTCGACTTCGCAAGAGCCGCACTTCGCGCGGCTCTGTACTTTGCTCAGGATGACAAAAAATCCGTGTTCATCCGCGTAAATCCGTGGCCTAAAAATTAATCAATGTCTCCACGATCATGGCGATGCCCTGGCCGCCGCCGATGCACGCTGTCGCCAATCCATACTTCTTCTTTCGGCGACGCAATTCATACAGCAGCGTCAACACCAGCCGCGTTCCGGTTGCACCCAGAGGATGTCCCAGCGCGATGGCGCCGCCGTTCACATTCACCTTTTCGCGATCGAGACCGAGTTCTTTTTCGACCGCCAGATATTGTGCGGCGAACGCTTCGTTCACTTCGATCAGATCCATGTACTCGAGCGACATCCCGGCCTTCTGCAGTGCAGCCTGCGAAGCCGGCACAGGCCCACGTCCCATGATCTTTGGATCGACTCCCGCCGCCGCCCAGCTCACGATTCGGCCCAGCGGCACGATGTTGCGCTTGCGCGCCTCGTCGATCGACATCATCACCACGGCGGCCGCGCCATCTACAATGCCGCTCGCGTTGCCCGCCGTGACCGTCCCGTTCTTGCCAAATGCAGGCTTCAGCTTGGCCAGACCTTCCATCGTCGTTTGCGGACGTCGATGATCGTCTTCGCTCAGCGACTCACCCGTGGACTCGCCTTTGTGATCGCGCAGTGGCACCGGAACGATCTCTTCCTGCAGACGTCCCGCCTTGTAGGCGTCGTCAGCGCACTTCTGCGAGCGCAGCGCGAATTCGTCCTGCATCTCGCGTGTGATCCCTTGCTGCGATCCATAAAGCTCGGCCGTATTCGCCATATACGAGCCGCAATAGGAGTCGAGCAGCGCCACCATCAGCGAATCTTCCAGCTTGCCGCCCGGAGCGAGCGTGAATCCGTCGCGGCCGCGAATTACGAACGGCGCCTGCGACATCGCTTCCATCCCGCCGGCGAGCACGACCTTGGCTTCATCGGTCTGGATCAGTTGCGCCGCGCTCACGATGGCCTGCATGCCCGACCCGCACAGGCGGTTCACGGTCAACGCCGGAGTTTCGATCGGAATCCCTGCTCGCAATCCCACGTGCCGCGCGCCATAGAGCGCGTCGCCGGAAGTCTGCTGCGCATTGCCGAACACGACATGATCGAATTCTTTGGCATTGATCCCCGAGCGCTCGATCGCGCCCTTGCCGGCGATAGCGCCCAATTCCTGGGCGGTGAAGTTCCTGAGTTTGCCGCAGTAGCGGCCGAACGCGGTACGCGCCCCGCTGACAATCGCAATATCCCCGATTTTCAACATGATGATTGCCGTTCCAGATCTCCGGCCGGATCCAACCGGAGCGATTCACCAAACTTTTCAGTCTAGCAGCGGAAGAAGGAATTCACCACAGAGACACGGGGGCACAGACTTATGGTCTGATTTCGGATGCGAGCCAAGCGCGCGTTTGTTGCGGCGCAAAGAACGCGCCGCATCGCGCGGCTCGCCCAGGTCCCTCGCTGCGCAAAAGAAGCTTGCTCGGGATGACAGAGCAGTTCTACGCTACCGCCCCAGCGGCGAGCGCCGCCGGGCCCAGCGCGACCACATGTCCGGGGCCTTGAGACACAGCCTGTGCGAGGGCGTGTTCGCCTCGATTAATGACTTCCGTTACGACATCCACAGGGTCGTACTCGCTGCGGATGACAGCCTCCGCGATGCCGGCGGCGAACTTCGCCTGCAGTCCTTGGGCCGCGCCGTCCTTGGCGGGAAAACGCACTTCGGCAACGATCTTGCGCAACTTCTCGATGGCAAGCATCGCTTCTTTTTCCGCCGTCTCCCCAAGCAGGATCGCGATAGTCAATGTGTCATAACGGAAGGCCAGATCGTTGGAGCGGATGTTTGCGGCGAAAAGTTGCCCGGCGCGCTCCATTACGGCCTGCACGGCTGCTTCGCCATATTCCTTAATCAGCGAAGAGCTCTTGCCAAACTGCATCAGCACCACCGACATGGCCGAGGCGTTCTGGATCGCGCGCTTGCTCTCCGCGAGCAGAAGATCAAGGTAGGAGGCTCGCTTCAATAATCCGGACTTTTCATCAGTTACCGAGAGATTCTTGACCAGACGGCGCAGGCCGGCATTATTCAACGCAATCACCATCTGCTCCGCCAGCGTCCTGAGCACGACCATGTCCGCCTGCTGCCAAGTGCGCGCGCGATTGTGCATCAACACCAGAATCCCGACCGTCTCTTCGCCGTCCGCCAGCGGAATCGCCAGAATGGTTGCTGCTCCAAGTTCGGCGACAGATTTTTTCGCCGCCTGCAGCGCTGGGGCTTTTACCGCGTCCTGAATGGCCAGGGGATCGTGTCCCTGGATCGACTGATGGAGACATGCGACCAGTTCGGCCAATGCCGCACCGCTGCCCTTCTTGATGCCCTCGGCCACAAACTCATTCATTGTGGTGGGCGCTACTCCCGGCTTGCCCATAGCCGCAACGCAGCGGGTGGCCTCCCAGTGCGCTCCGATTTCCTTTACGGCTGTGGCTAACACCGCAGGAGCGGTGCCCTGGTGATACAGCTTGCGCGTGATTTCTGCCACTCGTGTGAAAGTGCGGACATCCGCTGCCGGATCAGGCGCAGGCGTATGGGCCACAGGCGGAGGAGCGGGCGCCGCCGCTGCCAGCGGCGCCGATCCCGCGTAGCGAGGCGTGACTCCGGCCGACAGATAGAGCCGCTGCAGATCTTCGTTTTTTTCTTCTTCGCGCGGAAATAGTTCCTGAATGCGCTGCAGGCGTTCCACCGCCTTGTTGCGCATGCCGTACTGCACCAGGATCTCGGCTTGCAGCATGAGGTCCTGCAGAGTCGAAGCTCCCAGCGTCGGGCTTTCGTCTGCCCGCACCGGCTCCTCCATGGGCTTTCCGGCCGATGAAAAGCGCGCCTGGATCGAGCGGAACCGCGTGTCGTCCACTTTTCCCTTCAAAAGGTCAAGCCGCTTCAGGTGACCCGGCTCATAGGGATCGACTTCCGCCGCCCGGTCCAGACATTCCGCGGCTTTGGCAAACTCACCCGTGCCGCAATACAGATCGAAAAGCTTCAGCAATGTCGTGCAGTAGTCGTTCTCGCGATTAGAGGCGTTATAGAGCTCGCTGAGGAACTCCAGCATCTGCGGCGAAGCGCGATGCGCCGCGTTCAAGTCTTCCATGATGGCGATGAATTGCCGCCGTTCGCCGCGCCGCCGCTGGAATTGTTCCAGCTTGCGCGCCAGAGCAACCGCGGCGTCATCGTTTTGCCCATCCAGGAGGCTTCCGATGAGCGCGATCACTTGCTGCACGCGTCCGGGATTTTGCTCGAAAAGCTGCCACACTAGGGGCTCAGCTTCGAGATAACGTCCCGCCGCCACCAGCGCGTCGGCGTACGTTTCGTTCAGATCCGGCGTCACCTGCCCGGAATTCACTTGCGCTTCGAGGATGAAGATCGCCGCGCCGGTTTGCCCTTGCGCAAGCAAGCTCTTGCTATAGGCCAGCGCGATCGTCTGATCCGAAGAATCTTCCTGATAGGCCTTTTCGTACCACTGTGAAGCGTCTCCGCCTTCAGAACTCACCAGTTGCGCGACCTTGCCGAATGCAGCCGCGGCCACGGTTCGATTTCCCAGCTCTGACGCCAACTCGGCAACGCGCATCAGATTGGCTTGCGTGGGCTCGATCGCCACTACGCGATCCAGAATTTCAGCGGCTTCCTTCTTCTTGCCCGCTTTCGCCAGATCAGATAGAGCCGCTTCGTAGGTGCCGACCGCCAGCTTCTTATTCGAGCCCTCGAGCAGTTGCCCAAAGCGGAATTTCTGCTGCCAAGTAGGGCTTCCATGCCGAGCTAACTTCTTGTAGGTGAGACTCGCCCGGGTAGCGTCTCCTGCCGACACCTGCCGCTCAAACAGTTCGCCCAGCAACTTCACGGCGTCGGCGTTACGATTCACGGACAGGCAAAGATCGGCCGCCAGCTGCCGCACCACGTCATTTTCCGGATCATCCCGCAGGACCAGCAGATATTCTTCGAGCGCGTCGACAGTTTTGCCTTTTTGCAGGAGCTTCTCCGCACGCTCGATGCGTCTTGCCAGTTCGGCTCGGTCCAATCGTCTTGTGATTTCAGGCATGGAATCAGGCGGAGTAAACCCTGCTCCCGATTCTAGGAGCCGCCTACCACCCCAGCAATGCGTAAGGGGGGCCGGGGATTACGAAGGTCACGCGAGATCGTAACCGTGCTTAAGGTATTGTCCGCGAAGCAGAAAGACAGCTCGACCTTTCCCATTTCGACAGCTTCCCCAAACAGCTGCTATGACTCCTTCGTCTTCGGGACGTCAGCTGGTTTTTCGGGAGGGAACAATGTCTTGCGCAGGCGTGTGTTGATCTTGCTCAGCTCCCAAAAAATCAACAGGAGCAAAATTGCCATGACGAACAGCAGGAATTGGACGGCCATTTTGTTGTCCTCTGGCGTCTTGATTTTAAAACTCCGGGCATTCTACTACCACAGAAGCCCTTTGTAGATAACTGATTCTGTTCCGTTTTCGTAAACTCCTATGGCGGTACGATGCCCACGTTGTATTTGGGCTCCGCTTCACGGCTTGGGCGCAGGCAGCGGTGCACCGTTCTGTTCTGAATGCACTGCCTGGAACAGGACCGCCGTCTTGTCTTCATAGGCAATGCGGAAGCGGGGATCACTGCGCAACAGAAAGGCCAGCGGCCACTCGTGATTGCTGATGATCAGATTCGCATGCTGAAGCTCCGGCCGGTTCTGCCATCCTGCTTCTCCGTTCCATAGAGGGAAGGAATGCAGAATTTCATCCTGCGAATGGACGTTGGTCCGCCCGTCCAGTGACGTCGGAATCTCGGGCACAGCATAGATGAGAAACCCTCCCCACGAGAGTTCGTTCAGCAGCGGACCCTGCAGATGATTCTGGTGAATGTATCCGACCGCACCCAGCGGATAGATCTCGGAAACCTGTTGCAACAGCTTTTTCGAAGACAAAGCCCAATAATTCGCGCCCACGATCAGAACCACAAATACCGTGGCCGCCACGCCGAGCCGCAGTCCCGGACTCGTGCGTACGATCTTTTCGGAAGCTTGTTCCTCTTCCCCACGCGCGCTCGCAATAATCACCGCCGATATGATCGCGACCAGCCAGACTTCGCGCAGCGAACGAAATCCCATCCAGGCTGCCCATGCCAGCAAGATCGACCACGCGTGACGGAATTGACGGCTCCGTCCCAAAGAGAAGCAGGCCAGCATCAGCAACGCCAGTACCGCCCAATCATTCATCGAGCGGAAATGCATGGCATGGAATTCGACGATAACGTCGTAAATCTTCGTGTCGCGGGCATAGTTGAACGCGCTGGTCAGCAGATACGGGCCATACGGATTCAACATCACAGCCACTCCAGAAGCGATGCCGGTTATCCAGAGTTGCTTTGTGTATTCGTCGAGCGGAGTTCGGATGCCGCGGGAAATTTCGATCAACTTCCTGACCAGCGGCTCCAGGCAGAATATGCCGAGCATGAACAATCCAGTCACGAACTCGATATGAATGTTAGCCCAGAGAAAAAAGATCGGCGGAATGATCCACAGCAATCGAGGATTCGCCTTGCGTTGCGCCGAAACCAGGACGTGGAGTTCCAACAAGAAAAACAAAACCGAAATCGCTCCTGGCCGCGGCGGCAAAACCCACGCCATGGCAAGCATCGCGAGCGCCGTAAGGCCCAGCGCTTTCCAGAAATTCGAAGTCACGGTTCGGAGCAGGCTGAACAGTCCAGCCGTCACCGCGATGCGCATCAGCGTTTCGAACCACACGATGCTGACAAGATCAAATTGCGAAACGACCCAGTACGAGCCGAGATCGAAGAGCCAGTTGTAATCGATCCAAGGCTTTCCCATTGTCGTTGCCGAGAAAGGATCGACATGGGGAATGTGATGATTCTGAACGATCCACTCCCCCGCGCGCATGTGCCACCAGATATCGGGATCTGCGAGCCGAGCGAACTTGATGTAGAAAAGCGGCAAGGCCACAAAAACGCAGGTCAACGCCAGCCACTGCACTACTTGCGACGAGGCAACGGCTTGCAGTTTTTCTGTCCCGGCTTTCGGGCTGACAGCGGCAGCCGCTTCCTGTTGCTCAGACATAGTCACAAAGAACTCCTCCCGCAGATTTCTTACGATCGCGCATAGAACGCGATATCAAGTGCAATCACGATGTGGGATGGCCCCGAGTCTAGCAGAGTGCGAACCGAACCCGGCCATCGCGAACCTTCGCGATCATCAGTCCGAAGGAGAGGCGCCGGGGGGCAGACGCTGGTAAATCGTCCACGCCTGTCCCGAGAGCTCCGAGGCACCAAAATAGGCTGCCCGATGCCACTGCGTTTGTCCGGGACCAGTCCACCGCTCCGGCCCCGGAGCTTCACATCCTTCCTGATGCAGGATGTACCACTCCGGCTGAAATGATCTGCTACCTTCTGCCGGCCCATATAGGAGCTGGCGCGTTCCCATCACTCGCGGCACGTAGTAAGCGAGCTCGATATGCGAGCGGAAATCCTGATTCGATGCCACCGTGACATCCGCAGAAGTTGTATGTGCCATCATGTAAGTTAGAGCGGACCGATACTGTCCTCGACCGACTTGCAGCAACTCCACGTACAGGCGCGCCTGTCCCGCAAAGAAGAGAATCAGCAGCGAAACCACCACAAAACGTCCGCCTCGCACTCGAGCAAGCTGTCCGAGGAGCATCGCCAACGACACGTAGAAGAATGGCAGTACGACTAAGAAATATCGGGGAGAAAAGAAGGTTGGCCGCATCGCCAGTGTGCACAGCAACGGCAGGATATAAATTGCTGCAAGCAGGATGCTCAGCGGCTCTCCGGATTTCTTTTCCCGCAGCAGGTGCCAGACGATCAGACCAACCAGTGGCAGCAGCAGAATCCAGACGCTGATCGCGTCCTTCGCCGGCCAGCCGATTCCCAAAGCCAGCAGACGGCTGAGTCCATGCATCACGCTCATCGGCGATCCGCCTAACTCGGACAAATAGCGCAAATCGAAGAAGTACAGGGCAAGCAACACAGCCGCGGGCAGCGTGTTGAACGCCGCCCATTGTCCAATCCATTTTCGTCGTTCTGCTCGCCCAACAACCGCGATCAGCGAGCCCGCCGCCAGTGCGAACCAGACTAATGCGGCAGTGAGGTGTGACAAGAGCGCGAGAACCAAGCCAGCAGAATAAATCGCACCCCGAAGCCAGGGGCGCTCAAGAAAAACAGCAGGTTCCTCGCTCCGCTCGGAATGACATACCTTTTGACTATTCAGGCGCGCCACGATCCAACGCGAGATAGTGCCGCAGGCGAGCATCAGTCCCAGCACAGCGCCCGAGTAACCGCGCGCCTCCGACGAAAAGTGAATCAATGGATAAGAAAACGCCAGAAGCCCGGACAGTATCAGCGCTTCCAACTGCGAGCGGCGCGCCAGCAGCCAATATCCCGCAGGAACCAGCGCGATACCCCACAACACCGAAAGATATCGGTCGGCCGCGCCATCCGCTTGGCGCTTCATGAAATAGAGAAAGATCGTGTTGACGTAATGATTATTGTCGCTGTGCACGGCAGTGAAGATCTGCCAGGGCGTCTTCACCGCCTGAGCGATCTTTAATGAAATCAACTCGTCCAGCCAAAGGTCGTTGCGCGTGGCGATGATGCGCAACACCGCCGCCATCACAATCAGGATCAACAGCAGCAACTGAAGAGGACGGCCAGCGGCCTTCGGCTGTTCATCCTCACGGACCTTCTTCGCCGTCCCATGCGAAAACGAAGCTCCCCCATCGAGTACGCATGGGCTCGCTCGGTCCGGCTCTTGAATGCTGGTCGAAAATGGCGGCATACAGGAATTCCATTGTAGACAGTTAAGGCGTCGCCGCTCTGCTTACGTTTGACATATGTCCTTTCGCTCCTTGTTGTTAGCAAGTACCTCATCCAAACGCACTAGGTAATCCCACTCACTCCTTTACTGCCAGCAGGGTATTCCTGCGGAGTGGGTTCTTCAGCATGATTCAGCCAAGGTTTCTACATCTTTTTCAAGTTTTGTTTCTCCGGGGTTTGTCTTTCCCGTTCGCTATCCCGAACGCTCCGCTCGGCGTTTAACGAAGCTTGGGCTACACAGCCTCAGCTTGAACAATACTCCGCTCGTACTCTTCTCAGAGAACGTTAGCAATGTCCCTCATCGTGCTCGACCGACGCTGGTCCTGCAAAGCGCTCGCGGCTTTGCCGGGGCTGCTCGCAAATGACGCAGTTAGTTTCCTGGAGGAAATTTCGTATGAAGTTGCACTACCTTCCCATTCGTGTCCCTCTGGCAGCCCTTCTCACGATTCTGTTGGCGATACCGGTTGTCTCGTTCGCGCAATCTCTCACTTCGGGCGATGTGTCCGGTACGGTGACGGACCCTAGCGGCGCGGCTGTCCCAAACGCGACCGTCACCCTCAAGAACCGTGACACGGGCGCGAGCCAAACCACGACCACCAACGCCACCGGCGCGTACCGATTCCACTTGTTGAATCCAGGCGATTACAACGTGGCTGCCGAGGCTCAGGGATTCCAGAGAGCGCAGCAGGCAGTGAACGTCGCAGTTGGACAAGCCAGCAACGTAAACATCCAAATGCAGGTGGCAACTGCTACCCAGACCGTAGAAGTGACCGCCCAAGGAAGCGTTTTGCAGACTGACAACGGCAACGTCTCTACCCAGATCAGCCCTGAAATCGTGGCCAACATGCCAAACCCTGGAAACGACCTGACGTATTACGTGCAGACCGCGCCGGGGGCAACCATGAACACCCAGGGAGGCTACGGCAATAGCGCCACATACGGAATCTCGGCCACCTCCAACCTGTTCACCGTCGACGGCATGAATGAGAACGATCCGTTCCTCAACCTGAGCAATTCCGGTGCTACCAACCTGCTGCTCGGCGCCAACGACATCCAGACGGCAACCGTGGTCAACAACGGGTACACCGGCGAATATGGAACTCTGGCAGGCGCGAACGTCAACTACGTCACGAAGTCCGGGACGAACAACTTCCACGGCAACGCCGAATATTTCTGGAATGGGCGCGTGCTGAACGCGAATGATTGGTTCCTGAACAATGCCGGCGTCGCGCGCTCTTTCGACAATGCCAATCAGTGGTCCGCGTCGATTGGAGGCCCCATCCGCAAAGGTAAGACTTTTTTCTTTGTCGATACCGAAGGTCTGCGGCTGCTCATTCCCACGTCTCAGCCCGTGAATATTCCCAGCCCGCAATTCCAGGCGGCCACCCTGGCAAATATTCCGGCGGCTGAGGCGCCGTTCTACAACCAGACCTTCAGCATCTTCAACAATGCTCCCGGGGCTTCCACAGCTACGAATAGCCTTCCCGGTGGTGGCTGCGACGGAAGCCTTCCCACCGCGATACTTCCGGCAGGAGTTCCCTGCGCTTTGAAGTTCCAGTCCAACGTTGACAATCTCACGACCGAATGGCTGTTGACCGCCCGGGTTGACCAGAACTTCGGCAACCGTGACCGGGCCTTCATTCACTTCCGCACCGATCACGGACTGCAGGCGTCCATCACCGACCCTTTCACTTCGATCTTGAACGCTCAGAGCACACAACCGCAGTACGAGGGGCAATTTCAGGAAACTCACCAAGTGGGAGCAAACAGCGTTAACCAGTTCATTCTTGCCGGCTCATGGTATGGCGCAGTCTTTGGCCCGCCCAGTCTCGCGAAGGCGACCGCGCTGGCTCCTTACGATCTCGCTTTTTCGGGAGGGTTCTTCACGACTCCCGGCAATTCGACGTTCTACGGCACTTGGCCCCAAGGCCGCAACGTCACCCAATATCAGATCTCAGACGACTACGGATGGCAGAGAGGGAATCACAACCTCAAGTTTGGGGTGAGCTTCCGTCGCAACGACATCACCGATTACACGCCGGGTGGGTTTTTCTCAGCCATTCCATTGGCGATCATTGCTTCCGAAAACAGCTTCGCGACGGGAACGGTCGACACTTTCGAGCAGGCGTTCGCTTCGCGCCCCACCGAACCACTGGCTCTATACAGCCTGGGTTTGTACGCGCAAGATGAGTGGGCGATCCGCCCGTCACTGAAGCTGACGCTCTCTCTGCGCGCTCAGCACAATTCCAACCCGACCTGCGCCACCAACTGCTTTTCCGTTCTCGACGGTCCTTTCCTGAACATCTCCCATGATCCCGGTCAGCCCTATGACCAGGCGATCCGGAGCGGTCTGAACCAGGCTTTCCCGAGCTATCAGAGCATCAGCTGGGAGCCGCGCATAGGCTTTGCCTGGCAGCCCTTCGGGCAGGGCAATACCGTCATTCGCGGCGGATTCGGCCTCTTCTCTGATGTCTTTCCCGGAACCGTGGCCACTTCCTTCGACACCAACTCGCCACTCAAGAACACATTCTTCACGTCGGGCCTCCTGGCGCCGGGAGTTTCGGGAAACGCGCAATCGGCAGCAGTGGCTGACAATGCCGCCTTTGCTTCCGGCTTTGCCTCCGGCCTGAACTTCGGACAAATCCAGGCCTCGCTGCCTCCCGGAGCCTTTAGTCCTCCAGGTTTTACCAATCCGAATGGGAATATCCGCTACCCGAAGTATGAGGAGTGGAACTTGGAGGTGCAGCAGGCACTTGGAAACCGAAACTCCATTACCCTGAATTACGTGGGAAATCACGGGTACGATTTAGCTGCCACGGATGCGGGATTGAATGGCTACTGCGATCCTGTGATCTGCGCCCCCAGCTTAGCTCTGACCACGCTGCCCGCAGGTGCAACCAGCTTTGCCGGTCTGCCCGCGGCGCCTCCCGATACCCGCTTCAGCACCGTCACCGAGGTCGGCAACTATGGCGTTTCAAACTACAACGGCTTGACCGCCTCATTCACGCGTCGAGTTTCTTCGAGCTTCCAGCTGCAAGCGTCCTTCACCTGGAGCCATGCGCTCGACGATATTTCGAACGGAGGCTTCCTGCCTTTCAGTCTGGATACAAACACCAGTGTTCTCTTGCCGCAGAATCCGTACTGCTTCCGGTGCTCCAACTACGGCAATGCCGATTACGACAGCCGGCGTCAGTTCAATGCCACCTACGTGTGGAACACTCCTAAGCTGCACAACTTCTGGCTCAATGCGATCGCGGATTGGACAATTTCCGGAACGTTCTTCTATTTCAGTGGCCATCCGTTCACCGCCATCGATGGAGCTGACTCCGGCACACTGGCCGGCTTCAATTACGGCGACACAATCTTCGCCAACAGCTCTGTGGGTCCACTTTCCTGCGGCGGGTCGGCGGTTGCCAACAATTACGTCGCTACCACACCCTGCATGAGCGCGTCTGACTTCACCACTCCGGTCAGCCCCACTGGCGTTTTCAGTTTCGGAAACCAGCGTCGCAATCAGATCTATGGCCCGGGGTACTTCGACACCGATCTGACGATCATGAAGAACTTCCACATCCCGGGATGGGAAGGTGCTGAACTGCAGATCGGCGCCCAGGCGTTCAATGTCCTCAACCATCCCAACTTCGATCAGCCGGTTGGCGACATCACCAACTCGCAGTTCGGATTCATCAATCGCACGGTTTCGACACCCACCAGCATCTTTGGATCGTTCCTCGGAGCCGATGCTTCCCCGCGCGCGCTCCAGATTCGCGCTCAACTCAGGTTCTAACTGCCACGCCCGAGCAACTGCTGCGGCCCGGTCCTCTCCGGGCCGCTTTTTCCTGAAGGAAAAGTGGCCCATTCGAGGGCGTCGCGGACTTGAAACGTTTTGGAGCAAGGCCTTTCTTTTTTCGACTGAGTAAGTTGCCCCGGTGACCTCGATCACGCCCTCCTGTGACTTCAATCATCGTTCGTTTCATCTGTACCCGGTATCCAAGATCATTGCATTTTTGTCGTAAGAGCGTTCCGGAGTGACTCCGGGCTAATGGGAAAACGAACTTGTTCAAGGACATCGAACACCTGATTCGTCTCGCCGCCGTTATGGTGATTGCTGTGGCGGCGTTCGTCGGTTTGCGTGCCGCGGTCGTTCCTCACAGTTTCGGACAGTATGGTCATTATCGCGGCGACGCTCTGGCGGAGATCGCCGCCCGCCCGGTCGCCCACGCCGGCCATGAAGTCTGCGAAGGGTGTCACACAGATGTCGTCGATCAGAAGAAGCTCGGCAGGCATGTCGTCGTTCCCTGCGAGGCTTGCCACGGACCTCAGGCAAAACATGCCGATGATCCAGCAACTGTTAAGCCGCCAAAGCTCGACACAGCCGTTGTCTGCTCCCGCTGTCACGAGGCCAATAGCGCCAAGCCGAAAGCCTTCCCCCAAGTTGTGACCGCGGATCACTCCGGCGGACTGGCCTGTGACACCTGCCATCAGCCGCATCGGCCGAAAATCGAGGACACGAGCAGTTCGAAACCTACTAAGGCGGAGGCGAAGAAATAATGGACATCACCCGCCGACGTCTGCTCGTTCTCCTGCCCGCGGCAGCCGTGGCATGGAAGTTCGTTCAGGCCGGCACGCCGGAAGCCGCACCTAACTATAAGCAGTCGGAGCACTGGTGGGCGATGCTGATCGACATTCCCAAGTGCATCGGCTGCGGCAGCTGCGTGCGCGCGTGCTCGGAAGAGAACGACGTGCCTGACGGCTACTTCCGCACCTGGATCGAGCGCTATCACGTGCCGGATTGGAAGATCGAGCGCCCGGAAGTTGAATCGCCAGATGGCGGGAAGCAAGGATTCCCTGCAGGCGAGATCAGTGACGGAAAGAATTTCTTCGTTCCCAAACTTTGCAACCATTGCGCGGATTCCCCTTGCACGCAGGTCTGTCCCGTAGGCGCAACTTTTGTCTCGCCAGACGGTGTGGTGCTGGTGGATAAGAATTACTGCCTCGGATGCCGCTACTGCGTGCAAGCCTGCCCATACGGGTGCCGCTTCATCAATCCGAAAACCAACACGGCCGAAAAGTGCACGCTCTGCTATCACCGCATCACGAAGGGATTGACCACTGCCTGTTGCGAAGTCTGCCCCACCGGCGCTCGCCAGCTGGCGGACCTGAAGAATCCTAAAGATCCGATTCACGAATTCTTGAAGACGCACACGGTTCAGGTCTTGAAGCCGCACATGGCGACAGGCGCCAAAGTTTTTTACAACGGTATGGATGGATCGGTAAGGTGAGCTTTGAAAGGGTGCGGCTTCAGCCGCACCGTGGAAGAGCGGCCCTTTAGGGCCGCGTCAGGAGCAAAAATCACACGGGCTTTAGCCCTGTGACTCGGAGAACGAGGAGGTTTGTTTGCACATCCCGGTTGAAGGCTTCATGTATCCGAACGAGGTCGAGCTCCAGTGGAGCGTCCTCATCGTTCTCTATCCCTTCATCACGGGACTGGTCGCCGGAGCCTTCATTTTAGCTTCGCTCGAGCGGGTCTTCCGCGTGCAAGCGGTAAAGCCCACGTACCGCCTCGCGCTCCTCACCGCTTTAGCATTCCTGCTGGTCGCGCCCCTTCCGCTGCAGTTGCACCTGGGTCATCCCGAGCGCTCGTTTGAAATGTATCTGACGCCGCATCGCTCCTCGGCAATGGCCATGTTCGGGTTCGTCTATCTCTGGTATTTGATGGCGGTCCTGCTGCTGGAAATCTGGCTCGACTACCGCCGCGACATCGTCCTGAAATCGCAAACATCAACCGGCATCGCGCGCCTGGTGTATCGCGTCGTGACGCTTGGCTCCCACAACATCAGCGAGCGCTCTTTGCGCATAGACGACCGGCTGGGCTACTTCATCACGCTGATCGGCATACCGTCGGCCTTCCTGTTGCATGGATACGTCGGCTTTATCTTTGGATCCGTGAAAGCCAATCCGTGGTGGTCGTCGCCGCTGATGCCGATCGTCTTTATTTTTTCCGCGATGGTGTCGGGCATCGCGGCCGTCATGCTGCTCTACATGCTCTCCAGCCGGCTGCGCGGAAGAGAAATTGACATCCGCTGCCTCGACAAGATCGCGCAATACCTGCTTTACACCTTCATCATTGATTTCAGCCTGGAGATGCTGGACCTGCTGCAGCGCATCTACGAGGCGGACGAGTCCTTTCGCAGCCTCGATTTCATGGTGCACACGCGCCTCTGGACATCGCAGGTGATCGTTCAGATTCTGCTGGGCACCGTAACCCCGATCACGCTGCTCGGCCTGACGCAACTGCTGAACTTCGGGGAAATTGTCCGTAAGCGGATCTATGCGCTCTCCGGATGCCTCACGGTGGTCGGCATCTTCGCCATGCGCTGGAATGTGGTTATCGGGGGCCAGCTCTTTTCGAAAAGTTTTCTTGGATATACGACCTACAAGATGGGCTTCGCCACCCGCGAAGGCCTCCTCACCGCAATCATACTTATGCTTCTTCCCTTTGGAATTCTCTGGGTCCTGGTAAAGCTTCTGCCGCCCTGGCCGGATGCGGTTGTCCCGCAAGGTGCTGCGGCGGCACACGGAGATTGAGTAAAAGCGATTCGAAGGTTTTCGAAGGGGCATGTCTCGCAACTCCTGCGAGATGGATCCCGTGCAGTCGTTGCGGAGGCACCCATGCCGCAGACTCTCGATCTCGGCGCAGCTTTCGAACAGCTTACTGAAAAACTGCGCGAGCTCGAGCAGCGCGTGGCCGCGCTCGAAGGCCAATCACAAAAATCCGCATCTCCGGCCGAATTGATCTCTACTCCCCTCCAACGGCCGCGCCCTCCCGCAACGTGGCGAGGATTCCCACCGGTCGAAGCTCCTTCAGGTTTCGCGCCGGTCGTCGGCAAAGCTGTTCTCGGAATTGCGGGAGCCTACCTGCTGCGCGCGATCGCCGAATCGAGTGCGATCCCAAAACCCCCTGTCGTGTTCGTTGCCATCTTGTACGCCTGCTTCTGGATGGTGTGGGCCGTGCGTGCGCAGGCAGTCAGCCGCGTCGCGAGAGTGACCTACGCACTCACCTCGGCGCTGATTCTCTGCCCCATGCTCTGGGAATCGACGGTCCGCTTCCAGGTCCTCTCTGCGCCCTTGGCGTCAGTCGTTCTCGTGACTTTCGTTGTGCTCACACTGGCTCTGGGATGGAACCGCGATCTGCAGCTCGATTCTTGGATCGCCACGCTCTCAGCCGTAATCACGGCCATCGCACTGATCGTTGCAACCCGCGAACTCATTCCGGTGACGGCTGCTCTCCTGGCGATCGCTTTAGCCACCGAGATTGCAGGATCGTTCGGGCATCGCCTCACGGTGCGAGCAATTCCCGCGATGGCTGCGGATTTCGCCATCTGGTTGCTGATTTACATTCTGACAGCGGAAAGCTTGCCTGAGGGATACCATCCGGCTGCTCCCGCCAAGATTTCGTTTTTGTGTCTGGGACTTCTCGCGATCTATGGCGGCAGCATTGGAGTTCGCGCGTTTGCGCTCCGTCAGCGCATCACGGTGCCTGAAATCGTGCAAGGAGTCGCCGCCTTCGCGCTCGCATCGTTCGGCACCCTTCGCGCGAGCCAAAACTCGGCTGCGCCCGAACTTGGAATTCTCTCCCTCCTGTTTGCTGCGTTGTGCTACTGGGGAGCTCTCTCTCGCTTCTCGGAAGAGTCTCAAGTACGCAATCGCCGTGTGACGGCGACATGGGCGGCAGCGTTAGTCCTAGTCGGAAGTTTTCTGCTCTTCCCCACTGATGTCGCTCTGCCTTTCCTTTGCCTGGCGGCTTGCGCGACTGCGTTCTTATACGCGCGAACTTCGAAGCTCAGCCTTGGACTCCATGCCTCGTTTTACTTGACGGCGGCAGCCGCAGTGTCGCCGCTCCCGATTTACCTGGAAAACGCCTTCGCCGGTACGGTGCCAAACACCCCGGATTGGCGCATCGTGCTAGTGGCTCTGTCGGCACTGGTTTGCTATTTGATTGGCGCGCGACACGTTGAAATCTCATCGAGGCGCCGCTTGCTCTGGATGGTCCCGGCGCTGCTCGTGAGCTTTACTGTCGCCGCTTTCGTCGTGGTAGCCGCGGTGAAATCGGCCAACAGTCACATTGAACTCGGCGCCTCTCGTCTGTCGGTCGTTCGTACCGCGGTCAATTGCGTGCTTGCACTCGGCCTTGGTTTACTCGGATCCCACACTCGTCGCGCAGAACTTCGGTGGCTCGCGTATGCCGCAGTAGGCTTCGGAACACTCAAGCTTCTCTTTGAAGACCTCCGCTTCGGAAACGCCGCGTCCCTCGTCGTGTCTCTGCTGTTCTATGGATTGGTGCTGATCCTGCTGCCGCGCCTGACCCGGCGGACAACCGAATAATTGTGTATATTTGCCGGTTCGTTGCAAGCCCAGAAATAGTTGCGAACGGTGATCCCATGGGACGAGCCTTCGGGTGTGGTCGGCTTCTTCTAATGTTTGCATTACTGCGTTTAGCTACGTGCTCCGTCTGGGGACAAGGTACCGCCAACGAACGTATCTTATACAACGCCAAAGTTTTCACTGCCGATCCCCTGCATCCGTATGCGGAGGCAGTTTCAATTCGCGGAGACAAGATCGTCGCGGTCGGCAATCTAGAAGAGATTGTGAAAACCGTGCCGGCTAATGCCGAGCGCGTTGATCTCGGGGGAAAAACGCTTTTCCCCGGATTCATCGACTCGCACAGCCACTCGATCGACGGCGGGCTTAACCTGATTGGAGCTGACGCGACGGACAAGGTGGCTTCACTCGACCAGCTTCCGGCATTTGTCGAGGACGCGAAAAAATCCGGCCGCGGCATGCATGGAGAGATTCTCGAGATCTTTGGCATGCCGCTCGAATTCTGGTCGCACACGGACGGCCTGAACAACAACCTGAGCACTGGGCTATATGCGAACCAGAGCGTGCTGCTCCAAGGTATGGATGGCCATACGGCTTGGGCGAATCGGGCATTACTCCAGCGTGCAGGCATTACGTCCGACTTTCTGAAAGAGCTCACGCCTGACCAGCGTGCCTATTACGGTGTCGACAACAACCTGCGGCCGACGGGATTCCTCGTTGACGCGGGCAAGAAAAAAGTTGAGGCGCTTTTGTCGAAACCCACTCCGGAAAAGCTGCTGGCCGCCGGACGCGCCGCACTCGAATATAACTACAGCCTCGGCATCACTGCCTGGCTTGATCCGCTAGCGACTGATTCCGTGCTGCAGGCCTATAAGATGCTGGCGGATCATGGCGAGCTGAATTCCGAAATCGTTGCCTTCCCGCAAGTTCTCTCCAAAGATCCGGCCGCCGAACTCGCAAGAGTGCAAAAGACCCGCGAGACGTACAAGGATGTCTCTCACCTGCACGTTACCGGCATCAAAATTTTCGCGGACGGCGTCGCTGAGTTTCCTTCGCAGACGGCGCATCTAACCAAGCCGTATAAGAACACCGGCCGCAATGGCGATCTGCTTTTTGAGCAGAGGAGATTTGACGATCTCTGCATCGGTGCTGACAAGGCAGGGTTGATTATCCATGTGCATGCGATCGGAGATGCGGCTGTGACCGCGGCGCTGGATGGCATCGCGGCCGCACGCAAGGCCAACGGCGACTCACACCTTCCTCACACTCTCACGCACGAACAGTTCGTTCAGCCGCGGGATTTTCCGCGTTTTCGCCAGCTGGGCGTGATCAGCGCCCTGCAGCTTTTCTGGGCAGAGGCAGCCAACGACACCATTGAAATTCTGAAACCCTACCTCGATCCGGAAATCTACAAGTGGCAATATCCGGCGCGATCAATTCTCGACAACGGCGGCATCATCTCCGGCGCGAGCGATTGGCCGGTTTCGACCGCCAACGTCTTCCGCGCAATCTATCAGGCTGAAACGCGCACAGGAAAGGAAGGCGTACTCGACTCTTCGCAGGACATGCCACGGGAAGCCATGTTTTACGCTTATACCCGCAATTCGGCCCGTGCCATGAATATGGATTCGATTGGCTCGATCGCTCCCGGGAAGCGAGCTGATCTGATCCTGCTCAATCGCGACGTGCTGACCGATGCCCCCGAAGACATGCGCGATACGAAGGTTCTTTGGACGATGGTCGCGGGCAAGACTGTGTATCGTGCAAAGTAGGTTTGCAGATGACAAAAGAGGACATCGAACTGCTGTTCGCATACGACCGCTGGGCGAATGGGCGCGCGTTGCAGCAATCTTCAACCCTGTCCACTGAGCAGTTCACACGCAATCTCGGCGGCAGCTTTTCTTCGGTTCGCGGCACGCTGGTGCATATCGTCGGTGGCGAGTGGATCTGGCTTCAGTTTTGGAAGCTGCCGTCCCATGATGCGGACGCGCTCGCAACACTGCGGGCACGGCGAGAGACCATACTTGCGCCTGCCCAGTTTCCCACTCTAGACGCGCTGCGGCCTAAGTGGCAGGAAATTGAAAAGGAATTGTGGGACTTCGTGAGCGGGCTGACCAGCGAATCCCTGGAGCAATTGATTCCGGTTCGCAACACGCAACTGAAATTGGTACACACGTTACAGCACCTGGCGAACCACTCGACATATCACCGCGGCCAACTCGCGCTGATGATTCGACAACTGGGAGCCGAGCCTCTGCCTACAGACTTCCACGTGTTCCTGGCAGAAGGCCGGAGCTGAATGATTGCCATTTATGCGCTCGGAAAGCTGATCCCCCAGAAATCCTTCGCTTTACCGTCTTGATCGATGAACTCAACGCCGTAGGTGCACAGCCCCTCGACCGCGGCAATCAGTGACACCACTCGCGCCGGGACCTCAGATCCACGGGGATGACGAATCATGATCGTCGCCCCGATGGCCAGGTCTTTCCGCAGTTGAACCGCAGCACCGTGCTTGTTGAGATTGGTTGCTTTGGCTTCGACAGTAAAGGCGAACTTGCGGCGGTCTTCGCCAGATAATCCGACCATGGCCTGCAATCCCATGCGATTGCTGCGCCGTTTGCTGATCGGGCTGCGAGTCGCCGTCGAACCGGCTAGGGGCCGCGCCGATGTATGGTGTCCAGGATAAGAATGCGAAGAATGGTGGGTGAGGTGTCGGGACACGCCTTGCAGATTAGGTCATCGGTTTATAGCCTGCAACACACGTCGGTCACCCTGGAATGGTGACCCCCAAGTTGCTGATTCGGAAGGGCATGTCCTGGCGGAACGGCTCGAAAACCGGCGTCCATGGCCTGATTTGAAGGTTCCTGCACATCGCGGCACAACCCTAGGAGTCCTCTAATTTTTCTGCTTCCGTGCTTCGACTCCGTTGTAAAATGCTCGCCACTTGGCAGGTGGGCCATGCGTTTTCCTTCCTCTTTGGGTTCGATCGCTCGGCTGCGATGCAGTCACCACCTCGTGGTCCGAATTTGCTTCGCCACACTCCTCGCCTGTCCATTAGCCGGCGCTCAGCCGTCCGATGCAGGGCCTGTCACTCCATCAGCGCAGTCCGGCAGTAAGGAGACGATTCCCGCGAAGGGTGCCGGCAAATATGACATCGCCCACATCGGCAACCGGGGCATCGGCCGCGGTTTCAATTTGTATTCGCTTAAGCGCGAACACGAACTCGGCGAGAACCTTGCCGCCTCGTTCGACCGCTACAGCCGGATCATCCGCGACGATGTTGTGAACAACTACATCAACGAGCTCGCGCAGAAAATCATCCGCAACTCTGACGCTGAAGTTCCCTTCACGATCCGAGTCATCGATTCGGGCGATATCCCCCGTGCCTACGGCTTGCCGGGCGGGTTCCTTTATGTGGATAGCGCACTCATCCTGGCTGCCGACGGAGAGGCCGAACTGGCCGGCGTTCTCGCCCACGAGATCGCGCACGTGGCCGCGCGACACGCAACGCGCGCTCTGACTCGCAAGCAAATGTGCAATGTACTCGGCTCGATGGCGCTGTTGACTGGCCCCGCAGGAATCGCTCTGGAAGAGTCCGGAGGTATTGCCGGTCCCCTCTCGGTAAAAAAATTCAGCCGCGACTCCGAGTACGAAGCCGACCTGCTTGCCATCGAGTACGCCTACGTCGCGGGATACGATCCCGACGCATTCCTTACAGCTCTCGAGAAACTTCACGCGCTGGAGACAGAACGCATTGCGAACCTCGCCAAGATTCCCGGCTACCATCTCGTCCACAAACTTCCGTTTCACTCCAGCATCGCGAAGGGCTTTGCGAATTATCCGGATACGGAGGCGCGGATTCAGCGGCTGCAGTCGGAAATCACAGCGTTCCTGCCGAATCGCAAGGATTACATCGTTGACACGGATGCATTTCAGGAAGTGAAAGCACGGTTGATGGCTGACAGCATTCCGGTCCTTCGCCACCATCGCGACGGCGAGGGCAACGGCCCGGTCCTGCGCCGCACGACGAGCGACTACTCCACAGAAGTGGGCAGCCCGCTGACTTTCACCTTTGTCCCACGGCCATAGCGCGGACGCTCGACTGGTTGCTTTCTACGCAGATCAGTCTCTGTATCTGCACCAGCATGAGAAGCAGCCCGCCAAACCCTCCCAGCAGGATCAAAGAATAGTTCAGGGTTTTCATTGCGTCGCGATGGCTGGCTTCAGCAGGCGGGACGTCAGTGTAGACCTGCACACGTGCCTGCCCTTTCATGTCCGGAAAGTAATACACGTGGACCGATGTTCCCGGCGGAATTGCTGCCTCCAGCTCGCCCTGACTGTGAGGAACAAACTGTAGAGCCGGGCGCAGACCCATCCATTCGGAGTTGCCCTCGACCGTCCCGCTTGCGTAGAGATCAGGTCCGCCTTTCGAGCGCTTCTGATAATACGGCCGCTTCACCGCAAAATCGGCTTCGTGAAACCGATGCCCTTCGTAGTTGTGCCAACGATCCCACGAATTCATGAACATCACAAAACCGAAGAGCAGAGTCGAGAACAGCGCCACCGCAGCGATCGCGATCAGGATTCCGAACACGCGATACAAAACTGGATGCGTCGTCTGCTTAGGCTGTGCCGGCCGCACCGCCGGGCGGCCTTTGATCTTGGTTCCTAAAAGTGTGCCGACAAAGATCATCGCCCCGAAAGCCACGATCATGAATTTCGGGAATCTGAACAGAAGCATGAACGCAGTTGCCGCGCCAAACTGAATGAGCGCAATCAGCCATGCGCCTGCCATCGAGCGGGAAAGATTCGCATTGCAAACGGGGCACTTCGCCGCCATCGGATCGCCGATGTCATAGCCGCACTTCGGGCATTTCTTGCTCTGAGGCATCATCGCGCCTGATTACAGCACCGAGGAATCGCCGCGACAATTGACGGAAGTAATGAACCAGGTCTGAGGTCGGAGGCTGCGGTCCGAGATGCGGATTTTGAGAGACCTAGTTTTCCCGAACGATGCCGACATCCTGCTTCGCGACCGTCTTGTACGCCCAAGCCATGCGCGGTGTGTTATGCGCGATGCCGAAGTGGCCGTCGGGACTGAGCACGATGATCCCGCCATGTCCGTTCACGCGCTGCTTTAAATAGTTCATGGCCTCTTGCGCTGCCCACTCCGGCAGATTGCCGGCAGCAATTCGATCGGCGGTCCACTTGGCGAGGACGAGCTTCATAATCGGCTCGCCCCAGCCGGTGGTCGAAGCCGCCGCACTCAAGTTATCGGCGTAGCATCCGCAGCCGATCAGCGACGAATCGCCGAGTCTCCCGGGAGCCTTGTTTAGCGTGCCGCCCGTCGAGGTCGCTGCCGCGATGTTCCCGTTGCCATCAAGAGCCACGGCGCCGACGGTATCGTGCGAAATGGTCGGGTCGTCTGCTTCGGCCGCAAATAAATCGTTGCCTGACGGAGGGCCGGGGGTGCCCCACGTCTCGCTGCCTTTGCGAGACGTGGGAAACTTGGCCTGGTACTCCTTAAGTCTCTCCACTTCGCGGGGGATGATCAGGTCTTCGTTTTTGCAGAGGGGAATGCCATGCTCGGCCGCGAACTTCTCCGCTCCTTCCGCAACGAAGTATACGTGCGGGCTCTCGCTCAGAATCTTGCGAGCGGCACGTACCGGATTCCGCAGCCGCTCGACACATCCCACGCCGCCCGCGCGCAGCGTGGCTCCCTCCATAATGAGCGCGTCGAGCTGAACTCGGCCATCGCGATTCAGAAAGCTGCCGCGGCCAGCATCGAACGTTTCATCGTCTTCCATGATGACGACGGCCTCTTCGACAGCGTCGAGCGCCGGGCCGCCACGCTCGAGCACGCGCCATCCGGCAGCCAGCGCGTTGGTCACGCCGCGGATGTGCGCCTCGACCATGTCATCGGGCATGGCCCAGGCGCCGCCATGAACAACTAGAATGGGATCAGTGGGCAAACGACGTCCTCAGGAATCGCTGCTGCAAAGGGGATAGGATAGCAGGAGTAGTTGCGGCGGTACGAAACAAACGAGTACAAATAAAAGTGCCGCTTCGAAACCTGGCGTGCTCGATTCCGCAGCAGCTCTTCCTTGCAACAGCGCTTGCTTGATGTTTGCTATTCAATTCACTCCGGGACGGTCCGACAATACAGTAAATCGGTTAATAATCCTCCCGCTATCACCTATGGGTTACTATTTCTAGGAGCAAGGAAGGTAAGAACCTTTCCAGGTATTGAAGAGGGCCCGGCATAAACTGCGGCATCAACTTCGTCTGCAAAGATGCAATGCTTACGCGGCTTGCCCTGGCGTCACCGCCACCGGCGGGTCTTGCGTGCGCGTCCAGGTATAGCGCATGCGATGAATGACTGTGATCGTGCTCAGAACCGCGATCACCCATAGTACCGGCGCCATGCGGTTGAACAGCGCGCCCAGGATGACTAGAACCAGGCGTTCCGGCCGTTCCATGAAGCCCACGCGACAGGATCCAATCAGCGATTCCGCGCGGGCGCGCGTATAGCTGACCATAATGGCGCTGATCATCACGAACGCCGTGAGTACGACGTAGAAGAATCGTCCGCCGCGCGCATAGAAGACCAGCAATCCCAGAAACTGGCTGGCGTCACTATAGCGGTCGACCACCGAGTCGAAGAATGCTCCGAAGCGTGTTACGCGATTTGTGGCGCGGGCAACTTGTCCATCCACGAGATCAAAGAATCCGGAAAAAATGATCACCAGTCCGGCATAGATGAACATGCGTTTCTGATTGGCGGCATTGGCGGAGCCGAACAGAATCGCCGCCCAGGTATTGACCACCAGGCCCATGAACGTCAGAACATTGGGATTGATGCGGGAGAGCGCCAGCCAGCGGACAATCGTGTCTAGCAAGACGCCGCAGGCGCGGCCGAAGGCGGAAGTCCAGCTTATGGCAGAGGACGCAGACATCAGGCTTGCGCCTCTTTTGGTTCGTCGTCCGCCTCGTCGTGGATCGTGCTCAGGCTGAGGATTTCCATTTCGCGTTTGCCGTTGGGCGTGACCACCACGGCCTCATCGCCGACTTTTTTGTTGAGCAATGCCCGGCCGATCGGGGACGTCGTTGAAATCTTCCCGGCGGCCACATCGGATTCTTCGCTGGTGACCAGCTTGTATTCGACTTCTTCGCCCTTGGTGTTGTCGTAAACCTTGACCGTCGAGCCCAGCCCCACTTTGTCCTTGGGGATATTGTTCATGTTGATCATCGAGAGCTCGGCCAGGCGTTTGCCGAGCTGCCGCACGCGAGCTTTGACGAACTCCTGCCGCTGCTTGGCCATGTGATACTCGGCGTTCTCGCTGAGGTCGCCGAGCGCGGCGGCTTTTTTGATCTCTTTCGGAAGTTCATGGATCAGCTCGTGTTCGAGCGCGTTGATCTCTTCCTGCAATTTTCGCCTGATCTGGTCTGTCATGGGATACTAGCGGCCGGATTGCGGCAAGGCTTGGGACATTATAAACCTGAGGATCGGGCTTGTGTTCTCATGCTGCCTATCTCTGAGGACCGAACGCAGTCCCAGGTATCACAGGAGAACGGCATGTCGAATCAAATATTAACTCCGCCGGCAGGAGAGTCAGCAGCTTCACGAAGGCTTGGACGCAGTGTTTGGGCTATTGTGGCAGGATTTCTCGTGGTTGTGATTCTTTCGATCGCGACCGACATGGTGTTGCATATGTTCGGCATCTATCCTGCACTCGGTCAACGGATGTCGGACAAGCTGTTCGTCTGGGCGACGATCTATCGCACGCTGTACGCAACTTTCGGCAGTTACATTACAGCCCGGCTGGCACCGAATCGGCCGATGAAGCATGCAATGATCGGTGCCGTTATTGGCATGGTCATAGGAACCGTAGGAGCCGTGGCCACGTGGAATAAGGGCCTCGGCCCTCATTGGTATCCCATCGCCTTGGTTGTCGAAGGAATTCCGTGCGCCTGGGTCGGAGCCAAGATCCGCGAGTGACGTCGATGCCGATCCCCACTTCCAGCGACTTGGACCCACCCAAGTGGGGATCGAGCATCACTGGTTCCACCAGCTCAGAACCAGAACCGCCTTTTGCCGATGCTTCGCGTGGCTAACGCCCCTTGAACCCCAGCCGGAAACACGACCACCGTGTCGATCTCGGACCCGTTCTCCACCACCACAAAGTTCACTTTCACGGTCGGGCGTCCGTCGGTGAAATTAATGGTGAAGCTGCCGGTGCAGTCGGGATTCACCGCGTAGGTTCCAGCCGCTGGGGTGTGAGTCCAATCGGCAACCGTGACTCCTCCGATTGTGACAGAGTCGATTTGGGTAAGGTTTCCGTTGCCATCGAAGTCGGTCATGGCAACCCCCACCTGCGATCCAACCGGCCCAGCGCCGGCCAGTTTCGTGCCCTCGATCGTGAATCCATAACTTCCTGCGATGAGCCGGTTATTGCAGAATGGCGAGTCTGCGGCATAAGCCGAGGCGAACAGACTCACTGTGAGTAGAACCAATGCAGCGGCTTTCACAAAGAACCTTTCAGTCATAATCTCCTCCCATTTCGATGTGTAGTATTCCGGTTTCCCCGGGCTTGATTCAGAGACCTGATCTGGGAGCTGAAATCGGTTCCCCCGTCCGGTTCCAGCCCTGCAGAATCGGTTCCGTTCGCTGCAGAGTGCTACGAGTGCGGGATAGGGTCAAAGGAAACAATTCTTACTCCTTTCCGGCAGGATATGACTCGATAACCCTCCATCTTTGCTTCAAGTTACGAGCGCGGCTGAATCGGCAAATCGCTCATGTTATGATTCGGCGCTGCCTTGTGGACCGTGCCCAATGACCGAAACTGCCTCACCTTCCGGGAAAATCTTCCGGTTTGGTCTGTTTGAGGCCGATGCGGCGCGCACTACGCTGAAGCGCAAAGGTGTGCGCGTCAAGATTCACGATCAACCCTTCCATGTACTGATTCGACTTCTCGAAAATGCGGGCGAGATTGTTACCCGGGATCAATTGCGGCAGATGCTCTGGCCTGAGGGCACCCATGTCGATTTCGACGGCAGCCTGAATGTCATCCTGAAGAAGTTGCGTTCCGCGATCGACGACGACTCCGATAATCCCCGTTTCGTCGAGACAGTCCCCCGACGTGGATACCGCTTCATCGCTCCGGTGAGCGCGATTCCTCAACCAGAACTGAACACCGCGGCTTCAGCCGGGAGGCGAACGAACGGTTCCGCACTTAATGGCGATGAGAGGGCACTGCCCAACTCTGGTTCTGTGGTTCCCATCGCTCGCTCGAAACCGTTGTTTCGGGAGAGAGCTGTTCTCGTTTCTCTGGCCGTGATCCTAATCCTGGCTGTTTCGGTTTTGTTGATTCGTCCGCATCTTTCGCCGACTCCGCAGAGCCAAAGGCGCGTGATGCTGGCCATCCTGCCGTTTCAAAACCTGAGCAACGATCCGAATCAGGAGTACTTCAGCGACGGCCTGACCGAGGAGACCATTACCGATCTCGGACAACTCAGCCCGGAACACCTGGGAGTCATCGCGCGCACGTCGTCGATGGCTTACAAGCACACGAACAAAACTGTGGGGGAAATCGGGCGCGAACTTGGCGTTGACTACATCCTTGAGGGCAGCGTGCGCCGGGAGGGGGAAAAGGCTCGGGTCAGTGCTCAGTTGATCCGAGTCAGCGATCAGACCCACCTCTGGGCAGAGAATTACGATCGCAAACTGAACGATCTTCTGCAGATTCAGGATGAACTGGGAAAAACGATCGCGCAGCAGGTGCAGATCAATATTTCTCCGCAGCCACTTGCACCCGCCCGAGCCCGCATGACTGATCCGGAAGCTTACGACCTTTATCTGAGAGGACGGTATGCCTGGAATCAGCGGACGCCAGCTGGAATCAAGCAGAGCATCGGGTACTTTCAGCAGGCGATTGCGAAGGATCCTAATTTCGCTTCGGCCTACGCAGGATTGGCTGACGCGTACAACATCGGGAATATTATTGGCGCCTTCTCGCCGAAGGAGAGTCTGCCTTTAGCCAAAGAGGCGGCCGAGAAAGCGATTCATCTCGATTCCTCACTCGCGGAAGCCCATGCCGCGTTGGGAGTGGAAAAGTCGCACTTCGAATTTGATTTTCCCCAGGCACAACGGGAATTTTTGAAAGCCATCGAGGTAAACCCGAATTCAGCTTATGCTCATCTTTTCTACTCCAACTGCTACCTGATGCCGGTCGGCCGAGTGCGGGAAGCGATTGCCGAAAATCAGAAGGCGCTGCAACTCGACCCCTTGTCCCTCCCTATCAACAACTTCATGGCTATGACCTATATGATGGCGGGCCAGTCCGACCTTTCTGAGCGGCAATTTCAGCACACCATCGAAATCGATCCCGCGTTCCCGTTAGCCCATGAATACTATGCGGCGCTATTGACTTCAACGGATCGGTACGAGCAGGCGATTCAGGAGGATCAGAAGGCCGCATTGCTGCGTGGCGCGAACCCAGAAATCGCGGCAGCCGAAGCAACCGCCTCGCTGAAGGCATATCGCGCGGGAGGCGCAAAAGCTTACTGGCAGCGCGTTCTCGACATCGAACTGAAGAAGCCAGCGGGCGAGCGTTCGCCGAGCAACTTGGCTGCGCTCTACGCAATGGTAGGAAATCACGACAAGGCGTTTGAGTGGCTCGATAAAGCCTACGCTGAACGAGAGGGCAGCAACATCACCCTTGTGAATTACGATCCCTACTGGAAGAACCTGCGCGGAGACCCACGGCTGTCAGCTTATCTGAAGCGACTCGGATTACCCGACTAAGATCAAGCAAAGACATTGTTCAGGAGCCGGCGCGGCACTTGGCCACGATCAGGGTGATATCGTCGTGCTGCTCATGGGAATTGAATTTGCGGACTTCATCGGAAATGGCCGTTACTGTCGATAAGCAGGGCAACTCGCGATGCTGTCGGAGACGATCGATGAGAAATTCTTCTCCGAGTTCCTCTCCCGCATCGTTGCTCGCTTCGGTGATTCCGTCGGTGTAGAGTGCCAGCAAATCTCCTGGGGTAAGCTCGCACTCCGCAATCACGCACTCCCAGTCGCGAAAAAGACCGAGCAGCGTTGCCGTCGAGTTCAGTCGCTCATAATTTCCATCCGGCCGCAGGACCAGTCCTGAAAGGTGTCCGCAATTGGCATAGCGCAGGCGTCGCGACTGGTCGTCGTATTCCGCAAAGAACAGCGACGCAAAGGCGCTATCGCCAGTGTTCTCATAGAACAGGCGGTTCACGGATCGCAGAAACAATTCCGGATGGTTCAACGCGATCGCGCACTGGCTGCGCAGATTCGCCTGCAGGTTGGCCATCAGCAAGGCGGCGGCGATGCCTTTGCCTGAGACATCGCCGATCACCAGGCCCAGCCGCTGCTGGCCGAGGTCGAGAAAGTCGTAGTAGTCTCCACCGACCTCGCGGGCCTGCAGGCACAAACCAGCGTATTCCAGCGTTTTCGTCTCGGGATGAATCTGCGGGAAAAGCCGCGCCTGGACCTGCTTGGCGATCTCAATTTCCTGCTCACCGCGCCGCAACTTCTCGGCTTTTTCTGCCAGGAAACGACGGTGCGCCTCGACTCCACGCGTAAGCTCGTCGAAGCCGGCCAGTCCGAATGAATTCCCGTCGGGATCGTCAAAGCGGGTATGGATTCCGCCCCAGACCGGCACCTCCGGCGGATAACGGAAGTGAACCCCGCGCGCTCTCCATTCGTCGTACTTGCGCTGGACATCTTCTGTGATGAACCAGATGAGTGTTTCGGGCCGGATGAGCGACTCGATTTTGGCGTCGGGCGGGGCCTTCGATAGACCGATGTGGGCATTGCCGTCAGGAGGAGCAACTTCAATCCAGCGGTTGCCGTCGGCGAACGTGTGGTCAACCGCGACGCCGAATCCGAGTTGCTCGGTATAGAAGTTGAGACTGCGATCCTGGTCGCGGACGTAGATGATGGCGAAATGCAGGCAAAGGTATGGATCTTTGCCGTCCAACCGCAACAGGTTCCGGCCAATGCCAAAGGGAACTTCCGGATTCGCCATTGGCGAAGATTATAAGGGGACGGGCAAGAAAGATGGGTCACTCTCAGGTCCGAGGTCCGCTCTTACGCTTGGAACTCCGAGGCTTCCGGGAAGCGCAGCTTGCACTTTGCGAGGGCGGTGGTGAGAACCTCTTCAATCTTCGACTCTTCGCAGTTGCGTGCCATGGCAAGCTCACTGACGAGCAGGTAGCGGGCGCGTTCCAACATCTTTTTTTCGCGGAAGGACAGCGGCTTCGCCTGGTGCAGCGCAATGAGGTTCTTCAGCACTCCGGCCACCTCGATGAGCGATCCCGTGCGCATGCGGTCGGAGTTTTCCTTGAAGCGGTCTTTCCAGTCTCCATGCCCGTTGCTTTCGGTCAGTGAAAGCAGGTCAAGGACTTTCTGAATTTCGCCATTTCGCACCACGCGCCGCAGCCCTACGCTGACTGCATTGTGGCAGGGCACCATCACCCGCAAACTGCTGGCCTTGATGTTCAAGAGGTAGAACCTTTCCACGGTTGCTCCAACCGACCGGCTGCTGATTTGTTCAATGATACCGACGCCGTGGTTGGGATAGACGACCTTGTCGCCTATGTGGAAATTCAGATCCGTACTGCTCATAGTAGGCACCCGAAGGCTGGTGAAGGGTTCGTTGGGGAAGAAGCGCAAACTACTGTAAATATGCTACTCCTCGGCCTTACATTGAGCAAGGTAAGTAGCTCTTTTAGAACTGGGGATTTAGCGCTGATGCCTTATCTTCTCAGCTATTTACGACGGTTTGGCGTCTGAAACCTGACCACCGCGAATCATCGGGCCCGGCTTTCCATCCAGCCCTGCAGGATCAGAATCGCCGCCATGCGGTCGACCGCCTTGCCGCGCTTTTCGATCGAGAGGTCTGTCGCGCGAAGCAGTCGATTGGCCTCGGCCGAGGTCAGGCGTTCGTCCCACAAATGCACGGGTAGCTCGAAACGCTTGCGCAGGTCTTCAGCAAATGCCCGGATCTTCTCTGCCTGTGTGCCTTCGGCTCCGCTCATGCGCAGCGGCAGACCAACCACGATCTCGCCCACTTCAAATTCTCGAATGATCCGTTCGAGAAATTGAAAGTCGTGTTTCTTGTTCTTGCGCTGCAGCGTCTCCAACCCCTGCGCTGTGATGCCCAGCGGATCGGAGACGGCGACTCCAATCCTGCGCGCGCCGACATCCAGACCAAGAACGCGGCGCTTTGATTGCACAAGCATCGATTGCCCAAGCATCGCTCGAATTATAGAGGGACGCCATACGTACTACCGATTCATCCAAAAGAAGCATCACTCTCGTCAGGTCTGGAATTCTGCGACTTCGTCTAAACTGTGTCTACTGTGCGGAGAATCGTCTGGCTCATTCTGATTGCGGTGCTCGGTGGCGCGGGCTGGCTTGCCTGGGCGCTTCTGATGCCGGTAGAACCGTCCGGCCAGACAATCGTCCTTTTGCGCCAAGGATATTCCACCCGACGAATCGCAACTGAGCTCAAGAACGCCGGGGTCATCCGCAGTAAAGAGGCATTCGTTCTCTGGCATTACTGGCACCACGGTCGCACGCTGAAGGCCGGAGAGTATCTGTTCGAGAAGCCGGCGAACATTATCGACATTCAGAAGCGCCTGCGGCGCGGCGACGTTTACTTCCACACTGTGGTCGTTCCCGAAGGCTTCACGATGTTCGACATCGCTCATGCGATCGAAGATGCCGGGCTCGGTTCCGCCGACGAATTCCTGAAAGAAGCACAGACTGACACCGGCCTGATTTCCGACATTGCGCCGAATGCCCGCTCGCTCGAAGGATATCTCTTTCCTGACACGTACCAGTTCTCGCGCATGATGACGATGCATGAAATGGCATTGTCGATGGTCTGCCAATTCCGCGCCGTCGCGCAGCAGATTGGACCGATCGGCGGAGAATCCGAATCGGTAGCCAGCAACTCTGGCCAGTCGACCCACTCGGGTCACATCTGCATCTCGGTTTATGCCCGTGAGACAGACACCAAACCCGCCTCATTCACTCCGGAAGATCTGACGCTGCTCGAGCGAACGGTCATCGTGGCTTCGATTGTGGAGAAGGAAACGTCGGTTCCCGCAGAGCGCCCAATGGTTGCCAGCGTCTACTACAACCGACTGGAAAAGCACATGGCGCTCGACGCTGACCCCAGCATCATCTATGCGGAATTACTCGCCGGAACCTATACCGGCGCGCTGCATCACGCCGATATGCAGTTCAAGTCTCCTTACAACACTTATCGCAATGCCGGGCTCCCGCCGGGACCGATTGGCAATCCGGGCAAGAGCGCCCTGGAAGCGGCCATGCATCCGGCGCAGACCGACTACTACTACTTCGTTGCCGACGCCCAGGGACACCATCGCTTTGCCCGCACCATTGAAGAGCACAACAAGAACGTCCTGGCTTACCGCAAAGCTATGAGGGGAAGATAAGCGTGCAGGTATTCGCCCTGCCTCTTGGATTCCTCTAACCCTATCAGTACACTGCAGAAACTGCCTCAATACGAGTTTTGAACCCTTTCAAACGCGATATACTCAAATAGGTTGTTGAGGCATCTTTTATATTCATGAGACGTAGCTCGCCCTGCTGGGCCATACTTCTATTCCTGAGCGTACTGCCCACGACGGGATGTCTTTTTCGCACGCGCCCCGTGGAAGACCAATATTCCAAGGCCCCGCTCCAGACCGCGACCCAGCAGGAACTCATCGACAGCATCAATCGTCAGGCGGAAGCGATCCATTCCCTCAAGGCGACAGTCGACATTGACAGTTCCTCCGGCGGGTTGAAGAAGGGGACTGAGACCCAGTACAAGGAAATCCGCGGCTATGTGCTGGCGCGCAAGCCCGACTCGCTCCTCCGCATGATCGGCCTGATGCCGTTCGTTCGCACCACCGCCTTCGATATGGTCAGCGACGGCCGTGAATTCAAACTCTGGATTCCTCCCAAAAACAAATTCGTGATCGGGCAGAACCGTATAGTGACGCCCAACGCCGACCAACCGATGGAGAATATCCGCCCGCAGAACATCTACGAGGCGCTGCTGATCCGCCGCATCGACTCGAACACGGAGATCGCTGTTCTCGAAAACGACTACGAGACGCTGCACGACAGCAAAGGACACCGCGTCCTGCAGGACGACTACGAACTGACGGTGATTAAGAAGTCTGACAGCGGGTGGATTCTGGAGCGCAAGATTATCTTTGGACGCACCGACCTGAAGCCTCACCGGCAGTTCATCTATACGGATGATGGCAAAGTGGCGACCGATGCGCATTACGCCGAATACAAGGACTACGACGGTTTCAGTTTTCCTTCGCGCATCGAGATCTATCGTCCGCAGGAAGAGTACGACATCACGCTCAACATGCTGAAGCTCGAGATCAATACTCCGCTGCGAGACGATCAATTCGTGCTCGAGCAGCCGCCGGGCGCGGTCGTCATCCATCTGGATCAGCCGCAATCGAGCAGCATCATGCCCGCGAGTTTGCAACAGCAGTAGATATACTCTTCCGAACAAGCCTGTTCGGAATGCAACCGTACCGAATACCTATGATGAACAAAATGGTTGTCGCCAACCTGGCGCATCGTCCGACCCGGTCGCTGATCACCATAAGCGCCATCGCTCTGGAAGTCACCTTGATCCTGATGGTGGTCTCGCTGTTCTATGGCCTGTTGAATGGATCGAAAGAAAGCCAGGTTGGAATTGGGTGGGACTTGACGGTCACGCCGCCGGGCTCTTCGGCGCTGATCGCGATGTCGGGCGCGCCCATATCGGTGAAAGTCGGCGATGTGCTGCGCCGCGTGCCTCACGTCGCGATCGCTGCGCCGGTTATTTGGTGGTTCGTTCAGAAGCCGCTGGAGATCATCTACGGCATCGACCTCGAGACTTATCAGAAGCTGGTTCCACGCTTTCAGTTCCTCTCAGGAGGGCCATTTCGAGGGCCATACGACGTCATCGTCGATGACTATTTCGCAGGCATGAACCACAAGAAAGTCGGCGATACCATTCCGATTTTGAATCATGAGTTTCGCATCTGCGGCATCGTTCCGCACGGCACCGGAGGCAGAAAATTCCTGCCCATGGCCACCATGCAGGAATTGACCGGAAATGAAGGAAAAGCCTCGGCCTTTTACCTTAAGCTCGACAATCCCGCTAATGCGGCCTTTGTCGCCAAGGAAATTCAGCAGAAGCCGGGAATGGAGAAATACACCGTTCGCTCCATGCAAGAGTATCTCTCCATGATGACGCCGGAGAATCTTCCGGGATTTGATCTGGCAATCAGGATCGTGATCGGGGTCGCGGTAGTAGTCGGCTTCCTTGTGATCTTCCAGTCGATGTACACGGCGGTGATGGAACGCACGCGCGAGATCGGGATTCTCAAATCCCTGGGCGCATCGAAGCTCTACATCGTCAATGTCGTTGTGCGCGAAACCATGCTGCTGGCAGTGGTCGGGATTATCGCCGGGATCCTCATCAGCCTGCTAACTCGCCGCGTCATCATGTTCGAGCGGCCCATCCTGCGCCTGTTCTGGAGCGGCGCCTGGGTCGCGCGGGCGACAGTGATCGCGATTGTCGGAGCATTGGCTGGCGCTCTGTATCCGGCGTTCAAGGCGGCGCAACGCGATCCCATCGACGCGCTCGCGTACGAGTAACTGCAGTTTCCTCTGCTGCCTTCTGATACCTGCAAGAAATTCAAGCAAAGGGGGCCGCGAGAGCCCCCTTTACGCCAGTCCTCTCACGGAACGTGCGGCTGGCTTGCATCGTCGAACAACATGGGGAGGGCTCAGGGAACAGAAGCTGCTGTTCGACGAAACAACCTCGATAAATTCGGAAGCCGCTTCACACTCTCCAGTAATCCGGGCGCCAGTTCTGAATCGCCTTTTTTATCTCCTTGCGGGAGAGCTTCTCGTTCAAGGCGCGTTCCGCGAGTTTCGGGACCTCGGCATCGGAAGCGAAGCGCAGCCCGATGAGTTGATCTTCCGTCAGTTCGGGAATCCTCGAACGCAGCGGCTCAGCCAATAGTTGGCTCAGTCGCAGACGCTCCTCCAGCCGGATAACGCGATCCTGCACCTTCAGTGCGTAGAGACGCTCCTTGAGCGCCATGGTCAGCAGCGCCAGCGCCAGCAGGATGATGAGGAACGCGTGGAAATTGTCTCGAAAATCGCTATGAGGCAAGTGGTAGAAAAAATGAATGAGAGCCAGGATCAATCCCAGCCCGAATACTGGCAGCAGGAAAAAGTGAAACAGCGGATCGAACCTCGTGTGGTTGGCATAGGTCTGAGGTTTCTTCTCGGCCATAAATCCCTCCGGAAAGCTCGCCAGTGTACCAGACCACAAGGGCCAATGTGTCTGGGCCAGGCGATATAATCCATTTCTGCCGTGAAGGAACGACCATGAAAGCCATTCAGGTAAAGCAGCCTGGCGGACCCGAAGCTCTCGAGCTCGTAGACCTCCCGATTCCAACGCCGAAGCCCAACGAAGCGGTCGTCCAGCTCGCCGCGTCCGGCGTCAATTTCATTGACGTGTATCTACGCGAAGGACGCTACAAGGCTCCACTGCCTTTTATCAATGGTCAGGAGGGCGCGGGGGTGGTGACCTCAATCGGAGCAGAAGTAAAGTTCCTCAAGGAGGGCGACCGCGTCGCGTGGAGCGGCGCCATGGGCTCCTACGCTGAATACGTCGCCGTCCCCGCCGATCGTCTCGTCCCGATTCCTGCCGGAGTAACCGACCAACAGGCTGCCGCAGCCATGCTGCAGGGCATGACGGCGCATTACCTCGCTTACGACTCTTTTCCACTAAAACGCGGCGAGACGTGTCTGGTTCATGCGGCAGCAGGGGGCGTCGGATTGCTACTGGTGCAGATGGCGCATCACATCGGCGCGCGCGTGCTCGCAACCGTATCTACCGATGAAAAAGCCAAACTCGCGCGCGATGCCGGAGCGGACGAGGTCATCCTCTACACGCAGGCGGATTTCGAGTCCGAGACCAAGCGCGTGACCGGCGGTCAAGGCGTCAACGTCGTCTACGATTCCGTGGGCAAGACCACGTTCGACAAGGGGCTCAATATCATTCGTCCGCGCGGCATGATGGTGCTTTTTGGCGGCTCCAGCGGCCCGGTGCCGCCGCTCGATCTGATCGTGCTGTCCCAGAAGGGATCGCTTTATGTGACCCGTCCGACACTGACCCATTACATCGCAAGCCGTGAAGAACTGATGGCGCGGTCGGGCGCGGTGTTCGCCATGATTGCCGCCGGCAATTTGAAGTTGCGCATTGAGCATATCTATCCCTTGGCCGAGGCACAGCGCGCGCATCGCGACCTGGAAGGACGCAAGACAACAGGGAAGCTGCTGCTGATCCCCTAGCCTCTCGGGACTCAGGACAAACAATTCGATGAAAGCCATTCGCGTTTCCCACACTGGCGGCCCGGAAGTCCTGGAATTCGTCGAGGTCGCCACTCCACAGCCCAAGCCGGCAGAAGCACTCATTAAGGTCACAGTCGCCGGGGTCAACTCGATCGACGGCCAGTTCCGCGATGGACGTCTTCGTACTCCACTCCCCTTCATTCCAGGGCAGGAAGGCACCGGGGTTGTGTTGTCGGTTGGTCCGCAAGCCAAGCTGGTCAAGGTGGGCGATCGCGTCGCTTGGAGCGGAACCCTCGGGTCTTACGCGGAATATGTGGCGGTGCCCGAAGATCACCTCGTCCCCATTCCTGACGCGATTAGTGATGAACGGGCTGTCGGGGCCATGGTTCACGGCCTCACCGCACATTATCTGGTCAACGATGCCCACAAGCTGAAGGCCGGCGAGACAGCTCTGGTCCACGCAGCGGCTGGGGGAGTCGGCCTTCTGCTCGTGCAGATGGCCCGCGCGATCGGAGCGCGCGTGATCGGAACCGCATCCAGTCCCGACAAAGCGCAGCTCGCGCGCGAGGCCGGCGCTGAAGAAGTCATCGTCTTCACCGAGCAGGATTTTGAATCGGAGGTAAAGCGCCTCACCGGAGGAAAGGGTGTCGACGTGGTTTACGACGGCGTGGGCAAGGCCACTTTCGACAAGAATCTCAATGTCATGCGCCTGCGCGGAATGCTCGTGCTCTATGGTATGTCGAGCGGACCTGTGCCTCCGGTGGATCCCGCGAAGCTTTCGGAAAAAGGATCGCTCTTTATGGCGCGCACGACGCTCGCTCACTTCACAGCAACGCGAGAGGAATTGCTCGCCCGCACAGCCGCGTTATTCGAAATGATCTCCGCAGGCAAGCTCAACATGCGGATCGCCAAGACCTATGCTCTCTCCGAGGCAGCGCAGTCACATCGTGACATGGAAGGCCGTCAGCTCGTAGGAAAACAGCTTTTGATCCCCTAGTCTGCTGTCGCGTTAGCGCTTACGCGCATACTGGCGGATATACGATGGAACTTGCCGGCCAGCATCGAGCCTGGAATCTGCGATCGGCTCTCCCGCTTTCATCTCAAGTGGCAGCACCCCCGCCCATGTCGGAAACGAATAATCTTCCTCGTCATCGATCGGAGGGCCTGTGCGCACTTTTGCCGAGAATTCTTCGATCGGAAGGCGTAGCACAGAAGTCGCCTTGAGTTCCTTCTCGTTCGGCTGGCGCACATCATCCCAGCGCCCGGGCACGATGTGTTCGGAGAGCACCCGCAGTGCCGCCAGCTTTTCCTGCGGCTCGTCGACCAGCGTGGCCTTCCCAAGAACTACAACCGATCGGTAATTCATCGAGTGATTGAACACCGAGCGCGCCAGCACCAGTCCGTCAATCAACGTGACGGTGACGCAGACCGGCAAAGCATCTTTCATCTGGCGCAGCATGCGGCTGGCCGCCGACCCGTGAATAAAGAGGTTCGCATCCTGCCGGCCGTAGGACGTGGGGATCACGAAGGGCTGGCCCTCCACTGCGAAACCGACATGGCACAAGAACGCTTCGTCAAGGATCTGGTAAACCGCTTCGCGATCGTAGACACCACGGTGCGGTTCGCGGACCACGCGTGTCCGCGCTGAGGGCATCTGCATTTCAGACATGAGGGAACAGACTCCGGCAAGCGCCAAGGATGGATGAAGAAAGAGTGTAACACTCAAGAACCCGGACCCTCAGACCTCGGGCGTCGGACCTCGGACCTCAGATGGCAGATCTGGGATCCTGCGCTAAGGCCCGAGGTCCTCCCGACTGTCCTTTGGTAATGTTGCACCAAGAATATAGGAATCCTATACTGAGCTGCATAGGATTCCTATATTGCAGTGTGGAAAACCGGATATCGCCAAATCATGACCAAACGCATTCGCTCGAAAATCGCCCGGGGTAGCGGAGAACTCGCCATCCTGTCTCTGCTGGCGGAGCAACCCCTCTACGGATTTGAAATCGCCAGGCAAATCGGCGAACGGACTGGAGGCGCGCTGCAGTTCACGCTGGCCTCGCTCTATCCCCTGCTCTATGAGATGGAGAAGCGCGGATGGGTCGAGGGCCACTGGCAAACCAACCAGGCGGGACGCGACCGCCGCTATTATCGCCTCACTCCGGTTGGCCGCCGCCGGCTCGCTCCGTTGCGCGAAGAGTGGCGTTCGTTCTTTCAGGCGCTCGACAGCCTGGCCGGAGTCAGCCATGCCTGATTGGAAACGATTGGTTGAGGAGCAATTAGCCGCTTTGAATCTGCCGTGCGAAGACAAAGCGGATGTGGTCGCTGAGCTGGCCGCCCACTTCGAAGATTCGTCAATTGCAGATGCGCAAGCAAGCGAGACCGGCGATCGAACAGTGGCGCAGGTTCCATGGCCCAAGCTTACGCGCGCAATTGAGCGGGCGAAGCACAAGGAGGCAGAGATGAAGGGCGTTACCAAGTTTTTCTTGTTGCCGTCGATCGGAGTCCTCTTCGCCACTGGGCTGGCTCTGGTGTTTCTGGATCGTGCGGCTGTTGTGCAGCGGCTCATCTGGACGGCGTGCACAGCAATGTTGCTGTGTGCGGCAGCATCCGAAGCGAATCACTTTCGCCAGCAGACCATGGCTCTCTGGCTGCCCGCGCTGACCACGTTCTTTGGAGCGAGCGTGACTTTTATGCTCTTTCTATGCCTCGGAATGAAGCCGCAGATGTTGTGGGTGAGCCATGACGCAGCGGGCCACGACGCAATATGGTTTTACTGGCCCTGGCTGGCCACCCTACCTGTCTTCGGCGCGGCGGGAGCGCTTCTTTCTCAGCGCGCTCACGGAACTACCCGAGCGAAACTTGCCGCCGGCCTGTCCCCCGCTCTCATCATGCTAACCGTGATGACGCTGGTTCTGCCCTATGGCCTGGCCATCGACGGGTTCCACTTCTTCCGGTTGGTCAGCTTCGGACTCGGCCTGATCCACTGGGTCGTCCTGCCGGCAATCGCTTTGCTGCTCGGCGCGATACCTTGCCTGCGATCCAGAACCAGAGGTGCAGAAGCATGAGTGGACCGCCGAAGCACGACTGGCGGGAGGTGGTGCGGCAGAGGATTCGTCTAACGAAAATCCCTGCCGGTCGGGGTGACCAAATCACTTCGGAACTCGCCGGGCATCTGGAAGACGCCTACAACGACGGACGGGCACGAGGGCTGAGCCATGATGCAGCGCTACGGTTTGCTCTGCAAGAAGTCGAGAACTGGCGCGTTCTTGCGGCGGACATTCGCCGTGCGATGGAGAACGATCTTATGAATAACCGCACAAAGACAGTTTGGCTCCCGGCCCTTGCGAGTTTTGCCCTGGCAAGCTTGTGTCTGCTGGCATTGACCCGCACGAGCTTCGAGCAACATAATCTGGTCCGTCTAGCCGGCCTTGCTCCTTGGATTTACGGGATCTGGCTCGCTTCACAGATCCTCTGCGGCGCGCTCGGGGCAGGCCTGTCACGTCGTGCGGGAGGAACCCTCACGACTCGCGTCGTCGCCGCAACCTTTCCTGCGATCGTACTGTTTTGCCTGTGGGCTGTGGTAATTCCCCTCGGCGCGTTTGCACAGCACAATCGGTTCGTGCTCCGCCATCCGCTTAGTTACGCTTTGGGAATCTTCGTGTGGGTTGTTCCGCCCGGATTCGCGCTATTGCTGGGCGCAGCCCCATTCTTGCGCGACGGGGAGCATCAAACACAAATCTAGGACGCGCTTTCCTTCGGGGGCACGTACTCTTTCGGCCTGGCCGATCCCTCGCCGAAGAAGAACATCTCCAACTGCTTCACGATTACTTCCTGATCTTCGCGCCGCGCCGGGTTCAGCCGGTATTCATTGAGCAGCATTTTGCAGTGCTCCATCCACATGCGCCAGGCTTCCTGCGAAACGTTGTCGTAGACTTTCTGGCCCAATTCGTTGTCGAAGGGCGGCTCGTCCAGGCCAGGCATTTCTTTCTTGAACTTCACGCAAAAGACGGTGTGCGCCATAACTCCCTCAAATCGCGGATGAATTGATCTGAAGTTATCTTACACGGAGTCAGGCTTTCGCATTGCTCGCCCGACAAGGCTCTGCGCTAGTTGGCCGGAATCTCAATGTTGCTGACGACGTTCGAGAAGCCGCTTTCGGCGTTATCTGTATTGATGGCGGTCGTGGCGTAACAATACGAACTTCCGTTCGCGACGCCGGAATCGGTGTACGCCGTATCGAGGGTGAGTACAGAGTTGATTCTGGCAAACGCTCCGCAGGAAGTCGTGTACTGGGCGCGATAAATGTTGTAGCCGGAGACATAGGGCGATTGGCTCGCATCCCACGAGAGCTGGACCTTGTGCGTCAAGGGAGGCAGGGGCGGTTGAGAAAAATCTGTTGGTCCGGAAGAAGCGCCGCAGCCGAGCATCAGCACGCTCGCGGCTACCAGAACAATCGTAGCGCTCGCCAGTCCAGTTCGAATCGAATAAGTCCGAATTTTGACTGCGAGTTCCATACTGCACGGCCCGGCAAAATAGAGGGTTTTGTCAGCGGAGGTATTGTAAGCCAACGACGAACCTGCGGAGAAGAGCTTCCTGTTGGTGGGCCCACCAGGATTTGAACCTAAGCCGTTTTGCGGGCGTCAGAGAAGCGGGGCTCGTAGAACCTGCCCTGAGCGAAGTCGAAGGGCGAAATCCCGAAGCGCCTTTCGCGAGGGACCTCACTGTTGGTGGGCCCACCAGGATTTGAACCTGGAACCAACAGATTATGAGTCTGCTGCTCTAACCGTTGAGCTATGGGCCCGCAAGCTCAATCTATCAGGGACCAGGGGGCAGGGGCTAGGGATCAGGGCGTTCTCCCCATTCGCTGCAAAAGAAAAGGAGGCAGTTCGGAATTACCTAGCCCCTGGCCTCACCCTAACCCCTGCTTTTAGTGCGCCACCGCCTTTTCCGCTCCCAACCCGGTGTTCGAGCGCACCAGCAGTTCATTGAACTTCTCCTGCGAAGTGTGTTCGCTGCTCAGGAAGGTGCCGATTACGGCTGCGATGAACCCCAGCGGGATGCTCACGATGCCGGGATTCTCCAGCGGGAACAGTGGCGTGTGCTGAATCAGGTGCCGGGCGGCAGCGGCAGTAGACGCCGCATCCACTCCCATGATGCTGGGGCCGACAATAATCAGCCCCAGAGAGGCTAACAATCCGATCGCAAGCCCGCTCACCGCACCGACCGTATTGAAGCGGCGCCAGAAGATCGAGAGCACGATGACCGGCAGGTTGGCGGAAGCGGCCACGGCGAACGCCAGAGCCACCAGGAACGCAACATTGAAGGTCGGCCCCAGCACAATTGCGATGCCGATGGCCACTGCTCCCACCACGAAAGCCGAAATCCTGGCCACCAGAACTTCCTCGCCGGGCCTGCGCTCGACGCCGTTGTGGATCACGTTCGTCCAGAAATCGTGCGAGAACGAGGTGGTCGCGCTGATGGTCAATCCGGCAACTACGGCCAAAATCGTCGCGAACGCGATCGAGGAAATGAATGCGAAGAAGACGGAACCGGCCAACGCTTGAGCCAACAGCGGTGCGCTCATGTTGTTTCCGCCATGCGCCTTGATGAAATCGGGTCCGACGATGGTCGCCGCGCCGAACCCCAGAAACGTAGTCATGATGTAGAAGCTGCCGATCAACACCATCGCCCACACTACGCTGTGGCGTGCCGTCTTGGCATCGGGCACAGTGTAGAAACGAACCAGAATGTGTGGCAGCCCGGCGGTGCCGAAGATTAGCGCCATGCCGAGCGAGATCAGTTCCATGGGCCCGTACGGCGGCTTAAACCGCAGCCCTGGCGTAAGGAAATCCTTCACCACCACCGCACCCTTGGCATCGTGAGACGTCACCTGGCCGATGGCGGCGAAGAATTGCGCGAAGCTGAAGTGGAAATGCGCCATGACCAGAATGCTGAGCAGGATCGTCCCGAGCATCAGCAGAATGGCCTTGACGATCTGCACCCACGTGGTCGCCAGCATCCCGCCGAATACGACATAGACGATCATCAGCAGGCCAACCGCGATGACGGCCTGGTTGTAGGTGATCATGCTGCCGAGAAGCAGCTTCACCAGAGCGCCCGCGCCGACCATCTGCGCAATCATGTAAAACGTGCTGACCGTCAGCGTGCTCAGCGAGGCCATTGCCCGGACGGGACGCGGCTTCAGCCGATAAGCCAGCACGTCGGCCATGGTGTACTTGCCGGCGTTGCGCAGTGGCTCTGCGATAACCAGCAACACGGTCAGGTACGCGACCAGCCATCCCACCGAGTACATAAATCCGTCATACCCGAAAAATGCAATGAGGCCTGCAATCCCCAGAAAAGAGGCTGCGCTCATGTAATCACCGGCCACGGCGACGCCGTTTTGCCAGCCCTTGATCTGCCGGCTCGCGGCAAAATAGGCGCTCGCCCCGGCCGAACGTTTCGAAGCCCAATAGGTAATGCCGAGCGTAATCGCAATAAATACCAGAAACATCACCAATGAAGTATTCATGGCCTACTTGCCTCCCTTGGAGTTCTCGGCTTTTTCCAGAATGTCTTTGGCGAGACGATCGAAATCGTTGGCGGCTCGCACGTAAAGCCCGGCAATCAGCCAGGCAATGAAAAATTGAGAAAGGGCGAACAAGTAAGCGAGATTCACGTATCCGATTTTGGTCGCCATGAACTGCGGCGCGTAGCCCACCAGCACCGGCAAGGCGAAGTAATACACAACGAAGAAAATGAAGGCGGGCACGATGAACACCTTCTTGGTTGCAATCAGATCCTTGAACTGCTCGCTGGCGGCTATTTCGTCCCAGGTGGACCTTCTTGCCTCGGACGGTTTAGGCTCGACAATCTCCAGATTTTTCGCGGCGCTTCCCATAGAGGGATCTCCTTACTTTTGTAATCGGCTCTGAAACCTTCTAATGGCGACACCTTGTCGGACGAAAAGCCTGCAAAGGCGGGGGACAGCTTACTCCTGTTTCGGTGTTTTGGGAATAAGCCTCTCCGCCCAGAGAGGCCTAGAACGTGAAAATGGGCCCGAATTCAGACCGGATGTCATGCCATTGTCTTGCTGGTACTCCCTCATACGTCGGGAAGGTTGCCGATTCTGCCAGATTCGGATTTGCGATTCTTGTGCGATACATTGACTCTTCCAGAACGAACGAGACCAGATTGTTCATCTTCCAGAAGAGAGTTGCTGCGGCCAGATCGTTCTTGGAGTGCTGATTCCCAAGATGCAGGACGTCGCTCGTCTTGGCTTGATCGAACGCATAGTGGAAGTAAAGCTGCCATCCCGCGTTTCGTCCAGCCGGATCGGCATGGAAGATCCGGCCCAGCGGGAAGCCGACGTTCATGAATCCGCCGATGGCACGGACCGGACGCTGCGGCGCAAATACCGGATCACCAGCGCCATTCAACCCGAACTGCAGCGACGACGCGCCATCGTTCGAGGTTCCTGCGCAGAAGGCCGGGGCTGCATCGGTTCCGCAAACCTTGGTCAGGCCGGTAGTGTTGTTGTAGTTGGAATCGAGGCTACCCACGAAGTACCAGCGCAGGTCCGACCCATCCCAGAACTTCGTAATTACCGTAATGTAGCGGGTGGGAAGCTGGAGTTCTCCCGTCCAGCCTGCTCGGTTGGAGGTGGTTTCGGCTCCGTGCGGAAACGCTGTTCGGAAGACCGTCGTGCTTGTGCACACCAACGGGTCCGGATTGCTGCAAAGCGGAATATCGGACGCGCGTACCATTACCTTCCGGTTGCCCTGCACCCCGCTAAAGATCAGTTGTGCCGGTGCAACACCCGGTGCTGGATCGAGTTGCCACTGCAACACAATGCGCGTCTGCACCTCTGGACGGCCGGAGTCCGCTCCTTGTTTCTCGCCATACCCAAGCTGATCGGCAACGTTGGAGGGATCGTTTCCGTAAGCCGGCATGACGACTGCAAATTCCGGTTGCAAAAAAACGTTCCGCGACCCGCCAAGCTTATGGCCGACTCCGAAGCGGAACTGCGGCGCGCGCTCGTACAAAGTTCCGAAACCGAGGCCAAGGCCGGTGGTCTCGAACAGATTGGGGAGGGTCGATGATCCGAACGGCGTCCAGTCCTGCCCGAACAAGGCGAAGACGCTGGTTTGATCGTTGAATTTGTGGTCGATGCGGCCATATGCCAACCGGATCGACGCCATGCTCGAGCGAATCGTCGAGATGTTTCGATTCAGCGCGCGCGTGAAGTTCCCTTCGAAGTCGAACTCCAACTTGCCCGTGATGGCGTTATTGCTGCCGAGATCGGGCCATTCGAAGTTCGTCCCCACGCGGGTAAAGCGCGCCTTGGCGTGAAATTCAGGACTGCGGGTCGGTCCGGGATCAAAGCTGGTTCCGGACGCGGTGATGAATCCCGGCAGCGGCATGTCCGTTCCATACGGGGAAGAGGTGTCGTAGATAACGCTGGTCTTCACCATGCCGTAGAGCTTCAACCGCGCGCCGCTCCCCAGTTTCAGGTCCGGAATCATTCCATCTGGCTTTGAAGGCTCTAACTGCAGAGCTCGAATCGGTGCTACCGCTGGAATGATTTTTGGCGCGGCCGGTTTCGGCGGTGCAGCCACCGTCTGCGCCGCCGGAGCCTGAACGGGAAGGGCGGGGGCTGGAGGTGCAATCCCGAGATCGTTGGCGCTCACCACTCCCTTTCTGGCGAGTGCCTCCACGAGTAACTGGACCTCGGCCTCAGGAGCAGCTTTGCGAATATCGTTGGCCTCATTCGGGGCCAGAACTCCCTTCATCACCAGAACCCCGAGCAACGCCGTGACATTGGCATTGCCGGCCGGGTTCACGACGGCGGCAGCTGGAGGCTGCGGAGCGGACTCGGCCGCGGTCTCTGCCGGCTTCGCATCCGCGGCGTCCTTTGTTCTCCCCAGAACGGGTGCGGCCCATACGATGACGAGCAACGAGCAAAAACTCCAGAGCTTCAACTTCATGGTTGATTTCTCCTTCTTCACGGGGCCTGAATGAGTCGAACTAAATAATCCTGGTGCCCTCAGCGTTGTCCCGGTCCCTCGAAGTACAAGGGCGCCCGTTCAAGCTGTTGGGCCAAACCGATTCCTGTTTTGGGACCGCAAAAGCTCGTCCTGGTTCGGACGCAATGGGATGTGACACTAGGACGAACCGGATTTGAAGGATGTGCGGATGCGCACTATTTGTAGTGATTTGCATCACAAGAAGATATGTTCGAACGATCGTTCGATCTGTTTTGTCCAGAATGGAAAAACGATTCGGCGCCCGACAGTTGCTGGTTTAAATTTGGCGGGATTCCACTACGTCGCGGCCGGAAGTGAAAAATCCTGTACGAGAGTTGCCTGCCAGTGACCAAGTGCGCCTAAAACACATGCTACTGTGATCTAAATCACTGCCCATGCTGCCGGCCGGGCAGCAGAATCCGGCATCGTTACGCTGGAATATTCCGTCGTCGACGCGAGCAAACCGCACAACCGACTTGAGGAGATCCCGCAATGCAACTGATGAATCCCAACGTCGAGAGGTGGATCAATGATGCCCGGCAAGACCCGGAAGCTTTCTGGGGACGCGCGGCCGAACAGTTGCCCTGGTTTCGCAAGTGGGATCAGGTCCTGGACTGGAGCCGTCCGTCTTTTCGCTGGTTCGTCGGCGCAAAAACAAATCTGGCCTACAACGCGCTCGATCATCACGTGAAGCGTGGCTGGGGTGGCCACGCCGCTCTCATCTATCTCAACGAGCGCGGCGAGCGCCGTGTTTACACGTATGCCAGCCTGTTGGCGGAAGTTGAGCGCGCAGCAGCCGCCCTGCGCAGCCTGGGAATCAACAAAGGCGATCGCATCACCCTATATATGCCAACGTGCCCAGAAGCGATCACGCTCATGCTGGCCACGGTGCGCATCGGCGCGATTCATTCTGTGGTCTTTGCAGGTTTCGGATCGAGGGCGCTCGGCGACCGCATTCAGGCCAGCGGATCGCGGCTGGTCTTCACTGCGGATATGACCTATCGCAAAGGTAAAGAGACTCACTTGAAAGAAATCGTCGATGATGCCCTTGCTGGCACACAAACTGAGGTCGAGCAGGTCATCGTGTTGAAGCGTATGCCCACGGAGCCGCCGATGAAAGCCGGCCGCGACATCGATTGGGATCAATTCCTCGCGCGCGCTCCCGGGCACAGCGGCGACTACGTGGAGATGGAGGCCAACGAGCCGGCATTTATTCTGGCGACCTCCGGCACGACGGCGAAGCCGAAACTCGCGACCCACACTCACGGCGGATATCAGGTTCACATTCACAGCATGGGCAAGTGGCTGTTTGCGTTGAAGCCCACGGATGTCTGGTGGTCGACCTCCGACATCGGATGGATCGTCGGCCACAGCTACATCGTGTATGCGCCCCTCATCGCGGGCTGCACGACAATCGCATTTGAAGGCGCGCTCGACTATCCGCAACCCGACAGCAACTGGAAGGCTCTGATGGAGGATTTCTGCGTGACCGGGATCTTCACCTCGCCCACGGCTGTTCGGCTGCTGATGCGCTATGGAGATTCACTCTCGAAGGTCGACCACAGCTATCTCGAGCGTGTCTTCTGCGCGGGCGAAGTTCTCAACGCGCCGGCATGGGAATGGCTGCAACTCAAAATGTTTAAGGGGCGGATTCCCGTCATCGATAACATGTGGCAGACCGAGACCAGTGGACCGGTGTTCGGCAATCCTTACGGACTCGGCCTGCTGCCGATCAAACCGGGGTCGGCGACGATCACGATGCCCGGCATCGAAGCGGTTGTCATGAATCTCGAAGGCAAGCCGTGCGGGGCGAACGAGAAAGGCATCATGGTCATCAAGCGGCCTTTCCCCGGCCTGACACCCGCGCTCTGGGGCGAGCCCGAGCGCTATGGACGCGACTACTGGAACATCATCCCCGGAGTGTATTACACCGGCGACTCGGCGCACATCGATGAACATGGATATGTCTGGTTCGCCGGCCGCGCCGACGAGATCATCAAGATCGCCGGGCACCGCATCGGAACGATCGAAGTCGAAACCGCGCTGCTGACGCATCCGGCAGTAGCGGAGTCCGCAGTGATCGGCCGTCCGGATGAACTGCGCGGTGAAGTAATTTCGGCATTCGTTGTCTTGCGACAAACATACGTGGCTTCAGATGATCTGAAGAAGCAATTACTGGACACGGTGCGCCGCGAACTCGGCCCTGTCGCCGTGATCGGCGAATTGAATTTTGTAGACGCAGTGCCCAAGACGCGCAGCGGCAAGATCATGCGCCGCGTACTGCGGGCCGTAATTCAGGACAAAAGTCCGGGCGACATTACAACCATTGAAGACGAGGGATCGGTCGATGAAGCCCGCCAGGCGTGGCATCAGATGAAAGAGGAGCTGAAAGACAGGGTTTAGAGATTAGGGATTAGGAACTGTTGAACACAAATCAGCGACAACTATGCCCTAGCCTCTAGTTCCTGACCAGTGGGTTACGCTCTCGCGCTGTGCGCGAGCTTCCTTCCCGCCGCGGTCAGTTCTGCAATTGACGGCACCGATTCCGGTTCGGTCACCTTTCGCTCCGGCAAGGAAGCACCGCCGGTCTTGAATGCTTCGACCAGCATCTCGATGGCAAGGTCGGTGTTCGGACGGATGAAGATTGTGGCCGCCAGCGATCCATTTCTTACCCAGGCCTGTCCGGTTCTTGGCATGCCGTCGCATCCGGTGACCGGAATCTTCATCCAGCGCGCGCGTTCGCCGGTCGCGATTTCGCTGAAGGCCTTGCGCGCACCCATGGCCATGCTGTCGTCCTGCGCTCCAACCAGGTCGATGTGGCTCTCCTGCGACGTGCGCAAGCGCAGCCATGAGCTCACCGCCTTATACGAACTCTCCTCCGTCCAGTTGCCACGCATGGTCTTGACCTGAATATTTTCGGGTTTGGTCTTGAGCATGCCCGATGTCCGCTGCTTTGCCGCGAGGCTGTTGTTCGGTCCTTCGATGTACAGCATTGACCCGCCATTGGGCAGGAGCGCCGCAAACTGTTGACCTTGAATCTTTCCTATCTCTTCATGATCGGAGGTGATGGCGAAAACCGGCACCTTGTGCTGCCGCCGCAATTCGAGAATGTAGTCGGCTTCATGATTGAGGACGACCCAACCGATACCCGCGGCCGTTGCCGCGCGCGCGATCTGCGGAAACGCGGTTCCGCCGGCAGGCTCGAATACGATCGCCTCCGGACGCACCACTTGAGAATCCTGCACATAGTGCAGCAATTGCTGGCTCTGCGCCAGCGCGTCGTTGTTGGCATGGATGATCGTAACGTCCACGCCCAGCCGCCGCCCCGCCTTCTCTGCTGCCGCTGCCTGCTCCTGCTGGTAATCGTTGTCGTTATTAGTAAGTGAAACCAGGAAATTCAGCCGCTTCATCGCTGGGACCCTCGATACCGATCATAGCCAATCCATTCCGATAACCAAGGTAACCAGAGTAATGTCGAGGCGGGACGGCACAACAGAGACCCCTTCATGGGGGTAGACATCGGTCTGTGTAGTCGGCAACAACGCGTTCGTGGGACAATCAGAGCCCTGTGGATCGGGGCCACGCTCAATCTCCCATGGAGCACTTTGACGTCGTCATTATCGGTGCCGGTCTGTCCGGAATCGGAGCCGGGTATCGCCTGCAGACGCGCTGTCCACGGAAGAGCTACGTGATCTTCGAAGCGCGCGACCGCATGGGTGGAACTTGGGATTTATTCCGCTTTCCTGGCATTCGCTCCGACTCGGATATGTTCACGTTCTCCTATCCTTTCCGCCCATGGAAGAACGCGAACAGGGTGATTGCTGATGGGGCTTCCATCCTCGAATACTTGCGGGAAACAGCGCGCGAATTCGGCATCGATAAGAAGATCCGCTTTCAGCATCGCGTTCAAGCCGCTTCGTGGTCTTCGGAAGAAGCTCGCTGGCGGCTCGAGCTCAAGACAGCCAGCGGCGAGACGGCTCGCTGCACTTGCGATTTTCTTTACGGGTGCACCGGCTATTACCGCTACGATGCTGGCCACGCGCCGAGATTCCCCGGGTCTGAAAACTTCCGCGGGCCGATTCTGCATCCCCAGCATTGGCCCGAAGATCTGGACTACACCGGAAAGAAAGTTGTCATCATAGGCAGCGGAGCGACCGCCGTGACGATGATACCCGTCATGGCGCAAAAAGCAGCGCATGTGACGATGCTGCAGCGCTCTCCGACCTACATGCTGAGCTTGCCCGATCATGATCCACTGGCCGGCAAGTTGCACCGCTGGTTGCCCGTCGGCGCGGCACATTTTCTCTCGCGATGGAAGAATCTGCTGATCAGCATGGGGATTTATCAATACAGTCGACGCGCACCGGAGAAGGCGCGGAAGATGCTCCGCGATGGCGCTGCGAAGAGCCTGCCGGAAGGCTACGATGTCGAAAAGCACTTCAACCCGCGCTACCAGCCCTGGGACCAGCGGCTCTGCCTCATTCCAAACTCTGACTTGTACCGGGCCATCAGCTCCGGACGCGCTTCGGTCGTCACCGATCAGATTGAAACCTTCACCGAACGCGGCATCAAGCTGAAATCCGGAGAGGAACTCGAGGCGGACATCATTGTCACCGCCACCGGTTTGCGAATGCTTGCGCTGGGCGCGGTGCAGCTCACAGTGGACGGCACTCGCGTGGATCCCGGACAGACTTTCATCTATAAAGGCACGATGTTGAGCAACATTCCGAATTTTGCGTTCTGCATCGGCTACACCAACGCATCGTGGACGTTGCGCGCTGACTTGGCTTCCACCTTCGTCTGTCGCGTGCTGAACTACATGGAACGCCGCGGATACCGGGTCTGCAGACCTGTACACGGTAACGAAGCGATGGAGGCGCGTCCGTTGCTGGATCTCACGGCGGGGTACGTGCAGCGAGCGGTCGCCGACCTGCCAAAGCAGGCCTCGAAGAAGCCTTGGCTGATCCGCCAGAACTACATTTTCGATATGCTGACGATGAAGATGTCACGCCTGCAGGATGGCATTCTGCAATTCGGATCTGCCGCGTCGGCTGCGAAGATAATTCCTGAAGAATTAACCGCCGCTGCTGCGAGTGATAAGAGCTGAATTGCGAAGAGGGATACTGGAGGGCGCGGTTTCCTGCTACGCGCCAGCTGACGTACTCTTTGACAGATCTCCGATAAACGATTTCAGACCTTCATCGAGCACGCGCCGGTTGTCATCCACGAGACTGACGAAGCGGAAAGGCTGCATCCATCCCTGGGTGGCCCACATCGGAAATAGCATCTGCGCTTTGCTGCGCACCGTGGTGTCTTTGAGATGAAAGATCAGTTCCACTTCCAGCTTTTCATCAAGCGGTTTTTCAAAGTGGATCACTCCGCCAGTAGTTGAGAGTTGATGGAACGATCCCTGAATAGTGCGCTTGTTGGGGAGACGCACAAGAACCAGCAACGATCCGCGCAGCTTGACCCGGAACGGGCGCTTGATCTTCTCGTCAGCCGCGGGAGATCGTGTTGGCTTGTCCTCAACTGGCTTGTGTTCCGTGATCTTCTCGACAGCTGGCGGCTCCTGAGCGACTGTGATTTCGGTTTCATCCGCACTAGCCTCGACTGGGCGCTTCTCGTCGGCGATCTCGTCTACGGCAGCCTTCTCAATGGCGGCTGGCTCGCTGAGCGCTTTGGGCTCAGCTGTATCTGCGACAGCCTCAACTGGCGCCTGCTCCCGAGCGACGATTTCATCCGCCGCTTCGGCAGCCGTGACCGGCTCATCAGAGGTTTTGGCTTCAACGGCTCTTGCGAAGAGAGGTTCATCGTCATCGAATGTTTCCTCTGAGACGAACGCAAGGGTGGCCGTTTGATCCGGGGTACTCTCGATGACAGGCGCGTCGAGCTCTATGACTGGCTGTTCTTCGGCAGCCTTAGCGGCAGCGACCTTCTGCTCCGCCGGCTTGTCGACGGCAGTTTTTTTCTCCTCGGGCGAGGGAAGCAATCGCGCCCAGGATCCGAACTCGTCTGGAATTGGCTCTTCGGTCATAGCCTTGCCCAGTATGGCAGCGCCACGGAAGGCCGCGAAGTTACGAAAGAGCAAGACACCACATGAATTGTGGGTAGCCCGGGAGGCATTGCTCGAGAGTCAAAGGCGCACGCGCAATGGCTTGCTATTTGCGGTGAATTTCTGCGCCTTCAGCAAACAGGTTATAGGGCCAGGACTGCCTGCGTGGAGAGAGTTTGGGCGGCTCGGCTGCTTGTGAGGTTGTGCTGGCGGGAATGGGATCAGCCTTCGACGCTTCGGCCCAGTCTGCTGGAGGATTTTCAATTCCCCAAACGTTGCCGTGCGTGTAGAGCGCGGCTCCGATGAGGAAATATTTCCCGTCGTTTCCCAGAGGAACACAACTGGCCACGCGCCCCGTCACACTGTGCCCGCCGGGAAGACCGCTGAGCATGATCGGTGTTTCAATATGCAGTTCCTCAGAGGCGCGAAATCCGCAGCCCTGCGCGCTGACCACCAGCAATGTGCAGCGTTCCCCAAAAGGACGCTTACGATCGAGGCTGATGACGCTGACCGGGATTTCCACCCGCACTCGCGTGCTGCGTCGAACCACCTTGGCTGTTAGTACTTCCATACCTTGAATATCGGACGGATGGCCCGGAAGCATCAAAGCCTACCCGCTTCGTAAATTATTCTGCAGACGCAACTCTGCCGCATGATGACAAAAGTAACCAGAACAGAAATCGTCAGTGTGCGGGTGCCCCGTTCTGAGCTTGCCCCGCCTCGGCGAGTTTAAAGTGGAGATGTTTGACGTTCAGTTTGGGCGTTCTTTTTCGCCTGCGCGATGCCTGCTTTCAGACCATTCGCAATCACCCGACCATACCCAGCTCGATCCATGGCAGCGATCGTTGCGGCCGCCGTACCGCCGGGAGTCGCGGCTTCATGCAGCAACTCGTCAAGACTTACTCCACTTTCACGCCAGTATGCAATCCCATCGGCCAGAGCATGCGCGGACGCCGCTAGCGCCGTCGCGTGATCCAGCCCTGCCTGCCGAGCGGCCTTACCCAGGCTCGCAAGTGCATGATATCCCTGAGTCGATGAGAAGGTCGCAGTGAATACATCGAACTGCCGCTCGGGAATTTCCAGCACCTGGCCGACTCGGGCGAAGAACTCATGGACGCGCTGCCGCTCATTTTTCTTGACGGTTTTGTCGAAACACAGAGCCGTTAGTCCGCGCCCGATTCGGCATACCGGGCTCGGCATCGCGCGCGCCCAGCGCGCCTGGGGTAGTGCCTGGCGCAAATTTTTTAGCGGAACGCCCGCCGCAAGGCTCACGCACAAGCCGGGGAGGACGCTGCATGCCGCAACTTCCGCGAGCAAGTTCTTCACCGATCCCGGCCGCACGGCGACGACGACCATCTCCGCTTGTTCGCTTGCGGATTTCAGATCGCGCGCAGCCTCCACGCGCGACTGTCGCTTCAGAGCGCGCAGTTTCTGTGGATTGCGATCGTAGACGACAATCCGTTCACGAAATCCCGAGAGCCGCAGTCCCGCCGCGAGCGCGCTAGCAATCCGCCCGCCGCCAAGAAACACCGTGGAAGAGCGGCCCTTCAGAGCCTGCCCTGAGCGACCGAGCGGAGCGAGGGAGTCGAATGGGGCCGCGTTGGCGGTCTTGTTTGATTTGGGCTTTAGCCCATGTGAGGTCCGGGTGCGGCTCAATCCGCTGTCCCTCCGCCATCCACCACCAGCGCCGCGCCGGTCATGAACGACGAATCATCCGACGCGAGGAAGAGCACGGTCTTCGCAATCTCGTCGACCGTCCCGACCCGCCCCATCGGCCTATTCGCGCACCCGGCAATGTAGTCCGCCCACTTCATCCCGCGCATTTTGGCGTCGGCAGGGAGCATCGGGGTCTCGACATCTCCCGGACAAATGCAATTCACGCGGATCCCCTGCTTCCCGTGATCGATCGCCATCGCCTTAGTCATCAGCACGACTCCGCCTTTCGAGGCGCAATACGCCACGGCGCGATCGCCGCCCACGATGCCCCATCCTGAGGCGTTGTTGATGATCACGCCGCGCCCTCGTTCAATCATCGCGGGCAACACAAATTTCGACATCAGAAAAGTTCCCTTCAGATTGATGTCAATTTGCTCATCCCATTCTTTTTCTGAGCATTCGATGGCCGTCTGCGGATAGAACACCCCAGCGTTGTTGAAGAGAATGTCGATTCCACCGAATGCCTTAATTGCCTGATCGACGGCGTGCCGGCAATCTCTCGCGATGCTGACGTCGGCGCGGACAAAAATCGCTTCGCCGCCTTCATGCTTGATGCGCTTGACGACGTCCTTCCCCCGCTCGGCATTCCTTCCGGTGACGGTGACACATGCACCCTCGCGCGAGAACAAAATCGCCGTCGCCTCGCCAATACCCGAGGTTCCGCCGGTGATGAGCGCAACTCTGTCTTTGAGTCGCATGATGAACTTCTTTGCCGCGGATCAACACGGATGAACGCAGATAAAGAAAACAAATCCGTGTTAATCCGCGTAAATCCGTGGCGAAGAAATTGTTATCGGCTTGCCAATCCCCCGGCCGTTTCCCCGCCGTCCAGCGTGAACACGTGCCCAGTCGCAAACGCGGCGTCATCCGATGCCAGATATGCAAACAGCCCAGCAATCTCCTCAGGCGATGCGTGTCTGCCCAGCGGAATTTTCGCGTTCACCTCGGCAAGCATGGCATCGGAATACTCCGCGCGCTGCATCGGCGTCAACACATATCCTGGGGCCACCGCGCAGACGCGCACCCTGGGCGCGAGTTCCAGCGCCATGGACCTCGTCAACTCGATCACTCCAGCCTTGGTGGCGTTGTAGTCCGCGTAATACGGATATCCCGTAACACCATTCGTCGATGCGGTCTGAAGAATCACGCCGCTGCCGCGCTCCCACATGTGCCGAGCCGCAGTCTGCGCAACATAGAAGACGCCGGTCAGGTTTACCGCGATCACGCGGTCCCACTCCTCGGGCGTGATGTCCAGGAACTTGTGACGGATGCTGATGCCTGCATTGTTGATCAGCACGTCAACGCCATCCATGAGCCGGATCGCCTCTGCAAATGCGGCCTCGACCTGCATCAAATCGGTGACATCCGCAATGATTGCCTCCGAAATGCCCGCTTCGCCGAGCCCGCGCAACTCTTTCTTAATGTGCTCGCAAGCCTGCGCATTGCGATCGAGTACGCAGACGCGCGATCCCTCTTCCAGAAAGCGCGCGGCCGTCGCTGCGCCGATACCCGAAGCGCCGCCGGTGATCAAGACTCGTTTATGTGTCAGTCCTCTCATCTAGTTCCCTTCGTTCGAGAGAATGGTAGCACCAAGTCTTTTATTTTCAATATCTAGTTTAATCTATATTATTCTTGATAAGACAAGAACCCGAACGTAGAATAGAGGAGTCATTGGAGGTAAATCGCATGGGTGGCGCAATGACCAAAAAAATTGCCCCTGAGATTGATGCCAATCTGTGGGACGAACTTGTTGCGGTTGCTAAGAAAAATGGGCAACCTCAGCGATATGTCCTCGAACAAGCAATCGCCCATTATCTGCACAATGTGGTTCCGTCTCAACACCTGGTCCGTCCGCAGGTAATGGATGCCTTTGAGCAGTCGGTTGCCCGCAATCGCGATCTACTGGAACGCTTGGCTAAGTAGTTTTCCGGCCAATTCAAATGGCTGATATCTATCTGACGGTCGCGGAAGTGTATCAAATGCAACATTTGCTGATCGAAAGATTCGGGGGCCTGCATGGCGTTCGAGACAAGAACGGGGTGGAGGCCGCCGTCTTCCGTCCGCAAAACGGATACTACAATTCAATCGAAGAAGAAGCTGCCGCGCTGATGGAATCGCTCGGGAATAATCACGGCTTCATCGATGGGAATAAGCGAATTGCATTCACTGCCGCAGACGTCTTTCTGCGCCTCAATGGTTTTTTCCTCGAGGTTAGCGCGATTGATGGCCATGCCTTTATCGATGGCTCAATGGAAGCGCACAACTTTCGGTTTCCAGTGATTCTTGACTGGATCCGTCAGCATATAAGACCCGTGCGCTAGCATCCCTTCGCCCGCACCGCGATGGTATGCGGCACGGCTCGCAGCAACGCCATCAACTCTGCATCGCACGGACGATTGATGTCGTAGATCGCGTATCCCAGATTGCCGCGCGTGTTCAGCGCCTGGCGCTCGATGTTGATGCCGCGGTCACCCAGGATGTCATTGATCGCCCGCAGAATTCCCGGCACATTCTGATGGATGTGCATCAGCCGGTACGATCCTTCCTCGTACTCCAGATGCGACTGCGGCAGGTTCACACTCAAGGTTGAGTCGCCGGTGTTGACGTAATCCAGCAGCTTCGCCGAAACGAACGAGCCAATATTCTGCTGCGCCTCTTCGGTCGAGCCGCCAACGTGCGGCGTGAGGATGACGTTCGGCAATCCCTGCAGCACGCTTTTGAAGCCCGCGCCGCTCTCCGGCTCTTTGGGGAAGACGTCGATCGCCGCGCCGGCGATTTTTCCGGTCTTGATGTGCGCTGCAAGCGCGTCGTGATCCACGACAAATCCGCGACTTAGATTGAGGAAGCATGCGCCGTCCTTCATCGCTCGGAATTCCTGATCGCCAAACAGGTCCTGATTTTCTTTCTTGCCGTCGACGTGCAGCGTGACCACGTCCGCAGTCTGCAGCAACTCTTGAAAGCTGACGCCGCGCGCATTTCCCCGTGCCAGCACATGCGCCGTGTCGTAGAAAATGACGCGCATGCCCATCGCCTCGGCCAGATCGGAGAGCTGCGAGCCGATCTTGCCGTATCCGACGATGCCGAGCGTCAGCCCTCGGACCTCATGCGCGCCCGCCGCCGACTTGTTCCACACGCCGGTGTGCATTTCGGACGACGCCTGGAACGTGCGCCGAAGGAGCATGATGATTTCGCCCATCACGAGTTCGGCCACCGAGCGCGAGTTCGAGTGTGGATCGTTGAAAACGGCAATGCCGCGCTCCCCGGCCAGCTTGGTATCGATCTTGTCGACGCCGATGCAGAACGCGCCGATGGCCAGTAGGACGGGTGAGGAAAATGTGGGGTGCCCCAGAGCCTGTCCTGAGCCTGTCGAAGGATCTCGCTGGATTTGCGAGACCTGGGAAATCTCCGATGTGGACGAGGGGGTTGCCCCACCCTTCTCGCCGTTTTTGCGAGAGGGTGGGATCGATAGCGCCGTCTCGATCACCGCCGCCGAGACTCGCGTCTTCGACCGCACGCCGAGAATCGAAACCCTGCGAATCTTCTCGATCAGATCGCGCTCCTCGAGCGCGGACTTGTGTGCCTCAACGTCGTATCCCGCGGCGCGGAACTGCTCCACCGCAACCGCGCTGATATTCTCCAGCAGCAGAACCTTCAAGAACCCTCCGGGATTGTGGAACAAAGGATTATCTCAGAGGCGGGTCTGTAGGGGCGGACGCAGTTATCCGCCCGAGCGAAGCGAGTTGCGCGCCGTGGCAATGTGACATCGGGAAGGGCACGAGTTTACTCGTGCCGCACACCGCCTGAGAACTGCGGCTTCAGCCCCTGAGGAGCGCTTCAAATCGGGACCTCAGTGGCTAAAGTCGATCCCTTCCAATGGCAGCGCACTTGGCACGACTGACGTGCCCTTCCCGGTCCTACTCGGCACGCCGCTCATCGAGAAAAAGCCCCACCCTATCCGCAAACGGCGGGATAAGGCTGGGGCAACCACTCTTCAATTACCCAATTACAAAATTACCCGATTACGAAATCCGCTCTAGATCGGCTTTCCTTTGAAGAAGTACACCAGTTCGATAATCAGGATGAGGACGACCAGCAGTTCCAGCACGAAGGCGCGGGACTGGTTGAACTGCTCCACCATGAACTTGTAAAGGTCTTCGGCGGTCTTGAGCTTTTCCTGGACGAGGTCTTTGTAGTCGGGTACGCCGACTTTTTGCGCGCAGAGCTTGTAAAGGCGCGCCGAAAACATGTCGCTAAGGAATTTGATGGCGTTGTCAGCGCGTTCGGTGAGTTCGCCAACGTCGAGCAGCACGGTATGCAGCTTCGAGGCGGCGCGCGCCGTGCTCCAGCGCGAAAGCAGGCCCGTGCCTCCGGCTTCGAGAAAGTCGTAGACATTTTCCAGTTCACGTGTCATCAGCTCGTCGTAGTGCCGGAACTCGAGCAGCTGCGAGTTGGCGTACTCCAGCAGCTGGATGGCAGTCTCGGCGCCGGCTTGCGTGTCATAGATGAACGCGGCATTCCATCCGATGACGGCAAGGTCGCTGGGATAGTACGAAATGCGCGATTGAAGGATCTCCTGCCGCTCACTCTCGGACAGCGTGCAGGTTTCTCCACGGACGACCTGAGCGATGTGACTGCGCTGTGCCGCCAGGAGCTCCTCGGCAGTAGGCGCGCCGTCGATCTCGCGCACGTGGAAGATGTAGTAATCCTCTTGCAGCCATTCGGGGCCGCCGTCTTTCTGAGGGTAAGGCTTGATCAGAGCCGGCATGGCGCGTTCGAGGCGCTGCCGCACCACGCGCGAGGCGAGCTTCTCGAAGTGGGTGTCGGAGGTCCAGCGGGCCGAGAGTTCAACCAGCTTCTCCCAATCGCCCGAGAAGGGCAACTCGAACACCAGGCTGACCACGCCGTAATCGTAATACTTGATCTCGCCGGTAAGACGCTCGCCCGATTCCAGCACGATTGGCTCGAGCCGATCGACCACCGGGGGCCGCTGATACCGGACGTACCCGGGAGCCTGGCTGCTCTTGAACGTGGCCTGAGCATGGCGCGCCTGTAGCAGGTTGCGGATGACATCCAACCGGATCTCCTCGCAGACGTCGTACTGGATCAGAACGAGGACAGACCCCCGCAGCGGCCCGGCCTTGGCGGGCTGGGTGGTCTCGAGGACTCTGGTGGTCAGCTCATGCGCCACATCGCTGCTGACCATGGTTGTGACTTCGCGGTCCATTGTCGTCCTCTAAGGCATCCGCCTTTCCGCCGTCCTCGATGGTTGCGTTCGTAGAACTGATGAGGGCGCTTACAGAGCGGGAACAGGCGGCTTACGTACTTTGAATATTGTTGCAGAAAAGGGGTGGGGCGGCTACTGGCGGAAGGACATAATGTAAGTTATTGATAAATCAGTGATTGCGGGTCGCTGCCCACAGCAAAAGACCGGCGGCTGCCAGACTCCCCAATCCCATCCCAGCCCGTATCATCGAGCCACGGACCTCGGCATCGCGCTGGCGAACGACGGCCGATTCGGGATATGGCGCGTCCTCGGCGGTCGGTTCTAAAGCCATCTTCAAGACTTCGGCCAAGTGCAGAGCATGGCGTCCGGTGCCCTGGGAGATCTGTTCGCGGCAACTGAATCCGTCGGCGATGATAAGCCAGTCGTCAGGGGCGTGGCGGATGGCAGGGAGAAGCTCCAGTTCGCCGATGGCTTGTGAGACCTCGTACTTTTCCCGCTCGAAACCAAACGATCCGGCCATGCCGCAACATCCCGGGGCGGGCGACTGGAAATTGATGCCTAAACGGCGCAGGAGGGACTCCTCGACGGCCATTTTCATGATCGACTTGTGATGGCAGTGGCCGTGGAGCAGCGCGTTGCGGTTCAGTTGGGGCAGAGTTGCGCCGGGGGCGAGTTTTTGCTCGAGAAATTCGCTCAGAAGGAAAGTTTGCTTGCTCAGAGCCTGGGCACGGTAATCGTGCGGGAACAGGTTCACGAGTTCGTCCCGGAAAACGGCGACGCAGGAGGGCTCGAGTCCAACGATGGGGATGCCAGCCTCGATTTCCGGTTCGAGGGTGTCGAGGATTTCGAGCAGCAGGAGTTCGGCGCGGTCGAGCATGCCGAAGTCGTAGAGCGGGCGTCCGCAGCAAAGGTTGGCGTGCGGCACGAGGACGCGGAATCCGGCGGTCTCGAGGACCTCGACCGCCGCACGGGCGGTCGAGGGCACGAAATAGTTGTTGAAAGTGTCGGCCCAAAGGAGGACCGGGGGAGCGTCTATATTCCCGGGTCTCGCAACCTCGGCGAGACCCAGGGCACCCCCGTCACTCTCACTGGGGTGCCCCATTTCTCGCCGGTTTTGCGAGAAGTGGGAGAACTCTCTTCTCGCGAACCATTGCTTAAAGGTCACGGGCGCGAAGGCCGGGATTTGGCGTTGCAGCGGAATTCCGGCGACCAGTTTTGCAATCTCGCGCAGGAATGGGAGCTGCGTGGTCAGATTCACCAACCCCGGCGCATTCGAGGCAATCCGTGCCCACAAGTCGATATTGCCGAATGCGTACGCATTCAATGGACGTCCGCGGCCTTCGTAGTAATGCGAGAGAAATTCGGCCTTGTAGGTCGCCACGTCGACGTTGACCGGGCAGTCGCTCTTGCATCCTTTGCAGGCGAGGCAGAGGTCGAGCGAGCGCTTGACTTCCTCGCTGCGCCAACCATCGCGGATGACGGTATCAACGCGCGCAGGATTCTGCGTCATCTCCCAGAGAAGATGGGCGCGGCCGCGGGTGGAATGTTCTTCCTCATGCGTGGCGCGCCAACTCGGGCACATCACCCCGCCTTCTTCACGGCGGCACTTGCCTACTCCCACGCAACGTAACGCGGCATGCGATAGGCTGCCGTCATCCTGCGGGAACTGGAAGTGCGTCTTCGGCCGCCAGGGCGCGTAGTCCGGGCCGAGGCGGAGATTTTCGTCAAGCTTGTTGGGCGGCTCTCCGGGCGGACCAACCAGCTTGCCGGGATTCATCTTCCAATCGGGATCCCAGGCGGATTTGAATTTGCGGAAGGCTTCCATCAATTCCGTGCCGAACATTTTTGGTAGAAGTTCGGCGCGAGCCTGTCCATCGCCGTGTTCGCCCGAGAGCGATCCACCGTAGCTGACGACAAGGTCCGCGGCCTGTTCGACGAAGCGCCGATATTTTGCGATGCCTTCTTTCGATTCGAGATCGAAATTGAGGCGCGTGTGCACGCAGGCGTGGCCGAAGTGTCCGTAGAGCGATCCTTTGTAGTTGAAGTCGGCCATCAGCTTGCGCAGGTCGCGAAGATATCCGCCGAGTTTTTCGGGAGCGACGGCCGCGTCCTCCCATCCTTCCCAGTTCAGTGGCTCGCCGGGCACATGCGAAGTCGCGCCGAGGCTCGATTCACGGACTTCCCACACACGCTTGGCCTGCTCGCCGGAATAAAGACGAACATTCGCTGGATTGGGATAGCGGTTGAGCGCGTCGATCAACCGCTGCGCTTGCATCTCGGCTCCAGGCAAGGATTCGGCACCGAACTCGACCATGAGCCATCCCCCGCCCGCGGGAAGAAGTGAGATCCCCTCGGAATTCATCGCTTTGACCCGCTCGTAATACACCATCAGGTCGTCAAAGCCTTCGAGGCCGATCGGCTTGTGCTCCAGGATTTCGGGGACGGCGTCGGCGCACTGGAAGATGTCGGGATATGCAATTACGGCAAGCACACGCTTCGGCGGGCTCTCAACCAGGCGGCAAGTCGCTTCTAGAACGGTGACGCAAGTTCCTTCAGAGCCGACCAGTGCACGGGCGAGATGGAAGCCGTTTTCCGGAAGCAGATAGTTGAGGTTGTATCCGGAGACGCGGCGGGGGATTTTAGGGAATTTTTGGCGGATAAGGGAGGCGTATTGAGTGGCGATTTCTTGGACGGAGTTATAAATCTGAGTGGCGCGACCGTTGCGGCGCGATACGTCCGCGTCGCCCGGACGGCCGGGGGCGGCCGTCCCCACATGACCATTGCCGGCCTCCGCGCCCACACTCATGCGCACTCCGTCGTATGTGACCAGATCGAGCGCTTCGATATTCTCATCTGTCTTCCCGGCCATCACGGAATGCACGCCGCACGAGTTATTGCCGATCATTCCTCCGATCGTGCAGCGGTCGTGACTGGCGGGGTCGGGCGCGAAGGTCAGATGATGTTTTTCGGCAGCATTACGTAATGAATCAAGCACGACTCCGGGCTGCACGCGGGCGATACGTCGCGCGGGATCGATCTCGAGGATCTTTCCCATGTACTTTGTGAAATCGAGAACCACGGCAACGTTGCAGCATTGTCCGGCAAGAGAAGTTCCTCCCCCGCGGCAAAGAATGGGAGCGCCGAATTCGCGGCACACGGCGAGAGCGGCGAGAACATCGTCAGCGTCACGCGGCAGCACAACGCCGATCGGGACCTGGCGATAATTCGATCCGTCGGTGGCATAGAGGGCGCGGCTGCCGCGATCGAAGCGAACATCGCCGCGGACTTCCTTGCGCAGAGCTTCCGCCAATCCCGCAGCATCCTGCGAGGACAATTCTGCTGCTGAGACGAAATCGGCAACTTTATCGGGCATTGGGGCCGGTTAAGTCTTACTAATCGGAAGAGTCAGATTTTTTCTGCACCCTGGCGATCTGAATCCGCGTCACATCGCCGCTTGCCTGGATATTGACCGTGATTGCATTCCTGGGATCGCTGGAAACGATAGAACAGTGATTCTGATCGGAGGTTCTCACGGATGCGGAAGGCAGCTGAGACTGATAAAAGCTGCACACCTTCTCGACCGGATCTGAACTTTCAAACATCGCATTGACCGTGCGCATCGAGCCGAATGCGACAACCGCGGTTCCGTTCTTCTGCACCTGCGCGCCGGGATAGACCTCGACACCGAGCTCCTTCACTGCCTGATCAGGATCGTTGGCGCTGACAGTACCGAAAGGAGTTTCCACTTTGACGCGATCGCCCTCCTGCGTGACGTGGCTTCTCTTCGCAATGTGAATTCCAATGATCGTGAGGGCACCGAGACCGAGGATTCCCACGACGACGATCACTCCGACGACGATCAGGACCACTTTCAGAGCGCTGCCGCCACCAGTTGGTGCAGGAGCAGCTCCCGGAGTCGTCTGGGGAGCAGCGACCGGGTTGCTCGCGGCCGTGGGGCCGGCGATGGCCGCGCCGCATTTGTTGCAGAATTGAGTTCCGTCTGCCAGAGTCGCGCCGCAACGATTGCAGAAAGTCATAGCTGCACCTCAGGGCTGAATGAATTTGGCTTGACGCGCGAGTATACCGCAGAAAAGAGACTGCGAGCCATGTGCGCGATTGATACATCGCGCGGCTCGCTCAGGTCCTTCGACTCGGCGAAGAACCGCCTGGCTCAGGATGACAGCGTGGATTTTTTCAGATCCGACCGCGCGTGGCATAGTCGGCCATGGAGAGCGCCATCAGAATGAAGAGGAAAAAGATGGTCGAGATGACGACCAGCTTCAACAACCGCTCACTGGCATGCCTCAGGTGCATGAAGAAGAGGGCTACGAGGAGCGCTTTCGTGGTGGCAATCACCAGGGCTACGACCGGGTTGAAGACGCCAAGATCGATGAAAGCGGCTTTGTAGGTCAGATACGTGCCCACAAGCAACGCGGCCCACACCGTGAAGTAGGTTTTCAGTGGCGACGATTTTGCGTGGTCATGCATAGAAGGCTCATTTGTGCCGATCGATCAGGTAGAGCAGCGGAAACAGATAAATCCAGACAATATCGACAAAGTGCCAGTAGAGGCCGCCGATTTCAAGCGGAGTGTGATAGTGCGGCGTGAAATATCCCTTCCACGCCATCCAGAAAAGCCAGCTGAAAATACCCAGCCCGACGATCATGTGGAGCGCGTGCAGACCCGTCATGATGAAGTACAGCGCGAAGAAAATCTGCGCGTGCTGCGGATTCGCATACTGACCGGGATGGCTCGGTATCTCCTCATGATCGAAGCTGAAGGATGCTCCGGGGACGTGATGCTCATCGAACTTCTGTTTGTACTCGACGCCCTTGATTCCAAGAAAGGTCAGGCCGAAGAGCATGGTAAGCACGAGCATGAGGAGCAGGAGCGCGCGTTGCGCAGTCTGCGCGGCCCAGATCGCCAGCACCACCGTCAAGCTGCTGCAGATCAGCACAGCAGTATTGATGGCGCCCAGCCAAACCGTAATCGATTCGCTGGCTGCCGCAAAATCTCCGGGGTACCAGCGGCGATAGATCAGATACGAGCAGAACAGTCCGCCGAAGAACATGACTTCGGTGGCCAGAAAGATCCACATGCCAAGGTTGGAGGCGTCGCGCTGCTGCTCCTCGGTGGCGAAGTGATGCAGCAGGGCCGGGTTGTGCAGCCCCTCGTGCGGCTGGATGGCGGCTTGGCTATCCGACAACTGGAACCTCCTGCTTCTGACCGGCGTCAATCTCGTCGTAGTTGTAGGCTTCCCAGGTCACGACGGGTTCTTGCTCGAAATTGAAGGTGGTCGGAGGCGATTGCGTCATCCATTCCAAGCCCGCCGCGTTCCACGGATTGTCCGGCGCCGGCTTGCCATAACGCATCGACCAGAGGAAATACAACATCGGCAGAAGATAACCGACGGCCAGCACCGTGGCCCCCGCCGTCGAAAAGACGTTGAGAATCTGGAATTCAGGCATGTGGCTGTAGTCGGCGTAGCGGCGCGGCATGCCGAGATAGCCGAGAATGAATTGCGGGAAGAACGTGAGGTTAAATCCCAGAAATACGATGAGAGCTGCGAGGCGCGCCCAGCCTTCGGGATAGAGTTTGCCGGAAATCTTCGGCCACCAGAAATGCATGCCGCCGAGATATCCCATGAGCGCGCCGCCGACCATGATGTAGTGGAAGTGCGCGATGACGAAATAAGTATCGTGTACATGCATGTCGACGCCGAGCGCAGCGAGGAACAGTCCGGTCAAGCCGCCCATCGTGAACAGGCCGACGAAACCGAAGGCATAAAGCATGGGTGCGTCGTAGTGGATGGAACCTTTGTACAGGGTTGCGGTCCAGTTGAAGACCTTGACCGCCGAGGGCACAGCGACGGCGTAGCTCAGGAGCGAGAAGACCAGCGCCGCATAGACGGAAATTCCGGCGACGAACATGTGGTGGGCCCAGACGAGGAATCCGAAGACCGCGATGGCGATCGAGGAGAGCGCGACGAAGCTGTAGCCGAAAATGCGCTTACGCGAAAAGCAGGCGATGATCTCCGTAACGACTCCCATCGACGGCAGAATCATGATGTAGACCGCCGGATGCGAGTAGAACCAGAACAGGTGTTGGAAGAGTAGCGGATCACCGCCGAGCTTGGGATCGAAGATGCCGAGGTGCAAGGCGCGCTCGGCGACGACCAGCACCAGGGTAATGGCGATGACCGGCGTGCCGAGAATCTGGATGATGCTGGTGGCGTAGTGCGCCCAGACAAACAGTGGCAAGCGCGACCAGGTCAGGCCGGGAGCGCGCATGCGGTGGATCGTGACCACGAAATTCAGTCCGGTAAGGATGGAAGAGAATCCGGCCACGAAGATCGCGAGTCCGGCTTCAATGACTTTCGTGTTGCTGAAGGCAGTACTGAAGGGAACGTAGAAGGTCCAGCCAGTATCGACCCCGCCGGTGAGCATGCAGTGAATCATCATTACGCCGCCGATGACGTAGAGATACCAGCTCAGAAGATTGATCTTCGGAAACGCAAGATCCTTCGCGCCCACCATCAGCGGAATCAGAAAGTTGCCGAGCACGGCGGGGATGGATGGAATCAGGAAGAAGAAGACCATTACCTGGCCGTGCTGCGTGAACAGCTTGTTATAGGTGTCGGCCTGGACCAGATCACTGGCGGGTGTAAGCAACTCAAGGCGGATGAGGAGCGCGAAGAAGCCGCCAATAAAGAAGAAGAAGGTGATCGAAAGCAGGTAAAGAAGCGCGATGCGCTTGTGATCGGTGGTGAACAGCCACGATCCCACGCCGTAATGCTTGTTGAGGTAATTCTCCCGTTCGACGGTCTGTACGGTTGTAGTAGCCATACTTATTGCACCTGAGTTCCCTTGCCGGGCGCTGCGGCGTCGGCAGTGCTGGTCTTCGGTCCCGCCTGTACTGGGCCGGAGAGCGACTTCACATACGCGACCAGCGCATTCAACTGTTCGTCGCTGATTAATCCCTGGAATGTCGGCATGACTGGCCTGAAGCCTTTTACGATTTTGGCTCCAGGATCGAGAATCGATTCCCGTACATAATTTTCGTCTGCGGTTACCAGACGGCCGTCTTCCAGAAGCACCGGCTTGCCAAAGACTCCCTGCAGATTGGGGCCACGGCCTTGCGTGTCGCTGCGATGGCAGGTGGCGCAGCCGAGTTCGGCAAAAATCTTTTCGCCGGTGGCCGAGAGAGGACCGTTCGATCCGCCGCTCATCCACGCTTCGTACTGGGCGGGCTCCATGACCACGATCGATCCGATCATGCCCGAGTGCTGCGTGCCGCAATATTGCGTGCAGAAGAGATGATAGGTTCCGGCCTTGGTGGC
>Ga0335081_10000445_pt1 | contig 72860 bp, 48 predicted proteins | sample Lox_Sample_35_FD_206713 | JGI IMG/M metagenome (GOLD analysis project Ga0335081, IMG submission 206713) | Soil microbial communities from Loxahatchee National Wildlife Refuge, Florida, United States - Lox_Sample_3.5 | ecosystem: Environmental > Terrestrial > Soil > Wetlands | place: USA...
GTCCATTTCGCGCATGCAGGCAATCTTCAATTCGCGGGAATATTGTTGCCGGGGCACCAGCATCGTTCTCCTCCGTTCAATGTAGCTGGCCCCTTAATTTCCTGTCTCACTTTTGGGGTGCAGTCCACAGCCCCTTTATCCCCTGCTTATCCCTGTAGAAGCACGACTCATTTTTGATCGCCAAGGCTTGATCTTGCACGCTGTGCTGTCGGATGAGGTCTCCGGTATCCGGCAGATTGGGCGAGTAAGCGGCGCAAGCTTGCGAGAACGCCTGCTCACAACAACTATGTTTCACTTGAGGCCCGTCTATTTTGTAAAAACCACCTCTTCCCTCATTGGATATTCTTTATCGAGGAGGTGTAAAGTGTGATGCGCGAAGCGAGCTTCTGGTTCAGGAGATTGAGCATCATGACATCCTCAGTTCGTATTTCTGCGTCGATCTCGGCGACATTCGCCATAACGCTGCTTTGTATCCTCGCGGCGATCGTCAGCCAACCAGTACACGCTCAGACCTTTACTGTGCTGCACAACTTCACTGGGCCGGATGGCGAATTTCCGGAGGGCGGTTTAGCGATGGACAGCGCCGGCAATATCTACGGCACGAACCGCGGCAGCATTGCTTACAAGCTCTTCTACCGCGGCGGTTGGCTGCTGAGCCCGCTGTACAGCTGGCAGGGCGGAGATGACGGCTACGATCCGCACGCGGGCGTGGTCTTCGGCCCTGACGGCACTCTTTTCGGCACGACATGGAATGGCGGCGGCAACGGCTGCACGCTGGGCTGCGGAACCATCTTCAACCTGCGCCCGCCAGCCACTGCTCCAAGATCGGTGCTAGCTCCGTGGACAGAAACTGTGCTGCACCGGTTCCAGGGTTCTCCTGACGGACAAAACCCGGATTTCGGCGCATTGGTGTTCGATTCGAGTGGCGTCGGTTATGGCACTACCAGATTCGGTGGAAATCAGTCTGCCTGCGCCGAAGGTTGCGGCACTGTGTTCAAGCTGACCCGCTCAGGCAACGAATGGATAGAAACCGTCATTTACGCGTTTGCCGACCCGGCCGATGGGCGGGAAGCGGTCGGCGGTGTCATCTTCGACGAGACCGGGAACCTTTTCGGAACTACCTATGAAGGTGGTCAGTACGGATACGGCACGGTATTCGAACTCACGCCCACAACTGGCGGTTGGACGAAGGCCACCCTGCACGACTTCACCGGAGGCGACAACGGGGGACAGCCCGCTGCGGCCCTGGTGCGCGACAGCCTCGGCAATTTCTACGGGAGCACGACCGTAGGGGGACAGCATGGCGCGGGCGGAACGGTATTCGAGATTTCCCCATCTGGAGGCGGTTGGAATTTCTCAGTTCTTTATTCCTTCGTGGACGGTGTCGGTCCGTGGGGGCCCCTGACCCTGGACGCTGCGGGGAACCTCTACGGCACTACGAACAACGGTGGGCTGTTCGCATTCGGCACGGTATTTGAGTTGTCGCCCTCGGGAGACCAGTGGATCTACAGGGTTCTTCATGACTTCACAGGCGGCAGCGATGGCGGTGAACCGCTATGTCCGGTGTTGATTGGTCCTGACGGCGCACTCTATGGAACCGCGTATACCGGAGGCAACCTGGCATACTGCCGCGGCGGCTGCGGTGTGGTGTGGCAGATTACACCATAGCGAGACTCTCCGCTGAGAGCATTAACTGTTGACATATCGCCTCTCGCTCAAAATCCCCACTCGGCACCAGTTTGTGTTCGACAAATGGAGCCGCGCTAACCCGTCCGCAAGGTCGAGTTCAAATTTTTTGGCAATTCATTCCTTCTTCTCATCGCTCTCGTCTCGCGGGAAATTGCGTTTCTTGCGCATCGACTCTCCGCGCATCTCGATGCGGTGGGCATTGTGTACCAAGCGGTCGAGGATGCCGTCGGCGAGAGTGGGATCGCCGATTTGCTCATGCCAGCGCGCCACGGGCAACTGCGACGTGAGGATAGTGGAGCGTGCCTGATAGCGGTCGTCGAAGAGTTCCCAGACTTCGCGACGTTCCGCTTCCTGCAGTGGCGCCATGGCCCAGTCGTCGATAACCAGAATATCGATGCGAGCGAGCCGTGCGAGGAAGTGGCGTAGGCTGCCATCGGCGCGGACCAGGGCGAGTTCGCGCGATAAGGCGGCAGCGCGAAGATAGAGTGCCGAGTAGCCATCACGGCAGGCCTTCTGTGCCAGCGCCGAGGCGAGGAAGCTCTTGCCCACGCCGCACGGCCCGATCACGAAAATGTTTTCGTGGTTGCGCACCCAGGCAGAGTCTTTGGTCAGAACGCGCCGGCGGTCTTGTCAAGGCCGCGCGGCGCTCGATAATCGATGTCTTCCACACAGGCTGATCCTTTCAGCTTGGCGGCCTTCAGCCTGCGTACCAGCGCCTGATTCTCGCGCCAAGTCCATTGTTGATCTACGAGCAGGGCAAGCCGTTCCAAGAAGCTCAGCTCGTTCACCGTGCGATCCTGTTCTTGTGCTTTCAGGGCATCGACCATGCCGTGGAGCCGCATGGCCAGCAGTTTGTCGATCATGGGCTGGTTCAGCATGAGCGCGGTCCTCCTTGCTCGAAGTAGTCGGCGCCGCGGAGGTTGTCATGGGTGAGCGGAGGAGAACCGGGTCGCGGTGGAGATAAGGGTAGGGCATCGAGCGAGTTCTTCAGGATCGACTTCACGCTCTGATAACGACAGGCTTGGGCACGGATGGCGCGTTCGGCGGCGGCCTCCATGCGCTGCGCTGAGTACTGCTGTGCAAGGCGAATGATGCCCAAACAAGAGCGATAGCCCATCTCCGGGTGGGGCTTCTCGTTCAGGATGCGCTCAAACAACTCGACCGTGTGTGGGCCGATGGTGCGCGCCCAGTTCACCATGCGCGAGGGCGGCCACTCCAGATGCGCCTGATGGCTCTTGGGGCGGTGTTCGTGGATACTGATGGCTTGCCCACGCCCACGACTTCGCACGTGAGAAGCGACGCGGCTGCCTTGATGGAAGATCTCGACCGTGGTCGGCGTCGAGCGGACTTCTACAACCTGTTGCACCAGCGTGTAGGGCACGCTGTAGAAGTTGCCATCGAAGGCCACGTGGTAGTCGATGTTGACCGTGGCCCGCGTCCACTGGCTCATGTCGAAACGCTCAGCCGGCAAGGGCTGAAGCGCCGGTTTCTCCAGGCTATGAAAAAGGCTGGCCCGTGATCCGTCGCGCTTACGAAAGGGACGCTCGTTCACTTGCACCAGCAACTCGCGGATGGCCTGATTGAGTTCCGCCAGGCTGAAGAACTTGCGATGCCGTAGTGCCGCCACGATCCAACGCTCGACGACCTGCACGCCGCTTTCGACCTTGGCCTTGTCGCGCGGCTTGTACGGACGCGCCGGCACCACCCCCATTCCGTAATGCACGGCGAAGTCCTGGTAGGTAGGATTGAGATCGGGATCGTAGCGGCAGGCCCGTGTCACCGCCGTTTTGGCGTTGTCGGGAACCGCCAGGGTGGGCACGCCGCCAAAAAACTCCAGCGCATGGATGTGGGCTTGAATCCAGGCTTCCAGTTGCTGATCGCGCGTGGCTTCCGCGTAGGTGTAGGAGCTGGCCCCCAGCACAGCCACGAACAAGAACGCGGGCCAAGCTTCGCCGGTCGTGGCGTCATAGACGGGAATTGTCGCTCCCGCCCAATCGACGAACATCTTCTCGCCGGCCTTGTGCTCCTGCCGCAGCACCACATCCAGGCGACGCCGCCAGTGCAGATAGCGCTCACAAAACCAACTGTAGCGATAGCCCTCGGGATGAGCTTGACGATATTCCTGCCACAGCAACTGCAAGGTCAGATGGCGATGTTGCTGCAGCTGCTCGTGAATCGCTTTCCAGTCCGGCTGCGGTCGCGACGGCGCCGCTTTCATCGTGACCGGTTCCTTTCCAAACAGCTTGGCTTCGAGTTCCTCTTCGCTCAGTCTTGCGGGCAATGGCCAGCTAATCCCAGCCACCGCTGCTCGCTCCAGATAGTCATGGACTGTACTCAATCCCATCGCGCAACTGCGCGCGATCTGCCGCTGACCCAACCCCAACTCGAACCGTAACCGCAGAACTTCCTTGATCTTCCGCATGGACTTTCTCCTGGCCGGCACCCTCGATCTCCTTCGCATGGAGTGGTAATACCGGGTGATTGTCCAGCGTCGCTGCCCCTGCGGCCGGTTCGCCTCTGGAAAACATTCCGCTCCAAGCCGAACGCTATTCCGGTGGCGGACACAAAGTGTTCGCCTTCCCACCGGAACGGTGTTCACCTTCAGACCGGAATGCTGTTCGGGATCACAGCGGAATGGTGTTCGGCTTTACAGCGGAATCGTGTTCACCTTCGACCGGATTCCCCACCTGGATTGGCGAAGTTCCTGAACGGGTGCGATCTGGCCGGTTTCAACGTGATGCGATTCGACTTTCCGTTGCTAAAGACGGAATTCAGTCGAGCAGGCATCCTTTGGCCGGAGCAAGAGCCGAGAATGGTTGATGCTCATGTGATCTATCAAGAAAGGGAGCGTCGAGACCTAGCAGCTGCTGTGAAGTACTATTGCGGCAACGAGCACCCCGACGCCCACTCAGCGTTGTCCGACACGCGCGCAACAAGAAGGGTTCTAGAGGCGCAAATCCGTCACTATCCGGACCTGCCCAATAGCGTCGAAGGCCTGGACAGTTTCTGCAAGGAAGCACGTCCTAACAGATTCGCAGACTCCCGATACTGGTTCTCGATGAAGGATGGAGTGCTGATATTCAGCAAGAGCCAGCAGCACAGGGGAGAACCGCTCTTGGAAGTCGCTAGAACAGATCCCAGCTTTCTGGAATGGATGCTATCGATAGACCTACCGGGCGATACCAAGGAACTCGTACGGCAAGCACTTGTTAATGCTGGACAAACAACCTGAAGGCGCAGCTTCGGCACAGGGTTTCAGACCTGACGAGCCAATTCGAGGTAGCGGCAGAACGCGTTAGCTAGTTCCATTTGTCTAGGGACCTTGCAATGCACCATAAACAAAGCCGGGCTCGCCACAATCACTGCAACACATCGGGCGCGAGAAACCGCGACATTGAGGCGATTCAGACTGTACAGGAATCCCATTCCCCGAGGAGCGTCTTCCGGGGTTGATGTTGCCATGGAGTAGAAGACGAGAGGTGCTTCTTGCCCCTGAAACTTATCGACGGTCCCCACCCTGGCTCCTTTCGGTAGCCGTTCGCAAAGCGCAGAAACCTGGGCATTGTAAGGAGCCACAATCAAAACGTCTTCCAAACGTATGGAAAGCGTTTGAGCCTTCTTGTTCGTCCACGTCGCCCCACCCTCTAATAAGCTTGCAACGCAGTCAGCAATAGCCTTGACCTCCTCAGGTGACTCATTTTGGTTTCCAAAGTGTGGAACTGGAACAAATCTCAAACCCGTCCCATCGAGCGGGCCGGGAGCGTTAAGGCGCTGGTTGCTGTTCTCCGGCCGGGACAGAAGGCGCCCGTCATAAAAGATTTCCGAGGTGAACGCACAAATGTCTGGATGGAGTCGCCGGGTCTCGGTCAGGAACAGTCCTTGATCAGCGCTGATCGTCGCTCGTCCGTTCAGCAGGCGGCCAAGAGCGGATACACCCACCCCTGGTGGATGCACTCCTTTTTGAGGCTGGTCGAGCTGCTGCGGATCTCCAAGCAGAACAACGCTGGTTGCAGCTTGTGAAATTGCCAGCACATTCGCCAAGGACATCTGGCCGGCCTCGTCAACAAAGAGAACATCGACGGAATTAGCCATCTCTTCCCGGGCCCACAGCCACGCGGTTCCCGCCGCAATCTTCGCAGCACCGGTCGCCAGAGCACCGACAACAGCTTGGTTACTGTCCGCCTGCGTTACCAGGGGATGTTGGTATTCGTTGCCATCATTCGACTTCTGAACACACGTAACAGCGATGTGCAGCTCAGTTGCAACCTTGCACACCTCACGGAGAAGGTTACTGATCACCCTATGGCTGACGGCAGTGATTCCGACGCGTCGTCCAATCCGCACCAGTTCAACGATCATCCTGGCACCAGTAAAGGTCTTGCCTGATCCTGGAGGCCCCTGTATCGGAAGGACAGAAGCTTTGACCGGCAGCGACAGCACGAGCGTTCTGGCAGCCTCAGTCAGTTGCCCGTTCTCGCTAATCATGGTTGCCAGGTTGGCAGTGAGAGCACGGGGACGTGCACGGACGAGAAGATCCCGAGCGGCTTGGAACCGTCCCCTCCCGCTCACACTGTGATCAGCTACCCAGGTACCCAAGCGATACAAACTCTCACGGAGGACACTCGAGTTCACGATGTCAAAAGGAATCAGGGCGGTGGGGTGGGGGATCGTAGAACGAACGCCTCGTTTGAGATCAATGGTCCGGTTGCGTTCGTCGATGGACACGACCTCACCGGCACCTTCTTGGGTTCTGGGGTCGTGGACCCCCGATGCTCTGTCAATCGCATGCTCCTGGGGGGGAAAGTGGTAACGATGGATGATTGACCTTTTGATCCGCCCCGCTTCTCCGACATAGGTAAGACCGCCGAGCGCGCTCTTATCTTCTTGGAGCTCATCATCCGACAGTTCGCAGAGCCGAAAGTACTCCCACCATGATGATTTCTCTTCACGGCGGTGCCATTCCAACAGTTGGGCGAGAAGCCAGTAAGCGCGATTCTCCTCGGTCCACTCGGCTTCGTCTGTGGGCAAGGAAGCAGTGAGGCGGGCCGCCAGCTCAGCAACTCGGCCAAGTTCAACAGCCAGCCCCTCACTCGCCTCACCAGACCGGATCTCCGGTCGCGGCAGACTCTGGCCGCTGCTTTCTTCCAGCTCCGTCCGCCGCTCTTCTAGCCAATCTCTCAGCCGCCAAGCCGAAACACAGTCGTCGCGATTGTAGCCTTGGATCGCATCCAGTAGACCTTGGATTTCCTCGCGACTCTCTCCCAGTACCAGTGCCGTTTCAAAAGCCTGGAGAGCAGAATTCGCGTCCCTTAGAGGCACAGACCGATCAAAGCCGTAAAGGGGCTCCAGTCTCTTGATGGAATAGCTTTCGACCGAGGCTCGGAGACCTTGGCGAACCACACGAAATAGGTCAACGAAGACTCCGGCTCGCAGCAGTTCGTCAACTTCACTGATGCATGCGCCGTGTCGTCCGGCCAACCGCTTGATTGCAGTCGGCTCATAGGAAGCGTAGTGGTAGATGTGCATCTCCGGGTACGTGTGCCAACGCTCCATTACGCCGTGAATGAAGCTTTCGAACGCTGTCTTCTCGTCAGCGTGGGTGAAAGACCACAGAGCTTCGTACTTGGGCTCGTCCTGAGCCCCCTCGGGCATGGTCAACACCCCAATCAGGTATTCGAGGCCTTGATCCAGAACAAACGGGTTGGATTCCAAGTCCAGGAAGATGTCGGCGCGAGACGGCAGCGGCAATGCTGTGAGGCCTTCACCAGGTTCGACTGGATCGAGCAACTCGTAAACGAGGCGTCCCTCTCGTCGGCCCTGCACCTGCAACCGAGCTTGCTCCCGGATCCGCAATAGTGCGGCATTCCCAATTCGTTCTATCTTCGGTTTCAGCGGGAGAACCAGCGCCCCGAGCTGGGCTACGGTGTCAATACCACGCTCCAACAACGCCCTTCGTTGATTTCGAGAGATCCCGGCCACGAGCGACAGGTGGTCGTCATCCCGACGGCGTTTGTCGCAGAGTGGGAACCAAGAGCAAACATCACAGTGCTCAACGGGTTCTGGATACGTCTTTGATTCAAGCCGCGACGCCTCTTCAAACTCGGATCGGATTTTACGGAAGTATGCGATGTAGCGTTGAACCGGAAATTTGTCAGGCGCTGCTCCCCCGCCAAGCACAACGTGCATTCGCTGCGGTTCCACCCCTTGGATTCGCGATAGTAAGTCCGAGTAAAAGCAGAGCTGCACTAACGCACCCGCTCTCGTGGAGCGCGCGAGTTTGGTTTCGACTACTTCGTAAGACCAGACTCCGAGGCCACTGGGGTTATCAACCCGCGTTAAGAAGTCAGGTCGGCCGCCCCACACCTTATCCAAGAAGGCCCCCTGATAAACAACATCAACGCCTTGGCGAAGGGCTTCAATCGTCTGTGTCGCAGCAACTACCCAAGGATCGGCGAGAGCGATCTCCGCAATCGAACGCTCGTCTGCGGCTAGGGCACGGAGGTACCGCTGCTCGTGCTCAAGCCCCAGTTTCCGCAGGAGCTCAACGGCGGGATCTGCGAAGAAGGGTTTGGTAATCTCGTTCCTTGATTCGGCACGATTCAGGGTCGCAGTGTGTTGGCAGGCTAGAAAGGTCGAGATGTCAGTAACGGAGAACATGCGGGAACCGGCCTCATCAAGGAGTAAGGGTCAATAAACCAGTTCTCCAAGCGAGATAACGCAAATCGACAGATCAGCCCGACACGGGAGTCCCATCCGCTTCGGCGGTTGTGAACGTTGAGTGTGACCCAGAAGGTGACCAAATGCTGTGACTTTCGTCACCGAATGCCGTTAGAGGAATCTGCGACCAAATCTTCACGGATTACAACGAGATTGTTCCCGACTACGTCGAGCCCAAAGGCATGGGAGCTGCCTGGCGAGACGACAGCGCCGACAAGGTCGCCCATCGGCGGTGCAATCTCCAAAAGGGTTCGAGAAAACTACGTTCCGGCCAAGCCCTTTGACTCTTTGCCTCCTTTGACTTGGCCCTGGAGCGCGTGCAGAGCCGCTTTCTTGGAGAGGCGGTGTTTTAGACTCTTGGCTGCACCAATCCGCTTGTGGCCCGGATTCTCTATTGATCGACCGTCAACGCCCGGCGGCCAACTGCCCAAGAGTCTCGTGCAGCCTAACCATCGCGAACGTATCCAGCTTGCAATAGTCGAGAAGTTGCCGGCGAGTGACTTCGACATCATCGCCTGAGATTTCGCCTCTTGCCATGCGCGCAAAGCGAGTGATGGCAGTATCACCATCCGCTATGTCAAGGCCCGCATAAGACAGCTCCGGAACCAGCGCGGGTAGCACCTTCTTGATTGAAAAACTGCCTCGGAAGTCCGGATGATAAACGTGGTCTCTGATAATCGGAAGGAGATCCGTCAGCCTGTCTAAGATTGCCTGCAGTCGTTCTGCTAACTCGGGAAACACGTCGAGAAGTGCTTTAATGCGGGTCTTCTCGAAATGGCTATACACGATGATTGATCCCCTGTCCCCCAACTTCTTGATCAAGACTTTGGCAAGCTCTCTTTCGCAGTCCTTAGCGGCTTCGGCCAGATATTCACTGTGACGCGGCTCAGCATCGATGCTATCTCGATGGTGGAGGCTGAACTGAGTGAGAACCTGCCGGTGGCAACCATGTCCCTCGTAGAGCGGGAGGAACGTCGCAACCGTCTCAAAGTCCAAATAGTGACAAGGCCAATTGATGGACTGCAGTACCGTGCCGAGACCGGGCTCCACCACCGTTTTGCCAGAAAGGACACTACGCTTCACGCGCTCTTGCAGTTCGTTGAGCTTCAGGTCGTTAGGGACGAGAGATAGGTCGATGACACCATCGGCTGACAGCCGCTTGAGCTTCGTGGGGTGTAGCCCCGGAAGTTCCAAGACTGTATGCGCCAGGCCCGAGCCGAGGCATTCGTCCTCATAGACTGCGCAGCTCCGGCAAGCAGATACCAATCCAGGGATGGGCTGAGTTTCGTCAAAAAGAACGCGGGCAATACTGTCGGCATCTTCCTCAAACTCTGTAGCGCGGTCGCCTACTTCGGGAGTCTTGTCGACGACTTCGAAAAGGCGGTCCGTCCCATCGCCAAAGCGGTAATCTCGTGACAAGAAAACGAGGGACGCTCGGGCAACCTGAAGACCAGCTCGTCGGAGAACCATCACGGTGTAGGCGAGGTCGTCGATGAGCTCCTTAATCTCGCTCGTGTCCGAGAAGTTCGATTTCACCTCAAGAACATGCCATGCCTCGCCCTGCCGCTTAAGAATGTCTGCTCTTGCCACAAAGGGACTGACTTCAAACGCCGCTTCAAACAGGGTTTCAATCGACGGATCGGCGATGAGCTCGTGAGTGATCCCTGCCGAGGACTTTCCATCCCTGTTCGCCACCACGATTCCGTTCGGATAGAGTTCTCGTGCACGCCTCCCAATTTCCAGACCCTGCTCCTTACGGAAGAGTTCAGCTTCGTTTGGGGCTGTGGAGCCCGCCCGAAGGCCGTGCCAAGCCATGCCTAGGCATTGTTCAGCAGCGAGCCAATCAGACTTAACAATGGTTTCTTTCAAAGTTCCGCGCCTTGCCTCTACTACCTTTACACCTCTACAGTTGAGACGGAGACCGGCACCAGTAAGACGCATACATCCGATCTGGTCGGAGATGCGTGAGGTGGTTGAGCGCTTCGCGCCAGTGACCGATGGGCATCGTCCACTTCGACTATATCCTTTAACCTGTAACAGACGTCATCGTCGGCCAAGGCGCTGGGTACAGACCCCGTTACTATCCTTCTTCTGGAATGAACTGGATATTTATTGCAAAAAGCTTATCGTCAAACCACCCAATGAGGCGCCCTATGAACTTTTCGGACAAATAGAAAAGATCCTTCGGCGCCTTCGGATATATCTGGGCGATAAGGATTCCGTCAGCGCTCGATACCTCGATGTAACCTTTTGCGACCTGATTGTGCCTGAGTCGAGACTTGGCCTTGTTTGCCCAGTACCAAGTTGTGGCCTCATGGGTTACCTTGTTGCGAAGAAGTTTGTAGGCGTCGGCACCGTGCTTGGGTACGACTTGAATTGAGATCATGGCACACTCCCGTAAAGGTTCACCTCAGTGCGTTGAGGTTTGACCGTTTGACGTAGGGACAATGGATTCATTCTTCAACCAGAAAACGTACAATGTTACCGAAACGTCTCTCCCTCGGGCTGAGACTCGTCCTCAGCATCAGCCTCCTCTTGGCGACCAGGGCTACCAGGCCAAAGCACAGCTAGTTGCTCGGCAACGGGAATTCTAAAAGGAAGACCCAGCCCGCCAATATGCTCCTCGAGGAAACGTTGTGCCTTGCCAAGGGCTACTGCAGGAGTTTGCGCATCGGCTTCGGGCTGATAGCCTACCTTGGCTTTCAGCCCTCCTTGGCATAAGCCATTTAGTGTCAGGAGAATGTCGGTGTCCCGGAGCAACCGACAATCGCTATCTCCTCCGAAGGGTACTTCGACCCCGACTAGAACGCGGCGAACTGAGCGTGGATCTCCAGTGACTTGGTCAAGAACTCGGAACAGGATCAATGGCTTTGGCAATTGCTGCTGAGGAAAACAAGCCAGGCATGCTGCCAGTGCCTTGGCTTGTTTCAAGGACGAATCAATGAGCTTGTGGCCGACACCCAAGATCCTCTTGGCCGCATCTGGGGATCGCTCTAACCGGTCAAAGATCATTTGCTCATAGCTAGGAAACACACCAGGTTCTTGTCGCCACCACACATCCGGAGTCTTGAAGGACAGTCCTCCGCTTGCGTCTCGCACTTGCCGCCGATTATGACGCAGCATGTGAAGGAAAAAGGGCTTCAAATCCGGTAGATCCAGGTGGGGTAGCTGATCGGCAACCGCTTGAAAGTCAAATTTTGCACAATGGCCAACCATTTCCTTGACTGTATCGATAACGTCCTTCCCGCCGAAGCGTGCTGTCTCTTGATCAAACCAACTCGAAAGCTTGCTCGGTGGAACCTCGGATGCTTCTGCGAAAAGATTGAGGAAGAGAGAGGGAGCGGTCATACCGAGCACTAGTTGCATCAGATCTTCGGGCTCATCCATCGCGTGGCCCAAAGCCAACATAATGTTCTGAATCTTATTATTCAGTTTGTCCCAGATCCGTGATTCCACCGTTGCGGGGTTGCGGAGAGTGATTACTTCAACCTGACAAGTCTGACCGTACCGGTTTAAGCGCCCAACGCGTTGATGGAGACGCATCGGATTCCAAGGCAGATCCACATGAATGAGGCTGTGACAATTCTCTTGAAGATCGATGCCCTCACCCGCGGCTTCTGTGGACACTAGGAAGCGCACCGATCCCGCGTTAAACTTGTCCGCGGCATTTTCCCGGTTTTGCGCGATTGAGACAGTAGCGCCAGACGAGTTCACGACTTCGTCAGCCCGCTCGTCCCCGTTGATGAAGGTTACAGACCCATCGCCGTACTTTCTTATTAACGATGACATCAATAGAGACTGCGTCGCTTTGTACTCAGTGAAAAATAGCACCGATCGGCCAGAAAAACGTTCTTCGACAAGTGCCAAGATCCTGTTGATTTTGGTCTCCTCTCGAACCTCATCGGCAACCGCAATGAGTTCTCTGAGGCGGGGCTCTTCGTCCTCCATCAGAACTAGTTCCGCCGATAGTTCGGCCAATTGTTCATCCAGCCTAGCGGTCTGGTCTTCTTCGCCAGGCACTTCAGTACTTTCATACTGAGATAGCAGCTCCTGGGCGAGAGCCTCTCGCTTGTTGCGTAGCTTGTCTATCTGAGATCGGCGCTGGTTTATCCTTGCCAGACGACCCTTCAAAGCGCGTCTAATAGCAGCCACGGAACTAGAAGCCAGCTTCTGCATAGAAATGAGCACCAGCATAACGGCCCGCATGTCGGAGGAAGAAAGTGAAGAGGCGTAGGCCTTACCGGTAGCAATGAACTCGGTGAGCATATCGTAGAAGCGTGCTTCGGCTTCAGAGTATGCATACGTCTCCGAGCTGACCAAAGGCGGATCGAACAGCTTGTTGCCCTTGAGGTCCGTCACGTTCTGCTTATTGTTTCGGATCATGACCTGTCGCAAGAAGTGCAACTGTTCGCCAAGCGGACGGCGCCGGTCAAACAAATCAGGTCTTAAGAGAGTAAGCAGGGAGATAAACCCGAAGTTCTTGCCGCGGTGGGGAGTACCCGTAAAGAAGAGAATTGACGCCACTCGGTTGTTCTCGACGAGTTTTCGAACGAGTTCGTATCCCAGAGTCGGACCAGCTTCCTCGTCCGCGTTCAGGTGATGCGCTTCGTCCACGATCAGCAAATCCCATGGGTCACTTTCGAGAAGCCGGCGCTGCCGACCTTCCCGGTCGAGCCGTAGAGTCTGCAGGGAGGCAACCACCTGTGCATGTGTGTTCCAGAAGTCCGACTTTTCAGTGTCCACCTCGGTGGCGTACTGGGCCACACGAATGTCAAACATCGTCCGGAGCCGGTACTGCCATTGTTCGGTCAAGGAAGCTGGGCAAAGGATGAGCAAACGGCGCACTGTTCCCTTGGAGATTAGAGGCCAAAGCACCAGCCCAGCCTCGATCGTCTTTCCCAAGCCCACATCGTCGGCCACAAGCCATCTTGTGGGCCATGACTCAAACACGCGTCGACAGACCCAGAGCTGGTGAGGCAGCAGAGCGATCCGAGATCGGGAGAACACACCCCACTGATCATTAATCGATTGAATGGCTTCGGCTTGAGATCTAACCACAACCTCCAAAGGCGAGTTCCATTGGTCCTCCACTAGTTGTTGCGAAATGCCAGATACGAACGTGAGTGTGGTCTTCTCGCACTCTTCTAGTCCGTGTTCAAAGCGGACGATGACCGTTAAGCCCCTGTCGAATTCCACTCGGCCGGTGCCATAGCGTTCATGGTGAACTGAATCGCCGGAAGATAAGCCGCTAGCCTTTGTATCCAACGTCATTTTCTCATCCTGAGATTGCACCACCGAAGAAGCGTTTCTGTAAATCCGGATGTTCGGCAATTTCTTGAAATGGTAGATCGAAACAATGTTCGAACGTCGCTCCTTCTGGTCCAAGATGTTGAACTAGGAATTCGTATATATGACGAGACGCATCTGGTCCGTCGATGCTTTCCCATCCCAGATGCGACAGAACACCCCGGACGCGCTCGTGGGGCACATAACAATGTGGGTATGCAAGTTTTGTCCTCAGTACTTTGAGACGCACAAGCTCCCTTATCACGAAGCATGCACCGATCCCGAGCATCCTGCTTGCAGGTGGCGCATCTGGCCCTCCGCCTTGATAAAGAGGATTAGTTCGTGGCCTAGTAATCAAACCCAAGGGCAGCATTTTGGAATGTCGCTCTATTTCCAGAAATGCGAAGACGTAATCTGGCAGATGGCGCGATAACATGAAAATACTAACGAACTGCAGCATCCACGGACGATAGGATTCAGTTTCAATTTCATCACTGTAATCTTCCAGAATTTCGATCCACCGTTCGGCAGAAGATTTAGGGTCCGCGAAAACGTCGAACCATCCTCGATCCCAACAGTTTTGGAGAAACCCTTTGTGCTGCTCAGGTCTGGTTCGGCCGAGAGTGTGAAGGCATCCTAGGATGAAAAGAGTCAGCCAGTTCGCGCGCACACTTCGATTTCGCTGCAGATCGGAAAAATCAAGGAGGAGTTCTGGAGGCCGAGCTTCAGGGTACGTTCGGCGCTCGTAATCCCTCTCAGCTTCTGGTCGACGATCGCGCCACCATTCTTGTATGGCCTGCAGTGCAGCATGGGCATCGACAGGCCGGCGCACTGGTGACGCGGGCTCAGGTCCACCGCTAGTGACACCAAGCCAGGCCAAGAAGACCGGATCCAACCCGGAAGGAACAAGCTCACAGCCTATGGCGTCCGCTGAGGTTAACAGCTTCGCACCGTGGGTGAACCACGGCCTCGTGAGGTAAGTTCGAAGTTGATAGCACCCCTTCCAGCGATTTTCTTCTCCGAGGTATCTCAAGAGACCTACACACTCCTCGGTGGTCAGACCTTCGGTAAGCCAGCTAGCCAGGGTTTCAACAGTGGGCTGAGCCGGCATGCCCGCAGACTTTAGGAGCTCGACCGCTTGAGTATCGTATCGGTGGTCAAGGCGATGCATTCTCCCGGAAGGAAGATGTTCGACTCCAGGAAACGTAAACGGCAGAAGCTGGGAGCTGAGACAAGTGGCGCCATCAGTCGCCCTGAACATGCACGTTCCTAACCAAACTAGGATTCTGCTCCGGTCCTCTTCGGACAGGCTTCGTGCCATAGCACCGAGCAGTTGAGGCTGCTCGGCAAACCACGCTCGACTTTGAAAGACTGCGCCCAGTTCAGGCCAGGCAAGAATTCTCGGCGTTTCCAGCCCTTCTCTCTGCGCAGCTCGCGCGGTTTGCTGTATTGCTGAATGGACCCGATGTGAAATTACGTTGTCGGGCCTCAGTGACACGGGCTGAGCGTCCGGCGATACTTCGACGGCGTGCGCGATCAGCTGGGCCACAAAGTCATCTGGGATACCGTGAAAGCAGAACAAAGGGCCATCCCGCAAAGCCACGCAACGGTCTGGATCTCGCGTAGGTACGATCGAGCAAGATTCAGCTAGCACCAGCAGCTGTTTAGCCAAGGTTGTTCGGAGGCTGCCGGCATCCTTGTCTCCGGCGTCCCATGACCACAGGGCCCAGAAGCGACGCAGAACGTCACCTCGATGATGCTTGTCCGAGACACAACCCTCCAGAGCGGACGGCAGGCCGCTCATCAATCCAGCCAGTTGGTCGAAAGCTGTTTGATTCTCGTTCAAAGCAATCAGATGTGTTCGCCCGGCCTGGATTTTGAAATGGTGCGAGACACCCACACCTGCCCCGAGGTGCAACCTGAGGGGGAGACCCGCAAAAGTGTCCCACTCGAACGCCTGGTTCCATGGTGCCGGAAGCCCTTCTGAGTCGAGATGTATAGCTAGTTGTCCTTGATGCGCGGTGTGCCGGACTCGCAATAACTCAACTTGCGGTCCTTCTGATCCGCAAATGTTCGCCCGCTCTATCTGTAGCGACTCTTCCTGAGTGTTCAGCGGAACAAATCTTGATCGAAGCTGGCGCTTCGTGCCGTTGAATTTCGTGAGTTCGAGCTGGCTAATTTGCTGAAGAAAAGGCATTAGGCTAACCAGCCGCTCAGCAAGATTCGTTTCGGGAAGATCGCCTCCAGCCAACAACGGGAGATCGATGCGCGTTACTTCACTCGGAAGGTCGTCAGGCCTCTGAATCTGTCTAGGCATACAACCTGCCTCGATTTCAAAATGCCATTGGCCGGAATGGATTCTCGGTCGTTCGGTTAGTAGAAGCACACTCTTGAACCCCAGGCCGAACTTTCCAATCGTCTTAAGTTCGGCATGTTGGAGCTGAGACTGAGGTTTAAAGGAACCTGCCGAACGCAACACACCTTCCACATCCTTTTTATATGTTTCTTCCTTGCGGGAACCGTGGCGATAGCAGTTGAAAGGGCGTCCAGCATGCTCCACTCGCAGAACTTCTTCCCCAGATGTTTGCTTTAGAAAGCTAAACCGAATATATGCAGGATCGGGCCGCGCTAGTCCAAGCGTCTCGCTCTGGATATAGGCGTCCTCGGCATTCTGGAGCAGCTCCGCAAAGACAGAAAACTGATCATATCCATAGGCACGAATTTGTTCTCGCCGAGCTGGAACAAAGTTTTCATGCACTCGCTCGAAGAGCTGCTTTTCCAGCTGAGCTCTCTTTTCCGTGCCCTTCGTGGTCCTAAAATAATCATCTAGAAGGGCGGCAAAGTCCGCATCCGCATTCTGGTCATTGTATTGGTGTAAGAGGAAATCTTGAGCCCTATCCCGAAGCTTCTTGAAAACCACCCGCGGCCGCTCCAGTGTATCTAGGGCGAGTTTGGAGATTTCATCTGCCTGCGCCTGACAGAGAAGACGTCCCAACTGCTGGGCAAGCACTGAATCCAGGTCATCCAGCTTCTTTTGGCTAGTCACGAAATCCTGCTCCAGCAAGTCGCCGCGGACAAAGATCTTCCCGGATGCATCGCCGAAGGAAGCTGGGCCTTTCCATTTAGGAGATTGGGTGACAGTCCTGCCGCTGGGGAGCCTGTAGTTGACAAACATGCGAGAAACAATGTGCAGGCTTAGATTTGAGACAAATCCGTCACTCAAGTACTCTCTAAGCTTAGTGTGAACTTCAGAATCCTTCTCTGCCAACTCGGCTAGCCACTGCTCCCAGGGTGCCAGTATTAGTACCGAATTCTCGGAAGGACTCACCTCATCGAATTCCACCGGTTCCGCAGTGGCGACGTCGGTTAAAACTACAATTGCTCCAGGTGCGTACTCCCGTAATAGGTTCAATAACTTCTTGGTCGAAGGATCTTGCTCGTCGATGATCAGATTCCGGCTGGGACCGTCGAGCTGCTCCGCCTTGGTCACCAGTGGGTAGCGATAGCAAACTGACAGTGCTGCGTACTCACCGCTGAGGGTTAAGACCCGAACGCACGCGGCTTGTTCGACAGAGATGTGGCTATCGGCTGCGGCTCTCAGCCGGTCTTGGAAAAGTGAGACCAAACCGTCATGTACGAGCCGCAGTGATTCCCGGCTACCATTGATCCGGCTAAGCGCCGCCAACGTCTGCGCAAGGGTAGGGGTGTCGGAAACCCCGAGATCTCGGTAAAGTTGCAGGACATCGGGATCCAAATCTTTGAGCGCAGAAACGCAGCGCAGCTGGTCACCGAAGTCTCTTCGTAGTTCATCGGTGCCAACGTAAAGTGTCTCCTCGGTCGTCCACGCTTCGGGTGAGCGAAATAGTCGATAAACCGTAGAGGCGTTTGCCGCCTCGATCCAAGTTTGCCTTACAGTTGGGTCGGCGCTCCGTATGATTCGGGCTACCAACCGATACACGTCCATCGACGCCCGGGTGGAAGCGGAACGGCTTTGTGCCAAGCAAAGGGCTAGCTTTCCCACAGTTTCCGAGTCAGTGGGAAGATCAAGGAAACCTAGTTTGTTACGGATATTGGTCAAAGGTGCAGGGAGGCTTCCGGCGATCACCCAAAATTGCTTGTCGAGAATCTCGCCTGCCTCAGCCCGGTACAACACATCTGAGGCTTTTCGAAACTCAAAGGACAACCCCTTCCTGGCCAAAACCCATGGTTGGTCTCTCAGCGCGTCAACGACGCTGACTCCATCCAATTCTGTGACCTTCCCCAACCAGTGCACCAGAACTTCCCAAGCAGCCTGACGTGTCGCTGGCTGGACACCTGCGGTGGCCTTAACAGCCCCGTGCACGACCTGTGAAATTGTCAGGACAGGCACCCCGAGATAGGCAAGAACACCCCGAACTGACTTCTGCTCGAGGCCCCACGACGTGCCGAGCTTCGCCAGATGCGCCGCTTCGGGGAAAGGACACTCAACCAGGCTGGAGCTGAAGGTGGCTGGCTCGGACGGGAGCAACACTAGGGATCGAAACTCCGTCTTGCCACCGAGGCTATCGCAGGCAAGTTCTTCCAGGACTTTAGCCCTTTGCAGTAGCTTGGAGGTCGTTGGCCTCAGATTGTCGTTGATGATCTTGGCTCTCTCTCCCAATTTAAAGTCGCTGGATTCACTTGTGGCGGAGAGGAGTGCGAGATTCCCGGAAGAGATCACATCAATGTTGTGAATCTGCCGGACTAGCCGTGTAAGGTTTGCGTCGAGGGTAGCCAATGGCCCAGGATATGTAACTTTCTCAGTCAATTCGTTCGCTTGAGCTGCAGTCCAGCCCTGTACCCGAAGCTCTCTTGCCAAAGACCAGCCTGACTTGCAATCGGAAGCCGTTCTCCAGACATTGTCAACGCACGGCACCGACTTGGATTCTCGCAGAAGGTTTCTGAGCTCCTGGACATCCGCCAGAGCATCCCTGGATCCCTCTTTCTCCAGTTTCTCGATAGTTTTGTCGAAGCATTCCGCTATGTATTTCAACAAAGCGAAGCTATCGACACCATCTGTACCCACCTGGCGCAAGCACTCGCATACCAGAGTGAACCGATCTTTCGGACGTATACCCAACCGATCGCGGTAGAAGCGGTTTAGGCCAGGGTCTTCGCTATGGAGGATTTGGCGATCCGGCAACTTGATTGGCGCGTCTTGCAGGTCTTCGTCAGATTGCAGCCAAAACTGCTTATCGAGCGCGACAACCTCAGATGCGTCCGCGGTTATTAGCGCCAGAAGGTCTCCATCCGCAGTGCGGTGGATGGGGAGGCAAAGAACTGTATGCCTCTGATCGCTGTCTAATGCCCCCCACGACCGATCTGCTTCCTCGACGAGTGTTCTAGCAGCTCGATATGCCAAGCGACGACTTTCTGCATTCGTGCGCAGATGTAAGCGCTTCCTCAATCCCTGTCCAATGAGCACTATGCAATCGGGGTTTTCGAGCCTGGACCTATGAAGAAACTCCAACACTACCGTCGACCCAACAAGCTCAAAGCGACAACCTGGGACGTCGAGCGACTCCCGTAGGCCTGGTGCGTGTTCTAGCAGCCGGCGGAGTTGAGGCGAAAAGGCTGGATCTACTTCTGCAAAAGCTCCTCGCAAAAGTCCATCCCACAGGGTTAGCTCTTCTTCCGCTGGATGCTCAGACCTCAGAAAAATAGCGCCACTTTTCCGCAGCAAATGTTGGTTCGTAGCTGTCTTGACCAGAAAAGCCAGGCGCATATCCCTGGGCAACCAAGAGGGGTCCTGAGAACAGAGAAAGTCAATAACAGGAGTCAATTGGCGGTGAGTCGAGAATTGGTCATGCCGGTTTGCGGAGCCTACTCTTCGTAGGAGTTCGAGAGCTGCATTGGCGTCAGCCTGTTTGAGGTTGGTCACCCATGATGGTTGCTTTACTGTTGGCAGGCCGATGTCGGGATCAATCCAGCTTACGTTTTCAAAATCCAACTTGAGACTACGAAGCGAGCTGTGGATGGCACTAGCTTCTTCCGGCCCAGGCACCAGGTACAGCTCCGTCTTCGAGAACTTTATGGGGTTGCCATCCAACCCCTGAAAAGCCCACAGCCCCTGAAGCCCCTCGGGAGTAAAGGTGGATTCCGAGAGGCTCTCCAAGAGTCGTTTCAGATGTTCAGGGCTTGGCGGTGCCTCGGCCGTGAGGACACAGAGGACGATATCCTCTTGAATCTCCCGCCTAACGATGACTCCTTTGGTCGTCGCTAACCTGTCACGAAGAACTTCCCCGAGCCTCCACGTCACGAACCTGCGACGGGATGAAGAATAAACAGCACACTTGTCCCGATATCGGGCGAACCATTCAGGGATCATCTCCAGGACTGTTGTCGTTTTCGGATCATTAACGAGCAGTGAGAAGCTGATATTCCAGAGGTCCTTTAAGCGCAATTCCCATGGCCCCTCATGGAACACCCGCTTGAAATAGTCCCCGAGATTTTGGTCTTTGGCGTTCTCCTGAGCCTCCGGGATGAGCGCCAGGACTTCCTTGGGATAGTTAGTCAAGAACTCGGGGATAAGCTCGTTGAGATCCGCGTCCCTTAGGAGGGGCACAAGTGCATGCTCAACTACGAGTTGATTCCAGCGTGTCTTTCTCTGGGCCTCGTCCGATTCATCGGTTCGATACTCAATCCGTTGTCGAGACGGCCCGACAAAAAGCGCGGCATGAAGAATGCATGAGCATGGTCCTAATTCGATGACGGGCAAGAATACCCGCCAAGGTGGCGCCTCGGAAGCGAAATTAAGGCTGTCGAGGTCTCTGGGAATTGCTATTGCAGCCCAGGGTATCGCTCGCTCTTTGTTCTTTCTCAGCCTTTCTCTGCATTCGGCGATATCCGGATTTGTAAACGGTGCAACATGTCGAATGAGAAACGACCGATTTGCTTTCGGAGAGCTCTTGTGGCAGTAGGTAATTGTGCGCTCGAAGAAACCGCACGTCAGAGAACGCCCGACACGGCGTTCGTCTATTTCTTCGATTTCTGTCAAGAACGACTTGAATTCTTCGGGAGGTTGGGAGATCGCCACTTGGCCCCATTCCTCTAGGCCGGAATCACGAAGAATTGAGAACGTTAGTCTTTCAACGCACTTCAGGAATAAGAGGGAGCGAATTGCCTCTTCCCACATAGAGTCCAGCAACTGCATCCTAGCACCGGGATTCCTGTAGCTCTTCTGGTATAGCGGCGTTCCTTGTTCTCCATCCCATTGCCTTAGGGGCAGCGTGATTAGCGTCTGCTGGTAGTACGCTCCGCTGTGGGCGAGATCAGCAAACGACCGGCCGGAGCCCAGAGCGACCTTTGGAAATGCCCGTTCGATGACTGACTTGATAGGCCCGACGCCTTCACCCCGGTGAAAGTCATCCAAAGAAAATATCCACCCATTCTTTTCGACAACAGAGTGGAGTAGATCGAAGAGATGCACCTCACGCTGGGAGAAAAGTAAAGGCGTATCGGTCAGGAAGCAAACGCTGTTAAACCCAATTCCAAAGCGACCTGCAGCCGTTGGATTCGAGAGTTTGTGGCCCTTGCCAACTTCAAGCAAGGCCGCAAAATCCTTTTGCGTGAAGGGCTTGTTATTACGCACGAGCAGAGAGGGTACTTGAATAGGAGCGAAGCGGGAGTCATCAATCGTGGGGATCGACCGCTCATCCAAAATTACTCCGACTTCTGTGGCGTTCGCGTCATCAGCATTCTGAAGAAGCTCCTTAATGACAGCGGCGCCGAGATCAATGTTGCCCTCGGCCATTTGCTGAAGGAAACTTCTGATCGCTGCAGCGACGTCGTATTGCTGCCCACCCGCTCGCCCGATCTCCAAGGGATTCAAGCGTTCGTTCATAAGAAGCCAAGGACATCGATATGATCTCATGCCAAGCACTACATCCTGCAGCGAAAAGGAACCGGGTGGGCAGCGCGGGCAATTTCCAACCTAACCTGACTGACTGCCTAGTAAGCGTTTTTCTCAAAACCAAAGAGAGCTACTGCCCTTAAATCGCCAGAGCCCAGTCTGCTGCAAGCGACCCGTTTAATGCGATTGAAGCCCCGAGGTTGCGCCCTACGGCGACCCCATCTGTCACGCCTTTCGTTTACTATTTCCTGCGTATCCCGATTGCAAACGAGGATCTGGGTGTGAAGCCTCTTCCATTCCTGACGTTACCTGACCCCGTCACGGCGGGAGAGGGCGCACTTGATCCCCTTGGTCTCTCAACGATCAGCGAACGGCTTGCCGACCAAGTATTGCCAGGGCTCCGAGCTCGAATGTTGCGGCCACGCTTCTTGACAGCTGTAGCCGTATCTGCCGCCGTGTGCGAAGGACTGGAAGATCGGATTGCGAGCGACAACGTCACACCAGCGTATATCATTTTTGAATGGCTTCTCGTGGAAGCATTTGTCAGAGCCAGCGAAAAAGAATATACGAAGGGCACGCCCGGAACGCTGAAAGCTCAGGCGGTCAAAGAGAGTGGGGAGCCGATGTGCGCGAAAGCGTATCTGCGGGTGCCCAGCATCTTCGGATTCCATGGTGTCTACAAACCCCTGGCTCGGCACGTCGGAATTGTCGATGACGACCTTCGTCTCAGCGACAACGGATACGCACTTCTGAAGGAATGGCAAAAGGAGCAGGGCTTGGAAGGATTCCTCGAAAGCTCTGTCACGTCGGGCAAGGGCACTTCCGTGCGGCAGATGCTTCGCTCGGCTGTCGAGGAAGGGCTTCGTGAAGGCTGCTCAAAACGCTCTGCCGGCTGGCAGGGCTGGCGCCTGCTCGCAGACCGTCTGGCGCCGGCGAAAATCGGCCCAGCAGAGTCAGCGTTCGTTTATGGCCTTCTCCTCGAGGCTCGGGGCGGTACAAGAGGTGAAGTATTTCGTTTGCTGAGATCCACTCCGCTGGATGAACGCCCCGAATCTGAAGTGGTGCGCGACATTCTCATCCCGCACGCATCGCAGGATCTTGCGAGCAGGCTTCATGCGATCGCGGAGTTCGAAACCGTAGGCACGCTTCTCGAGGACGCGTTTGACTGGATTAGGTATCTTTCGTCTACGGCCGGAGCCTGCGCGATCACAGCGGCGGACTACGCGCGGCAGGCGGAAGTACATCGTGTCTGTTTGGCGTTGGATGGCGCATTTCGTCGAGCCGAAAAGGCACTGGCGGTTTCGCCGCTGCCGATTCAGAACGAGTTTACAAACCTGGCCAAATCCTTCGATCGGGTGAAAACGCCGGCTGACCTTTTTGAAACAGTGCTCTCGCACCACCATGAGGTCCAGCAGGCGAAGAAGCCGGAAGGCAAGCGCGACTGGTTCGAGCGTACTGCTGATGGGGCGACTTTCGTGCGAGTGCCTTACCGCTTGATGGAACCGGTGAAGGTGCGCAATTGGTGGAGTCGGCCGTACCGAATTAACACGGCACGGTCGTTCTGGGCCGATCTGAAGGTGGAGAGCGCATGAGCCGGCGTAAGTCTGACGATTCTTACGGCAAAGCATTGGACCTCTGGGAAGCGCCAGCAGGCGCTGGCGAACCGCTTGTATGCGTCGCTACAAGCTTTACATTCGATGCCGCATTTTTCGAGGCGGAGTGCGTAGGGCGCTTCCTGCAGATGAATACTCACCCTTCGGAAAGCGAATCAGTCGGTTACTTGATCGAGCGAGAAGAGAAACTCGCAGCGGCTAAGGTATGCGCTCTGATTGACCGTCGTCATGCTAGAGACAAGGAGAGCCTCCGTTGGGATGTTCTGGGCATACTTGTACCCAAAGCAATTCAGCATGCGAAGATTGCCCTGCTTGCTTGGGGCAATCATGTTCGAGTGATTGTCGGGTCCGGAAACCTCACTGTGCCGGGATATCGCAAGAACCTAGAGGTATTCGGAACCATCGAACTATCAAGAACCGACGGCGGGCATCGGGACAGCACAGAGAAAGCAATCGAGTTCCTTGAGCGAGTCCTAGACTTTGCGGTCGGGGGCGATGTTAAGGACACGCCAAAAGACCGTGCTCACCAGGCGCTTGCTGCTGTTCGCCGTCGGGTAAGGACGTGGCCAAACGATGAAAGCGATGTCGAAGCTGCGATACCGATCTTCGGCTTGCCAGCTCATAGCGTGTTGGAGCAGTTCGCCGCCCAATGGCCAAGTGGCGGACCCGCCCGGACTGCTTCGATCGTGTCTCCTTTTTTTGATCGTCCAGGTCGCGACCACCACGCGATTAATGCGCTCATCGCAGTGTTGGCAATGAAACGACCGAGGGATCTGCATTTTAGCGTCAGGGCGTCAGACTTGCCGGACGGACGAACCCGAATGTATGCGCCGCTCAGCATGTTGAAGTCTGCCCAGCAAAAGTGCGACGTTCACGTGCACAAGGTCTCGCCTGTGCAACAAGAGGAAGTCCGCGAGCTACACGCCAAGATGCTCCGGTTGGAAAACAATCAGTGGCAGATGCTTCTCGCTGGTTCAAGTAATTTCACGGCTGCCGGCATTGGGGCCCACGGAAACTTAGAAGCAAACTTAGTCTATAGAGTCAAGACATCCGACCCACAGTTCCTGCGGTTCCAAGCTATTTGGCCAGACACGAGCGACGACGAAGTGGATCTTGATTCCCCCGCATTGATTTGGGATCCAGAGCTAGAAGAAGTTGAGGGGGGCGGCGACCTGCTGCCTTTGCCTGCATCGTTTAAGGACGCTATCTTTGCTCCCGGGCAAAAAGCACAGCTGACAATCACTTTGACATCTGATCTGCCTACGAAGTGGAGCGTCAGAATACCGAATGGTCGTGAGTTGCTCGGCACTAAGATGGGAAGCGGTGCCGGCCAGCATTCTATCTCCTGGATCGATCAGCCTGTACCCTTTGTGCTAGAAGTGTCGTGGGCACACGAAAACGAAAACGCAGTAGCTAATTGGCCGGTGAATGTTTCTAATCCTGGCGCCTTGGCGCCACCTGAAGCTCTCCGGGACCTTACGCTCGAAGAGTTGCTGGAGATCTTGTCATCCACTCGCCCTCTGCCCGATGCTGTCGTGCAGGTACTCCAAAAGCGAATCAAGGGACCGCGCACTGAAATTGAGCTGGATCCCCTAAGACGCCGCGATTCGCAGGCGTTCTTGTTGCGCCGTACCAAACGAGTTGCTGTGGCTCTCGAACGGTTGCGCGAGCGCCTTGAGCGTCCGGCCCTGACGAGCGATTCATTCGAGTGGCGTCTGCATGGCGCCATTGGGCCGATGACGCTGGCTGACGCGTTTCTTCGTGAAGCGACTCTTCCGGGCGAAGCAAAGTTCTATTTGGCAGAACTTGCGCTGGCATTGAAACGCGTGAAGCCCGAGCGAGCTGCCGCTGGCGGGTTAAATGTCAAGAAGATCTCCAGGTTGTTAGCATCAGCGGTACGGGACCTCGCGTCTCGAGCGCTCGCGCTTCCGTCGACTCCCGATACCGCAATGCTCGATGAGTATGCCCGCGAGGCTTTCGGGGAGGCGATCGGGCGATGACCTTCGCGACCTACGCCAGTTCCCACCTAAGCTTGCGCAACGATCGAATTTCAAAAGAGGACGGGCAACGTCAGGAACGTGCAGCCGCCGAAGTGCTAGACAGGCTCGGACGACAGCCGGGCGTAATTCTCGCGGACGACGTCGGTATGGGCAAAACGTTCGTGGCAATGGCTGTTGCCGTCTCAATTCTTCTCGAACAGGCCGATCAGGGGCCTGTCGTGGTGATGTCGCCACCGAGCTTACGCGCGAAGTGGCCCAACGACTGGGAGGTATTTAAGAAGAAGTGCCTTGTGGAGTCCATGCGCGAGCGGTTTCGCACGGCGTCAGCAGAATCGGGAGTTGACTTCTTGCGCCTACTGGATCATCCGCCCGAGAGCCGGAGTCACATAATCTTCCTAACCCATGGTGCGCTGCATCGCTCAATTGGCGACGGCTTTGCCAAGCTTGCAGTGATCAAACGTGCGTTCAAGGGCCGCTCATCGCTGAAAGCACAGCGACAGAGCTTCTCACGATTCGCAGGTAAGCTGCTATGGCTCGACTGGGTCGAAAAACGCGCTGAAGGTCTGTTGGGCAAGCTCCTCGATCGCCCCTACGAATCGTGGCTGAAGGTCATCCATCGTGCCGATCGTCGCCTGGGGGAGAAGCTTATCGACAATCCGGTCCCGGAACATCTCGCGAAGGTATTGGAAACAATGGCCGGCAAGGAACTGGAGGAACTCGTAGAGGGACTTCGGCAGCTCCCTAGGCGTGAATCCCCTAACTTGGAAGAACGCCTGAAAGCTGCACGCCAAGGAATCGCGGGTGCAATGGAGCAAGTTTGGAAGGTCGCGTTGAGGCGAGCAGATTTTCGATCTCCACTCTTGATTCTCGACGAGGCGCATCATGTCAAGAATCCAGCAACTCGCCTCGCATCCTTGTTTGCGACTGATGATTCCGCCAAGGATTCGGAGTTCTTCAAGACAGCTGGACCCCTTGGGGGCAAATTCGATCGGATGCTGTTTCTGACTGCCACGCCATTCCAACTCGGGCATGCCGAGTTGATCCGTGTCCTGGAAAGGTTCGAGGGGATTGCTTGGAAGGGACCGCGACCACCCGAGTTGAAAACCGAGGAATACAAGGCCGAACTGAAGCAGCTTGGTCACATCTTAGACGATGCTCAGGCTGCCGCATTGCGACTCGATCGCGCGTGGGGACGATTGGGACCAGAGCACCTCACAAGCGGCGATGGAGTAGCCCTCGACGTAGATGAATGGTGGAAACAGGCGCAGTCGGAGGAGGGTGAAGGTATCGTTGCGCAAGTGGTTGACCAAGTCAGGCGGACGAAGCAGTCGATGGATACCGCTGAACGAGCTTTGTCCCCTTGGGTGCTTCGGTATCTCAAGCCGTCGCACTTGCCTGATCTACCTGCCGTTTCCCGGCGTATTGTTCTCGCGGGAGCAGCGATCCTGGAAGGTGGCAGCCCGTCGTCTGGCCTAGAAATCGGAGGATCGGTGCTGTTGCCTTTCCTGTTGGCGGGTCGTGCTCAGGCTTTGTTGGCGACGTCGACTAAGGGACGTGCATTGTTTGCCGAGGGACTCGCTTCTTCCTTCGAAGCCTATCTTGAAACACGTTCCGGTAGAGACACGCGCGATGAGGATGACGGATACGGCGACGTTGAAGTCTCTCCCGAGCTGGAGTGGTACCTCGCACACCTGGATCAGGCACTTCCAAGAGGGAGTCAGGATGTACGCTCCGCCCATCCAAAAATTCATGCGACCGCCCAGCGCGCGGTGGACTTATGGCGTGCCAGTGAGAAGGTGCTGATCTTTTGCCACTATCGCGCGACGGGTCGGGCGTTGCGACAGCACATATCCGCCCTTCTTCAAAAAGAGATCATCCAGTTAGCCCAGCACAGACTGGGGGGGCGCTCAGCTGCTGACGTTCAGCGAATGCTCGACGAACTCGGAGAAAGCTTTTTCGAGGTTGATGCGCTACGCGCCGCGGTGACAGGTTGGCTCCATGGCATCGTGGATCAGTTTAAGGAACTGTCTGACGAGCACGTCAACAAGGTCGTCGAGGTCTTACGAAGGTTCATCAGGACTCCGTCATTCCTCGTTCGCTACCTTCCGCTCGATACCGCCGATATGGCGGAAGCATTTATGGCGACAGTCGACGCAGCCAAAGATGGGCGTCCACCCCTACGTGACAGCGTCGAGCACTTCTGCAGATTCCTTGCAGAACGATGTATCGCATCCGAACGTGAAGACTTTCTCGCAGCGCTCGAAACAATTCAAACCGGAACCCATTTCGGGAAAGAAGTGCGTTCGGTCTTTGATCCTGCGGAAACGGGGGCTGCTGAAGACTCCTCGACCATACTCCTGCCGAACGTGAGATTGGCCAATGGTGAGGTAAAGCCGGAAACACGTCGCCGTTTATTACTGACCTTCAACACGCCCCTGTTCCCGGAGATTCTGATCGCGAGTAGCGTAATGGCCGAAGGTGTCGACCTGCACCTGAACTGCAGGTACGTGATTCACCATGATCTCTGTTGGAATCCGTCAACTCTCGAACAGCGTTCTGGTAGGGTCGACCGCATCGGTTGCAAAGCAGAGCGAGTGAAACAGTCGATCCACCTGTTCATGCCCTATGTCGCCGCCACACAGGATGAGAAGATGTTCCGTGTCGTACGAGATCGTGAGCGCTGGTTCCAGATCATCATGGGCGAGAAGTACGACCTGGATGAGGCATCGACGGACCGACAGGCGGCTCGGATTCCATTGCCACGCAAACTTCAACAGGAGCTCGCCATGCGACTACATCCGTAACAGCCAAAAATCATAATGACTGGAGCTTACTGACGCCGTTTGTGCTAGGGCAAAGGCGCTAATGTCACGGATAATTTTGACAAGCTGTTTCAACGAAGGTAGCCGGTAAGAGTTCAACGTTCAAAACCGCTACCGACGCTTGCCCGCCCACTGCCTCCATCCTAGCCTTCAAACCAGCCGGCCTCTTCCTTTAATCGCTTAGCAGGTTCTTTTCCTACTAAGAACCTGCCAATCCGGTAAAAGTGTTGGATCATCGCATCCCGGTCGAAAAGCTGAGCGTAAGCAATCTCAACAACCTCGTAGCCGCGGTTACGAAGCTCCTCCCGAATCTGACGGTCCCGGTTCTGACGTTCGGGATTACCATGGTAATCCCGACTCATCCCGTCAAGATAAATGCAGACACCTTCATAATGCTGATTGGTAGCCGAATAGAAAAAATCTGGAGTGGTCGAACCTTGCGACGGACCGAGATGGATCTGGTGCTGGGGTTGATAGTCATGCAGGCCCGCCCGTTCAAGCATATTTCTCAGACGCTCCTCGGCGTCGTTCACGGTCTGCGCTGACGGTGGCTGACTTGGGAGGCGCGGTGGAATGTCGTTCGCGAACGATAATAACTCCGACCACAGCCGCAGCCGATCCGACGCGGTGTTCCGATTTAGGTGAACGTGATAAAAGGAGTTTCGAAATGTCAGGAGACAGTCGACACACGCCGCAGCACAGCGTGAAGGGCAATCTTCAGCGACCCTGATTCCAGCATGGATCACGTCTGCCCAGCGCTCGAGCAATTGGTCAAGCAGTCCTGAACCGCCTGGCATCGGATCGTACAGCATCACGTCAACCATAGTCATCCCAGGCTTTCCGATCACCAGTATCTGGAGGTCCTCAGGCTCCATTTCCAGAACCTCGGAGGCGCCGAATCGGATTGCTTCCATGATGCTGTAAGCCTCCTCTCGATCCGTGCAGTCCTGCAGAGTGATTGCGTCGGAGATAACGTCGGCAAAAAAACCAACATTCTCGACCCGTCGCCTGCAACGGTTGAGGTGGTCAGCGGAGAAGCGCGTCAAATCAGCTTGGGACGCGAGAGGAGACCGACTCTGTCCACAAACCCGACAAACCGGATAGCCGAGAGTTCCGGCATTCCGTGCAAGCTGTGCCGGGCCCACATTGACCAGACGCAATCGAACGCTTCGCCGATGGGTTACCGTCTTAGGACCCCAAAGGAATGAGCGGCCACCACCGTGCTGTGGAAGCTCCTGCCCGTACACTGCAACACCGAGCTGGAAGCGGTAGTCTTCTTCATCGGAGATTTGCGAAAAATGAGGAAGATCGACATCGCAGATTCGTACCGCCGGCAACGATTGAGAACCTACTGCAATCACTCCAGCACTCGGTGCCGCAAGATCTGCTACTGCTTCGTTTGGCACGTCCACCAAGAAATTCAGGGGTTGTTCTTGGGGCTCGAGATGGAACACTCGGGGTAAGAACTGATGCCCATTCGCGTAGATCAAGTTCCCCGGTATGTATTCGCGCAAGGCCAAACCGGGATTTCTATGTAGCTCCCAGTCTCTAAGGTCGGTCGCATACCGAGGTGCTTCGTGCAGACCAACAATCCAGCCTGAGTCAAGTCCATAGCCGGGGAGGAACCCTTCCGCCGCGAGAACCGCGTAAGTATTGGTGTCGTCGAACCCCTCGGCCTCACCTCGACGCCTTTGTAGGGTGCCTTTCAGCTTCTTGACAAGCCGATCGCACCGTCCGTGAAGTGCATCCTCCTCGGGCTCGAGTGCACCCCTTTGTGCCCGGAGGTCGTTAAGCCGGTTTATCTGGTCCATGGCCCAGTGGAGGCGACGTTTCAAGCGACTGGCTACACCCACTAGCTGATCCGGCATCGAGCTAACGTAGTCGTGGAGTACTGTTCCCTCAACAGAAGACAAATCTTCTTGCGGCCATCCCTGTGAGAACACTTGACCAACGTGGCGTTCGATCTGTGCGACATGCTTTGTGATGATGGTCGTCAGCGGTGTCATGTCAAAGTCGGCAGTCTTGATGGTGCCGTCAGACTCAAAGAGATAATCCTTCACCTGGGTTGGGAAACAACGTGCGAGCGCAATCCGAATTTCGTCCTGATCGGGCAGGGAAAGCAGCCCAGGGGTGCCTGCCAGTCTATGAAGCACGGTCAGAACGGCTGCGTGGACGTGCTTGCGTATCATTACATCGTTTCGCAGGTTAAATCGCGGTGGAGTGATCTCACCCTCAAGCAGTTTGCTTGGCGCCGCGAAGTAAGCACGATCGTGGCTGACGGGTCGCGCGTAAGCTATGTTGACCGCCATGCGCTGTCGGCGCCCAGCTCGCCCGGCCCGCTGCCAGTAATTTGAAGGCAGGGGCGGCACATTCCGCATTAGGGTGGCGTCCAAAGCACCAATATCGACTCCCAATTCGAGCGTCGGAGTGCATACCAGGGTATTCACCTTCTCAGTTGGGCCCTTAAATAGACGCTCCAGAATCTCGCGATCTTCGGCCGGCACTTGAGCTGAGTGTTCCCTGGGCCGAAGCATTGCAAAGCCCTGGTCCAGAACCATCAAATCGTAGTTGTCCGAGTCTTCTTCCTCGACGAACAGCGTCCCCTGACAACGGAACACTGGACACACCATTCGGGGCGTTGGGCGGTTCTGCGCCCGCCGGCAGATCGTGCATCGATAGAGACCTTGGCTCGGAGCTAATTCAAGAAGATCGGCGTCGACCTGTCGTGCGTCGACTGCCCTGGGCAGAGCCCGGCCTTTCGAACCGGTAAGGGTAACGGGAGCAAGGATACCTGTGTCGTCCGCAAGCATCTTCCACATCTCTTGCAGGAATCGTCGCAGGTCTCCCTTTTGTACTCCCCATGCTGTGGCCGTCTTCATCGCTGTCGTTTGTCCCCGGCTGCTCAGAAGTTGGGCAACGTACCGGTTGTCATCGTTTGGAGCACGCTCCAATTTGAGGCCTTTGGGACCGCCAGGCATCATCGGGAGATAGCCACGCTGGATTTCCCGGTCGCCCTCATCCCAGTAATGCGAAAAAATGCGCCCTTCTCGGTCCAGAAGGAGACGCTGCCGCCGGATCCCGTCCAACAATGAGGCAACTCCGCTCACGAGCTCTTCTGGGGCCACTCCAAGAACACTGGACCAACTCGTAACAAACGGGTTGGCCGTTGACAGTCCGCGATATTGGACAATCATCCGTCCCCAGGGCTCGAGGCCGATGCGTTGTTTTGTGCCGGTGGCGATCTCCCTTAGGACCTGGATGCGTAAGAACCGCCGGCGCTCTGCGGCATGAGTTTGAATGTCCGACTGCTTTCGGGCTACTCGCCAGACTTCCGGCAGAAGAGACTGCGAAAGATCGTCATCTCGATCTAATGTGTCATCTAGGTGGGCCACGAGCGTCCCCACCTGAACAGGCGACTGGCGGAGTCGCTCATACATGAGCGCACGCAGACGATATCGTCTGGAGTGATCTTGCATCCATCCCGCCTGAAACGCCGCTTCCTGGCGATTGTCCGCAAAAACAAGGAGTCGGCGGTGTTCGGCGCGGTGAATCATGCTCTGGGCAATGACATGGACATCGGACACGGTCTGTGCCTTTACAGGGCGAGCAGGTTCGCGGTAGCTTCCCAGCCGTGCACGACCAATCGCCCGGCAGCCAACGCAAGAAGTCAAAGAACCGACCTTTTGAGGGTTTTGCTGGACGACGTATAGCGGTACGGTTGGATCCGCCTTGCCGCAGCAAAGACAGCGCGACGTTGGTTGAAGATGTAGCCCGCCGCACCACCGACAAAAGTGCACCAGGGCGCAGTTCCTAGGAACAGGTTGGGGCGGAGGCGGACTTCCAGTATCGTCGTCATCCTCTTCGAGCACGGACAATCGGTCCAGCAAAGCGACGCGGCAACCTCCGTGCCGCAGTTCTAGTGGCCGCCACACCGTGTTTCCGCCTTGCGCTTCGCCGCCACCCGGAGCTTGGCTCGTGAAATCGAATCCGGCCACGTGATGAACAAAGTAGTGCTGGCCGCACGTGTTGCACGTCATGATCTGGAGAGAAAATAGCCTCTCTTGGCCCGAAGGCGGAACATCTTCTGCCGCTAGCCAAAGCTGCGGACCGGTCAAAGATAATGGGAAGACAACAACGCCACCCAGAACTCCCCTCATGAAGCCATGAACGACGGGCCGGAGTAGAGCCCGGCCAAACTTACTTGAGGCTGCTCCCAGAGCTAACCACAGCAGAACCTCCTCCTCTGGAACCGGTCGGCCGACTCGTTTTTCCAGATCTTCAAGAAGCGTGCGTAACGGGCGTGGCTTAGTGAGCACTTCGGCAATCTGGAACACGACCTCGTTTTCGGCCATCTGATCGTAAAGACTCTCTCGCCAGTCAGAGGTGTCCAATGACTTGCCGGTAATGGTTTGAACCGTAGCTTTGAGAAGGGCCAGAGAAACGGTGGGATCAGATTCGACTTCTCCGACTGCATCGAGAATCGCTTGGAGGTGGGTCTTTGGCTCTCCCGAAAGAGCTGGTGTCGTGGTTCGTGATTCAGCCCAAATGTCCGGCTCATATTCCTCAAGCACAACCTCCACTTGGCTCTCCGGAACACCGAAGAATCGTCGCGCAAAGTTCTTGCCTGCGCTCGTACCGCTGCTTGGGTCGGCCAACGTTGCCGAGGTAGCGACGCAGACGGTTTGCTCGGCGGTTCTCCCGCAATAGGTGCGAAGCCGCCGAATGAGGCACGCCGTTTCCCCACCGTTTGCGCCACTGAAGGTATGGGCTTCATCCACAACCAGGTAGTCGAGCGTTGCGCCACCGAAGAGCTCCACATCCTTGTGGCGCGTAAGCAATAGCTCCAACTGCTTGACGTTGGTCAGCAGGATGCGCGGCTGCTTCCCGGGCGTACGCATTTCTTCGCGCGACACGCGCTCCTCGGGCGGATGCACGGCGATAGCCTGACCACGATCGCGGAACTGCTTGACCTTCGCACGGTAGTCCGCGACTGAAGAACCTTGAGGTAGACGATACCCTGTGATATCGGCCTCGCGTTCGGGAGACTTGCCTATATAGAGCCCGAAAGTGATTCCCGTTCCAGCCAGCAGTTCGCGAAGCCGCCCGAGCTGGTCCTCTGCTAGCGCATTCATCGGGTAGATCAGCACCGCAGCGATGCCCGGCATGGCACCTTTGTCTCGCAACCGGAGACAGTGGCTGATTATGGGGTAGAGGAAGCACTCGGTCTTGCCCGACCCGGTTCCGGTGGAAATCAGAGTCGTCTTGCCCTGTGCGATGTGCCGTATGGCAGTTTCCTGATGGCCATACACGTCCGGATAGGGCGCCAGGTTCGCAATGTGGGGATGCAGGAGTCCTTCCTGGACGAGTTGCTGAATCGGCGGACCCTTTCGAAACGATCGGGAGAGACTTATGTACGGCCCCCGCAACAGCGGCGTGTCCCTGGTTGAATCGAGATTTAGCAACTGCCGCATCTGCCGGTAGAGATTCACGTCGGCAAAGGCATATGCGGTGAGCTGGTACTTCAGGAAGTCCGCGATGATTTGCTCGGTGTAGGTGATCGGGTTGAGCATGTCGTCTACCGTTTCTTGGAAATAGGGGGAAGCGGTTCTCCAAAAAGATCCGTCGGAACTGGGTTGCCAAACAAGTCTTTGGGCAAACTCCCGTCGTTGTCCGCTTCCTCTTGCGTGTCCAGCTTAGGAGGCAGAAGTCGATCAAGAATCTCGGCGTGCCGCTCACACTCTTCCCAGGACTCTTCGACGCTCTGTTCAAGCTGCCACGAGTAATAGCGGGGGCCGAGGCAGGCGGCAACTGGCTGGTGCTCTCTGGAGCGGTCGTCGTGGCCGAGTTCGTAGTCGGCCAGACGAATGCTGTCAGGCAACAACCAACCTTCTCCTTCGTTCATCGCAAGGAATTTTTCCATCCCGAGCTCTTCGAGTTTCTGGAATGCGACCTGTGCCAGGACTGCGATTCTCAGTTCGGGAGGCTGGTCTTTCTGAAAGCGCCAGAAACCCTTTGGGTCCAGTTTTCGCGTGAAGCTGCTTTGGTATAAGGCTTCCGTAGCGTGGTCACAACCTTCGAGCATCTGGCGAAACTCAGTTCGTGAAAGACCGAACTGGTGCGCAATAATTGCTTCGAGGATCACTCTGCACCGGAGCCTCTCAAAGAGCGAGCGAGCCCACAACCTCTTCCACGGTCTCGATGACCGTCGTACAAGCCATTCTCTACTAAACAGTTGGAACGGCCACGAAAGGCTCTCGCTCGCGGCTCTAAAGCCATCATTAGTCCTCAGTTGTTGTATCGGGATTAGAGGTAAGTCCTGAAGCACATAGAGGATCAAGTGCGAGCCCACCATTCGCAGCCGAATGGAAAAGTCCAGCACGAAGGAGTTCAGAATGGGTACAAGGAGCAATTCATCGTCAGTTCCACATCCGAGTTGAGCGAGAGTGTGCCCGCAAGGCCGAGGTGGAATCCATGCAGCAATGAGCGTACGTTCATTTGTCGAACTCGCGATGTCCCGCAAGGCAACCTTAGGGCGACCCGGAAGAATGCCAGATTCCCGATAATCGCTCCTTCCCATCAGATACTGAGGGGAGACCTGCTTGTCGTTCCAGCCAAGCGGCTCCCACTTAAACCCGCGCTTGCCCTGAGCCTGAGCGTAGGCGGCTGCGCAGTAGTCGAAGTGGTAGATCATCGCCCCCTGATATAGCGGCAAGGCAACATCCTCGACATTCTCCACAGGAACTGCCGCGGTGCCATCTGCGGACAGAATGAAACCCGGATCGCGGCGCAGGATGTTCTGCGGCCCGGAATACGCACGCCAGGCGCCTTTCAACCAGTGGCCATATTCATCCGCCCGGTAACCTAGGTCTTCCCATGCTTTTCGGCGCGGGAAGAGCTTGGAGTCACCTGTCATGTGGAATTCCGTCGCGTAGCGAATATTCCAACTGCCCTCTCCTCGAGCACCGAACAGGACTCGGTTCCTATATAGCTTGTCCAGAATCTGGATGTCACGGTCGGAGCAGGTCTCCAGGATTGCACCTGAGTTCGGACTGAAATGTCGAATTTGCTCGCGCGCAACTGAGAGATAGCGGTCGTCGTTGAGAATGTCCTCTTCGAGTTCGGTCACTTCCGGAGAATTACCCGGGCCGAGACGGAAGCGCGTCATCAATGGCCCACTCCCACCGCGCTTTTGGACGTGCACAGAGGCAATCTTGAAGGCATGATGGACCGAATCGAATACAAATCGCTCATTCTGGAAAGTGTACAGGTGTGTCCAGCGGCTCTCGTTTAGGAACAGGCGTCGCAAAGCCGCTGCACCTTTATCCGAATAAATCCCTGACGGCACCAGGAAGCCCAATCGGCCGTGTGGCCGAAGCACGTGGTGCGCAACCTCCAAGAACATCTTGTAAGTGTTGATGTCGGCTGAACCTTGAAATAAGAACGGATTCTGAGGGTCTGCGTAACCGCTTCTTCCCTTACGAAGCTTTTGCCAGTCGCGATGCCACTTGGCTGACTCCTCGAAGTCGCGACTGAAGGGGAAGTCGTGCTCAGGATTTCGGTCTTTGTCATAGGTGATGCGGTCCCCGTATGGGTGACCAGCAAACTTGGTCCAGTTCGACAGCGCCTTTAACCGTGCACAGTACTCGATCCATGAGTTTTCCGTTTCTGCATCTGTTTCAAAATACTGCTTCTGCTGATCGAGGGCTTCTTGCTTGCCATAGCCCCGATACATCGGATCAACGTTGGAGAAAAATTCCTTGGAATTGGGCTTCTGGATCTCCCATGGCGGGTTGCCGATCACAGCACTGAAGCCCGATTCCGGTCCAGTGAAAACGTCTGGGAACTCGAGCTCCCAATGAAAGAAGTGATGGCGACGCGCCAGCAGACGTACATTCTTGCGTGTTTGATCCGGAGGCTTCAGAAAGTTGGTAGGGTAGGGCGCCAAGTCTAGGGAGTCACCAGGCCAGAACCAAACAGCACACCACGTATCGAATGCCTCCTTGACCTCGCGAAAAGTGGGCGCAGAGGCAATCTCCTCTTCATATACCCGCTTCCGTTCCTCAACTTCGTGGACTGGCAGAGCATGTAATTTCTCGAAGACCGCCAGAGCCTGTTCGTGAACTTTGGCAGGAGACATCTGCTCCTCGACGAAAGAGAACGCCGGCTGCTCTTTGCGAAGTATCAGCGCCTTCAGCTCGTTCAGGACCACTTCATCTTTTTTCTTCTTAATTGCGACCGTCCACTTGTCCCCCTTCTTGATCCCTGCTTTCTTGCCCCGGGCTGCTGTTAGGCGAAAGTGATGAACGAAACGTTCATGATTCTTGTCGCCACCCTCGCGCTCCCAGGCCATCACCGGATAATCCTGGAATCGATCAAACCAGCAGCCGACAAGCGCATTTCCCAACTTCAACTTGTGATTGAGAAAGCCGAACGGAAGCCGAGGATCCATGGTCTCGACCCAGAGCGACATCCGGCCAAGCTCCACGGCGAGAAGATCATTGTCGACCCCGTAGAGGCATCGCTCCACGACGTGTCGGCGCAAGCGCGCCGTCAGGTAGTCATCAAACTGGGGATGCTCTTTTGGAAGCGGCAGAGTTTCCTGCGACGGATGATCCACAGGCAGGCCGTCGGCCAGACGGACAATTGTTCCATCGCCACGCGGGACAAGCCGTTTGTGGTGATAGAGGCTATCCAAGAGCGCCTTTGTCGTGTAACGGAGAGCCGAAATAAGAAATGAACCCGAGCCCATGGCTGGGTCGCATATACGGAGGGCCAGTATCTCCTCCGGGGTTCGCGGTACGTCGCCGTCATAGAGAAGCGGTTGCAAAGCACGTCTTGTAATCGGGGACGCCAACTGCGGTCTGGTATAGAAGGTTCCAGAACCTTTTCGCGTCGCTCCTTCGCGGACGAGATACCAATCACCGGCGCGAACAACGCGCGTGTAGAGTTGCGCTGCCGCCAGGTCAACACTTGTGTCGTACTCTCTTTGTTTACGCGCATCAGGCTTGCCGTGCGGCTTCTTGACAATACCTGCGGCAACGACGGCTTCGCGGGCCCATCTCTGGACTTCGTCTTCCAGCGTCGGATCGAGAACCTCGCGATCGAGTTGATCGAGAGGCTGATCCACGGATTTCTGTTCCGAAGCGAGTTCCTCCTGACCCTCCACCTTGTTTTCGTCTTCGCTCTCGCTTTCTTCTTCTTCGGTCTCTTCTTCGTCTTCACTCAACGCCTTTTGGCTCTTTTGTTTCAGTTTCTCAAACATCTTCCCTAAGGATTCGCTAGTCAATGCCTGCAAGCGAGGTAGAGGAAGAACAGGCTGGTCCCCGAGATTCAAGAAGACGACGGGTTCATGGCTCCGCGCCTGGCGCAATTGGTAATCAAGAAGGCTTTCGTAAAGGATTCCGATGTACTCGCTCGATAGGTCTGAAAAGTCGATCGGGGTCTCAACTTCAATCGCTCGAATTCCTTGCCGCACCTTCACGCGGCTTCGGGTTAGAAGCTCCAAAATGCGGTGAATCCAATAATCAGACGGGGCATTTTGCGGACTCTCAAACGCAGCGATGGCGCGGGAAACCGGGTCATCAGAGGTGGTGTCGCCCGGTTCGAACAATCCGCCCGCGTAACGCGTTATAGGCAAGGCCTCGTGTGCCGACCCCAGATAGACAAGCCGAAAGAGAGAAATCAGTCGCGGCCAAGCGCTATTTGAGTGACGCAAGCGTTCCCTGGAGCGACCCCCGGCGAGGCGGTCGAGCTGCTCTCGCAGTCCTTGCAGGCTGTAGGAGTCGTAATAAATGCGATTGTCACGCGGCAAGAGATTGCGAGCTTCGGCAAACAAAACGACCACGCAGCGCATAACCATCCGCGTAGCCCCTATGTAGACATCACGTGGCTGGACATCTTTCTGGCCGTCGGGTCCTAACACCTTCACCACTTCGTCCGATGCCTGAATCAAAAATTCCACGGCATCACGCACTCTTTCGCCAAGAACACTCGTAAGTTCGGCTTGCCCTCGTCTAGTAGCGTCGATTGCCTGAACGAGCGGTGCTGCCGCCTGACCGTCTTTTGCAGTGAGTGTCTCTGCTCCCAGGAGACAGCGCAATGCCAGGACCTGCGGGCTGGGCTGACCCTGCTCAAACCACAGATCGATGTCCCATTCGCACCATGCTTCCGCATCAAGTCCTGCGTAGATGAGCCGCCATTGCTGGCCATTCGTCAGCAGGCCAATCTTCCTCGAACTTCGGCGGAGCCATTCCACGACGCGGGCAACATCGCGCCGTCCCGAGTGGATGCCGACTTTTCGGCTGTTGGTGGTGAAAACTGGCAGAGGAACGCCGGAGGGTGGTTCCCAGACCCGGCGAGGCTTTATTGTTTCGCCTGTTACGGCACGCTGGGACCACTTGGTCGGGACAGCAGATCCCTTCAGCCAGTACTGGCGATCGAGTTTGAGTACTTCCTGAAATACCGTATCGAGAAGCGGCCCGAGGACATCAGGCTGCTCATCCTGCATTCTCTGCACGGCACTGCGGAGCTTCTCCGTGAGGTAGCTGGAGAGAGCAGGAAGAGTCTCAGGAAAATACTCGTTTAGCCGAGCCGGGGCAATTAACAGGCCGCCGTGATTGAGTTCGCTCCACCAGGAGTAGTGTTCCGGCGTTTCCGGGTAGGGCATCAGGAGACTTCCTTCGGAAATCGAATTTCCACTGCGACTGGGAAGACTTGGGCGTGCCCTCGCAATCGAAAGCGACGCGGGATCACTTGATCCAGTACCCGAGTTTGCTCGAGGCGGAGCGTCTCAATAAGTTCTTGGAACCGGTGTGTCCGGAGCTGGAGTTCTTCTTCCAAATTGGAGAGCTGCGCCTCTTGCTCACGTTCCTTGTCAGCAAGAAACGATCGCTGACGCATCTCCGCAAGGAGGTCATCGCGCTCTTTCTGAAGCCTGGCAATAGAGGTTTCGGCAATCGCTCGCTGGACCTCCTTCAGACGATGTGAAAACCGTTCGCGCTCATCCTTGAGGGCAGCCCCGCCAGCTTCTACGAGAGCAGCCTCAAGGTTGCTCGTTAGAGACTGGGCCTCTTTCTTAACAAAAACTCTTAATTCGGTGTCCACTTCAGCCCAAACTTCCCTGGCTCTGTGAACAGAACTCTCGCTCGTTGGTGAAGGGCCCCCCTGATCTTCGCTCGGCGATGAATATGGCAATGGGCCAACCAACTCGCCCGACTTGAATCCAAACCGGTACGTTCGCACCCAATGGTGGAATGGCTCTCGCAGATCGTTTACTGCAAACTCCTCGGCTGTCAGAGCGATCAACGCGTCCATGCCTGGAGGCACGGTTCCAACACGAATTGTCCAGCGGCTGGCTGGATGTGTGTCATCACCGCCTGGAAATCTAAGCCGCGCAAACCGTGTAATCGCATGCCGGAAAAGAGGATGACCCAGGTGGAGAAGCACCGTGTCTTTTGACGGGCGAAAAACTGGACGACCCTCGACGACGTCGATGAAGAAATTAGGGTCGAATACGATTTTCGGAAGTGGACCTAGTCGCCCATCATCAGTAGGCAACCGCACACTGTCGTCGATCAATGACTCCCACTGAGGAGGCAAAGGAAGGCGAAGTCTCATTCGACCCTTCGCGTCCGGGCCCTCGATGCGCGGTCGGCCTACCCCAATGCCCAGAGCGACATCTAGGGTGCTACGTAAGGTCTCAGGCGACAGATCGACATCGTGCGCCAACTCCGTCAACTGAGCAGCGCAACGCGCTCCATCGTCTAGTGTAGAGCTACGTGGGACTACAGCTTGGCCTCTTTTTGCATCCACATCTTTGTCCAAGAGTGAAAGCAAATCCTCGGTCTCGCTTAGATCCAAGAATCGCCGCTCAAATGCGGCGTCAAAGACTTCGCCAACAGACCCTAGGTCCTCACGAATTTCATGGACTTTTGCAACGACATGGGCGATAAACCGCACGTCTGCATCGTCGTCACTGGTGAAATGAAAAACCGTGACGTCCCTCGCTTGGCCATGTCGATCCACGCGTCCGTTACGCTGTTCCAGGCGCGACGGGTTCCAGGGGATATCCCAATGCATGACGTAACGGGCTGTCTCTTGTAAGTTCAGTCCCTCTGATGCCACGTCAGTAGCGAACAGGAGTCGAACAGCGTCATCAGGATCATTGAACGCCTTGATGATTTTCTTGCGGTCCTCCCGGCCGCCGTGGCCGTGGCTCCCATAGATCATCTTGATGCGATCCTCATGGTCAGGGTAGAGGCTGAACCGTTGACGCAGGTAATCCAGCGTCGTTTTGTATTCCGTGAAGACAATGAGCCGTTCGTCTGATCGCCAGTGCTTTCCATCACGCAAACGCTCCTCGATAAGCCTATGCAATCGATCAAAGCGTTCATCGCAGATTGGAAATGCACCCGAACGATCAAGTCCAAGACCTTTCAAAGCTCGGTCAATATGAAGTATCTGTTCGCTAAGAATTCCGACAAACGGGCGCATCCATGCTCCCACAGTCTGAACCGCATGCTGCGCCCGGCTTTCGCTTTCTTGGTCATCATCAAGGTCTTCTTCGGCGGACTTCTTAGCGGCGGATACTGAAGCGGTATCAGCAGTGGTCTCGCTACTTGCGCCAGCTTTGAAGCGATGCCAGGACTCCGAGAACGTGTATGGGCCTGACAGCAGCCGTTTTGTGAGAATCTCGATGGCGAAGGACCCTGCCAGCTGCTCTGACTTCGATGATGACGCGATCAGGGACTTGACCGCTTTCCGAAACTCTAGGGCTGCAACAGCTAGCGTCCGTTCTTCACGGCCAAAGTACAGGGCAACCGGCGAAGGAGTTCGGGCGGCAAACCTCGCAGCACGTCCGGCTATTCGATCCAAGTCGTTAATCTCGCTTTTCAGGCGGCGGACAACGATCTCGCTGACGCGAGTCCGTTCATCAGGTTTGAATTCGGTTGTTTGCGTGAAACGGACAGGATCTAAGAGCTCCAATAACCCCGAAAATGAACGCGTATGCCCGTTGTGCGGAGTCGCAGTGAGAAATAACTTGTGCTCGAAATAAGGCGTGATCGTTCTAAGCATATCGACGAGGAGACTGTCCTTACCGAAGCTTGATGGCATCAGGTTGTGAGCTTCGTCAACAATTAAGAGATCCCAGGGAAGTTGAGCTCGAACCTCGTTCGTCGCTCCAGTGTTGGGTCGACAGGTGACCAGAAACTGCTCAAGTACATCGGGCTGACGTAGGTAGTGATAAGACGCAATAACCCGCGGAAACACGCGCCATGCATTTGCGTCCAACCCAAGACGCTTGTGAAGTTGGTGAGTCTCCTGGCGATCAACTTGGTCAAAGCTGAGAGCGAACTTGAGCTTCATCTCCTCCTGCCACTGTTGTCGCAGTGAGGCAGGCGTGAGTACGAGGACCCGACGGATACGCCTGCGCAAAAGCAACTCCGTGAGAATTAGGCCCGCCTCTACAGTTTTCCCAAGACCGACGTCGTCGGCCAGGAGAATAGAAACACGAGGCATACGCAGGGCATGGAGCAGGGGAACCAACTGGAAGTCATCAACCTGCACAGCACCAAAAAAGGGCGCCGACAGGCTGAATCCCGATCTCTTGCCTGAACCATGGGGGTCAAGGAAAGGTCGCAGAGCTGCCCATCGCGTCGCCCTGACTAGAGCATCAAACTCAATTCCATCCATGCGAGGCTGATCGTGGACGCTAGGGAGAGAGTGCGGTTCCAGCAAATCCCGTGAATCCTCGCGCTCCCATAGGATTGTCTCCTCTGGAAGTGCGTCACTGTCGATATACTCAACGCGAACGAGGTGCAGGCGACCCTCCGCAGGCCCGTCGAACGGCTCTACCGATACGATCACGCCGCGCCTGTTGCGGATCTTCGCCAACATGCCGACTCTTGGTGATTTGTGACTGTTCAGGTCGTCGATGAGCATACGTTTGAACCCGGCGTGCTGTGGTGCTCAGTTTTCTGTCTCGCGCGGGAAGAACTATCTTCCACTCGAAGGTGAGGAAATTCAAGGCTTTGTGAAATACAGAATATAGCCGCAATTGTTCCCAGAAAAGCTGCCGGTCAAGCGGTGTCACGGCAGCGAGGGAGAGAATGATCCTTTAGTCTTACGGTCTTTATCAAAACCGCTGGCTGATCAGTTCGCCGGCGCAACCCGAGCGATCTTCGAATTTACTTCGTATCGCAGGTGCGTCATCACAGAATTCAGGTAGTCATCATCCAGCAGTTTGAGCAGAATCCATCGGCGGCTCGGATCGGGATCGAAAACGAGCTTCGCCTGACCGTTCTGTTGGACGACCTCAACAGGTAGTTGGTGTTCGTCGATCGCGCGACGTATGTCGGCCATACCGATTTGTGCCAAGTATGGTTTGGTGGCTATCACAGCGAGCTTCGTCATGAACCGAATTTGTGTTGTACAGGCTGCACGGAACTCATCAGCGTTTGATATCGGAACTCGTTGTAGAACCGCGTCCACCGTCTGTTGTGCTCTGGCTTGCAGTTGTCCGAAATAGCGGAACATGCGCTCGAAGTTGCCAACATTGTTGATAAAAATGTACCGGCCATCAGACCAGCAGTCGATGTTGCGGTCAAACAGAAAAACCGTTTCTTCGACGCTATCGTAATGCCCCCGTTTGAAAATTGCTGCGAACGACGCGCCACGACCTAGCACAAGCTTTTCACTGGTCTTCCGGAAGAACACGACTCCTCACTGCGCTGCAACTCGCGCGAATAGAGCATAGTAGACGAGAGAATCGATGAAATCATCGTCTTCTTCAAAGATGACGAGCGCCTGAAAATTCAGAACTCGTTGAACTATTTCTGCGATTTCGGGCGCTCCCTGAAGATCAAGCCAGCAGACCTCACCGGCGTCGGGTTTGTACCCGGGCTCATAAGGGATAAGCCGAAGCTGATCCGCCAGAGCGTTCCCTGCGATTTCACGAAAGCCAGCCTGAAGATTCGCTGTAATGTTAAGCCTCCGAATATCATCTTGCTGATTCGGATTGGCGCGAGAGCCAAGAACAACATTCACTGGCGGGTTCGCGGCCAGCTCTCGTGTAATGCGTCTCAGTGCCTGTTCAGCTGGCCTCGGGTATCTCCAAGAGAATCTGTTCGCCAAGGGAGACGACAGGAATCGAAGTTCCACGTTCTATAAATCCTCGCCGTGAAAGGAGGGCACTCGTCTTGCCGCCTTCGAGCTCGATTTCGAACAAGTGGTACCGCAACAAATTCAACGTTGGATTTATATAGATGAGATTCGAGTTTACATACAGAACGCCTACTACGAAGAACAAGAGAAGTAGTGACACTGAACTCGAAAGCTCATCGAGCTTGATATCCAAGAACGGGATTAGATACGTGACTATGTAGCTCATTGCCTCGGTATCTTTGCCCGAGATCTTTTCGACGACGGCGCGGTCAACTGCGAGGGTGGACGATCGGTTCAGGTAGATGAACAAGAGGGATACAGAGACTGCAGCAAGTAAAACCATCTCCAGTGCGAAATAGCGATGGGCCGAGGAGTATCTCACTGCCATAATCAGGAACAGGGGCGTGTAGGAGCTTAGGAACAACACCACCCTGGTCGGAAGGTTCGGCATCGTCAGACCCCACGTGGCGAATCGTACGGCAACAATGGTCGGGTCCCCATCTTCGTACCACTTGTTCGAGTTTAGGAACGCGTAATTATGAGCATCGCACCTTCGATTGTAGACGAAGGAAGAGCGAAGCCACACCATGCTCGCTCGGAAGAATACACGCCGATGGCCTTGGTCGTAGGGTCGGTCACGAGGTTGGGCCGTCTCAAAGATCAAGCATTTCCCTCGCCCTGTCGTTAATTTCATCCAAGTCTGAACGACATTTCAAACGGAGAAGAACACATGTTCACAGAACTGATGCCCTTACTGCGCAAACGCAGGTTGCTTCTGACCGTCTCCCTCGTTGAGGGCGATACGATTAGAGCAACTGTCATTCCGAAGAAGGCGTCTGACACCGAAGACAACGCCATCACCACCCCATTGGCAATCACCGGCACAGCCGAGGAACTCGACCGTGACTTATCTCAGCAACTGGTGGAATTCACTGGGGCGCACTTGCAACTTCAAACCACACTGGCATCTGCCAAAGCTGAAATCGAAGCGGCTGCGAAAGCGGCCCGCGAAGAGGCACGAAAGAAGACCACCAAGCCGGCCGGAACCATCAACCAAACAGCACCGGCGACACCAGCGGCGACGGCCCTCCGACCGGAACCGGAGGCGCCGTCATTGTTTGCGCCACCGGCGCCAGCAGAAGCGACGGCGACACAAGAGGAGGGAGGTGAAGCGTCATGAAAATCAACCTGGTCGAACGGGAATTTGTCTACCACGGAACTACGTTGCCATGCCCGAACCCAAGATTCTCGATTGAGGAAGTCCGTTCGTTCTACGCGACCCAGTTTCCCGAGCTGACCAATGCAGCCATTACCGGACCTGAAACGGTTGGCGACCGGTTGCGCTACACCTTCGAGCGCGCCATCGGATCAAAGGGCTGATGAGATGCCAGACACCAGCAAACAGGCGCTGTTACAGGAAATCCGCGAATCAGAGGGTCGGCAGGCCAGCGCCAACCCTCTGACCGACCTAATGCTGAGGTGGCTCGAATGCAAAGACTCGCAAGAAGCAAGCAGTGCTCTCGCTCGGGCTCTCTCATTGCAAGGAAGCGGAGATCCCGTCTTCCCAGGGCCAGGTATCTGGCCAATCCCGCCAGCCTGATCGGAATGCCCAAGCTGGAAGCAGGCCACTCCGGAAACCGAATCACCTTCGGCTGTTCCGACCTAAACTCCTTGGCTCAGGCTTTCGTCGAAATTGACCTCGCCATCGAATCTGATTGGATCGCGGCAGGAAGAATTCCTGCCGCTCTGGTCGACTCCGTGTTCCGCCGTTTTCTCTGGAACCGCGGGCAGGAAGTCATTGCTGAGCACTTTGAGTTGTACCTAACGCTGGGAGAATCCATTTTCGACGCCCGGTACTCCGATTCCGGTGCCGATTCCAACGGCCAGCTATTTCTGGTGCTCAACACCGAGTCGTCCTTCCCGTTAGGCGTTGGAAGCACGATTGAAGAACTGGAGACGTGCCATGAAGGAATGGGAGCGGCTTTCTACGACACCCTGCGCCAAGCACTCTATCGCTGGATCCGGGTCTATGACGACCATGACGCCAGCTACCGCATTGAGCAAATGGTCGAGTGGGCGGAGGGAGAGGATGATCCCGATTCCTACGAAATCCCCAAACGCGACCAGGACCTGCCCCAGTGCCTCAGAAGCGGCGAATCGGCAGAATCCCGAAGATCCTTGGATTCCTTCCCGGTGCCGGCGGAACCCCGGCTGAAAGATCTTATCGAAACGGCCCTCGAACTGCACCGTGCCTCCTACTCGATGGAACGCCCACGCGTCGATGAGGAATGGCTCGAATACCAGCGCAGCTACTATTCGCTCGACATGCCCCTGCCTTCCGTGCTGCTGTACTTCCGACCCGGAGACGCAGTAATGGCCTGTTTCGATGACGAATGCGGATACTGGGGGCAGGAAACGCCGGAACCGAACCTCATCATTCCGTTTCGACCAAGTGATCCAGGCAGTGTGCGGCAGGCATTCACCGTATTGGAGACCGTGATGCGGGTCCTTGTGCTCACGACGCGGATTAAAACCCTCATCGAGGACGGGGAGAAAGCGAAATGCGATTCAGCATCGACGTCGGAAGCGAACTCGAACTGAAGCTGTACCAGGCAGTACTGCTTTACCGAAATGATCACGGAAACCGGGTGATGGCAACGGTCCACGGCGTGGTGCAGAAAGAGGCGGATGGCGCCCCGCTGCTCGGTGCCGGACAACTGCTCAGCACGGCAGCATTGCGGGAGCTCGCCGAGCAGCTTGCGACGAGCTGCCCGGCAGAATTTCTTCCGGAAAACATCGTCGCTCGAACACCCGAGCTGATCGCATGGTGGACACCGGTCGCAATACGGCACATGTTCTTCCGCGACGGGTCTGAGCTTGCCGGTGTTTCCGGTAAGCTGTTTCCGCATCCAGCCTTGCTGTTCGTGGTCAGAAACGGAACTCTGTGTGTGCGGGCGCTCCCAACGAGCGAACGACCACAGGCAAGTACGAACCTGGCGACCGCACCGTACTGGAACATCGATGGCAATGGCGCCGTCTGCGCCGGCACCATGCGGAGGCCGAAGTCGCTGACGGTTGGCTCCGTTACTGCCTGGCAGCAGGCCTTCTTCCAGAGCGAATTCACCCACCCCGGAGGTGCGGGCCGGCTGACCAGGCACAAGGGCGGGACTGCCGCCCTCTGGAAGAGTCTTGCTGGGAAGAAGATCTTCCCGCGATCAACGCTAATCGAAACGGAGCGATTAGACGAGTACCTAAGGAAATTGGAGGCGCGTGATGGCAACGCACATCCCTGATCCGCAACTGCTGGAGCGCCCCATTCGCATCCTAGTGGTGGGTTGCGGCGGAAACGGCAGTGCCATCGTGTCCGGGCTCCCGTACCTGCATCAGGCGCTCCTCGCCTTTGGTCACCCGGGTGGCTTGGCTGTGACGCTGGTCGATCCGGACATCGTCGGCGAAACCAACTGTGTGCGCCAGCCGTTCTGCCGAACCGACATTGGCTTCCCAAAAGCCATCGTGCTAGCTCACCGGATGAATATCTTCTGGGGCCTTAACTGGCAGGGTATGCAGGCGACAATCCAACAGTTCAAGAAAGGCTCGGAGGTAGATTTCCTCATTGGGTGTGTTGACACGCGCAAAGCACGCCGGGCCATCGATAAATGGGTATTGAACTCCCGTGTTCTGTACTGGCTGGATCTCGGCAACAGCGCCTGCAGTGGACAATTCGTGCTCGGGCAGCCAAGCAATTCGGTGAACCGGAAAAGGAAGCAGCGCCTAGCGACTGTGGCCGAGTTATACCCGGAGATCCTCAAGACGGGTAACGAGAACGACGATCTGCCCTCGTGCAGCGCGGCCGAAGCGCTGACCCGACAGGAACCATTCATTAACCAGAACCTGGCATATCAAGCATTAGGAATGCTCACTCAACTCCTTCGACACGGCTCATTGTCGTATCAGGGCGGTTTTTGCAACCTCGCGACCGGACAGCTTGCGCCGATCCCGATAACACACGTAGCTTTTACCAGCCGATCGCGCCGTCGAAGTTAGGCTTCGCGTTTCTCTTGCGAAGCGCTTCCTAGACTGATCCGCCGTCTCGCCGTCACAACACCCACCACAGGTTCACCAACAAATCTCATTTGCGCGGAACACTTCCATGCCAATACAAGCGGTTCAACACATTCGCAGAATGCGCGGCGGTGCGCAAAGTCACCTGATGCGCTGTGCTGACGGTCATTACTATGTAGTGAAGTTCCAGAACAACCCACAGCACACCCGAGTGCTGGTGAACGACTGGTTGGGCACACGCCTGGCAGAGTTGATCGGCTTGCCCGTTCCGGTCGTGGACATCGTAGACGTGAACCCATGGTTGATCGAGCACACCTCAGAACTACGCATCGAACTTTGCGGTCGGAAGATGATGGTTACGCCCGGTCCGTCGTTCGGCTCGCGCTACGTGGTGCCGCCCGAAGAAGGCCAGGTGCATGACTACCTGCCGGAGAACATGATCGGGAGAGTTCGAAACCTCGGCCACTTCGCCGGAATGCTGGCATTCGACAAGTGGACCTGCAACGCAGATGGTCGCCAGGCAGCGTTCTGGAAGCGGTCTGGGCAACGCAAGTTCACCGCCAGCTTTATCGACCAGGGATACTGCTTCAACGCCGGAGAATGGAGCTTCTCGGATGCGCCACTGCGCGGCGTCTTCGGGCGAAATGACGTTTACGCCTGTATCACCGGGTGGGACAGCTTTGAGCCTTGGCTCAGCCGCATCGAGAGCTTTTCCGAAAGTTCGCTACAGTCGCTCGTCGATCAGATTCCTCCGGAGTGGTACGGTTTTGCCGCAGACGAACTCGATCGGCTAGCGTGCCGGTTACTGGAGCGGCGCTCGCTAGTTCGTGACTTAGTTCGTTCCTTCAAGAACTCGTCCCGAAATCCCTTCCCGAACTGGCTTAATGGAGCTTCTTAATTCTGGTTGCGGACGGTAAGAAGGGGAGGGGTGTTTAGCAAGTCGGCTCTGGATTCTTCTCCGGTTCATGGGAGAATGTTAGCTGTGCAGGAAGTAAGGACTCACCCATGACCGCTTACCTTGGATTTTCGGCACTCATCCGGGGCACCGAATACCCGGCAGCAGCCGTCTTCAAATTGGATCGCGGCGAAGCCTACTGTTGGTATGGTGACCATCCAACATCCGGGCACCTCGCGGTATTCGACCTCGTCTCGGCTAAGCAGCACTTCATTTCAGGGTCGTGGCAGACACACGGCAGCCGCCACAGGAGCGGGGAGCGTCACCGGAAGTTGGTGGCCGATCATGGCAGAGGTAATGTCGGCGAGTACCGTGACACACCGACTGAGGATTTGATTTCGGACAGTTCGATCCGCAGCGTAACGGTACCGTTGATAGATCCGTTCGAGTTCTGGCCGGTGGATTGTGCAGTATGGCCGGCTGTCAAATCTCCTCACACGTTAACAAGAGCAGATTTTGGCGAAGACGTTGATGGCGTCGTGCTGCACGGTTATATCTGTCGCCACGACCGCGTGGATGATCTGGTCGCCAGATGGCGAGGAATGACTGCTCAGTTGTGGACTGCTTGCGATGGGGTATTCGACTTGATGGTTCTGGCAGAAGTTGTAAGAATTCCTAATCCGCCACGACCGATATAGAGGGAGCCAGGGATCATTTTCGCTTACCGCGCGATCCGACTTGAGCTTTTGTGGTGCAAATACGGAGCCGTCACGGCAGTGCCCCGGCAGACCATGCGACTGACATTCCAACATCCAGCTCGCGACCGTCCTCGCCGGAAATTGCATGCTCGCGAAACATCTGAGTGGGCGAACGGTGTGCCTCATCGCGAGGCGAGGATACCGCTCGTCTTCCGCAAAGGAATCGACAAATCGTGGCTCCGATGATCCGCATCAGCTATTGACTCGTGATCACTCCAAACGGAACCTGACGCGTTTCCAGAAGATAAGTTTCAGTGACTGCAAGCAACAGACGCTGATCACGGCTTGCTTCAGCCTTTGAGACACCCGGTTGCACGATATAGATGGAGAGCTGCACTTTGCTGAGCTGGCTCATTTCGCCGATGGTTTGAAGCAATTCCCAATCGCCAACCTCGAAGCGGCTTGGGCCCCCGTCATCTTGCCGCTTTGCTTCGCGGCGTAGAAGATGAGTGAAAATATCGCTCTTCTTCTGAGGAGAAGAGATCCACCCAATGCTCTTCTGGGCTTGGCCGCACACTTCGTAAAGATCCTCGACGCGCTGGCCCGGAATGTCTTCAGAAGAATACTTGCAGTGGTAAAACTCAACATCGATACTGCTTGGCGCGGAAGGTTCCCCGATGAGGCTTATCGCGACTACGTCGGCTGCTTCGCCGCTATCATCGTCATCGAAAATGATTGAATAATCCCCCCGTTTCTTCAATTCTCGAATGACTCGTGCTTGGATTGACGTCTGGTCCTTCGTTCTGCCTTGAGATTCCTTACGAATGTTCACCCCATTCCAGTCAAGCACCTGAATCTTTGCAGTTTCATATGGAGGGTGCGTAGTCTTGAGTGGCACATGTTGATTGCCCTCAAGGGATGATCCATCAGCGAACCAAATAACAGGCGGGTCGTAGTAGAAAAAGCTTTCGACATTCTCTCCCTCAGAACTTCCATGATGGATCTTCACCTGCCTATGGCCGAGAACAGAGAAGCGGTAGTTTGGAATCACGCTCTCGCCCTCACCTTCTTCAAAGAAATCGAGCTGCATATCTGCTCTTTCTTTCTCAGACGCAATCGCAATACGTAGCGCCCGATCAACGGAGGGATTAACCAACTCGATCTCAAGCTCATTCAAAGGAATTTCAACGCCATCAATCGACGCGAACCAGATTGTCTCCGGAGTCGTATACATTTCCTCTGGCCAGTCTACAGCGATGGGCATTATCCTCGGGCGCTCAAGAATCGTCTTCGCCTCCAGCGTGCCTTTGAGGACCCCATCAGGATCAATACTCGTATCGAGCAGTTTTGTCCCGATCAATTTGCACCATTCAACGAGTTGATCTACGCGCGTCCTCTGATGTGACCAAATCCTGCCTTTTCGGGACGCGCCGACCGTGGTAGTTTCCCCATCCTCATAGCCCGTTCCGGAAAGGACCGATTTGCGTGCGCGCTGCCGCTGTGCGGGCGAGAGCGCCGGTTCTACATCAGAGCCCATGCGCCCGGTGTAACGGACATTCCGGCCGAGTTGCTCAGTAAGCCCGACGTTCTGCAGTCGAAGCCGATTCACCCCGGCAAAGGTGCGAAATACGTCCTGCCCTCTAATGAGTTCTACATCATTGCCAGCAATCGCTTGGGCCAGCGCTTTGTAGTCACCCGCGTTCGCGGACCCGTTTATGAAAAGCAGATTCTGTTCAGAAGACCAAAAGACGACGTAGAGTTCCCAATCCCAGCTGTATAAGGTCTCGACATCGGTCCATGACAGTGCCACACGGCGTGCAGTAACGACGATCAACGTGTGTTTCTCGTGATTGATGGTATGGTGTACCTGCTCGCACGACTCTACGACAGGGATACCCACTTTGAAATTCTCGGGCTTCCAGTCCTGGCAATGCGTCTTGTACACGACCGCGCTTGTTGCAGGTCGTACTGTCTTGAGTGGGATCGCGGTGGTGAAATCGGTGAAGCCCCGGAGAAATTCCTGCAACGAGAGCTGCTCGCCGATCATGCTGTCACTGAGTTCCGGGAGCAGCACGTTCCAATCGGGATCACGCGTGTAGAGTTTCTTCAGTTCGTCCTGAACATTTACGTCAGCCGTGTTCGCGATAAATACAGCATCGCCAAGATCGGGACGTGAGCGCGTGAACCTACCCGCCAGCTGCAGCGTAACCGCAAGCGTTTTCCGAATGTCGTGAAATGCCGCGATCTTCAACTCAGGGAGATCGAAACCCTCGCCGAGCATATCGACGCAGACCACTACGCGGGACTCGCCGCTGATAATCTTGCGCCGTATCGTCTCCCGAACCTTTTGTGACTTGATTCCGGTATGCAGTTGTACGGGGTGGAATTCGGGATACCTGTTGTATAGCTCAAAAACCTGTTTCGCTCTGGTGACGGTATCAGCGCGAGCCATAAGAATGTGCCCTTTGTCGAGATCAAGGCGCAATTGCTCAACGGCTTTTTTCGCGATTGCGGTGTCAACCTTCTTTCGATTGAATTCAGTGACAGGGCGGAACTTTATCGGTTTGAAGTATCCTTCCTCCTGAGCTTTCTTAAGCGGATACTTGAAGATGATGTCTCCATCGAGCGGTTTACCGTCCTCCCGGAAGGGGGTGGCCGTGAACTGCAGAATCCTGCGGCCATTGAACCTTTCCTTGAATGCGCTCCAACTCGGGGCCTCAGCGTGGTGCGCCTCGTCGATAAATAGATACGGGCAGTGATGTGCCATACGATCCTGAACGGCCCGCTCGCACTGGCCTGCAATGCCGCTCGTCATCACAATGACCTGACATCGACTGAAAAACTCGTCGACCCCCGCGGTGGTTCGCGGGATGTGCTGGAGCGTTCCGATTATCGGCAACTTCACGCTCTGGGCTAGGACCGCACAACCAGGATCTTTCAAGATACCGAGCGTGAGGAATTTTTCGGTTAGTTGGGTGCGGAGTGCATCGGTAGGAACAACGACAAGGAGCTTCGGGCAGATAGCCGATACGAGGATCGCAATCATCGTGTCCGTCTTCCCGGTGCCGGTCGGCATAACGATTGTTGCCGGCGAATTGGAGACCGCCCAGTGCGCATGAACGCGGTGAACCGCACCAATCTGGGGAGCGCGTAAGCCGCGAATGCCACGAGTTGGGTCCTCTTGGACGTAGGAGAAAGCGCCCTGCCAAGACTGGAGAATTTCTTCAATCTCGCGCTGATGTGCATAGGGGACGGTTCTGTTCTGGTCGGGATGGCGAAACCAAGTACCGTCGGTCAGATCAATCACCCCACCCGCCGGAACGGCAGATGACTCAATTACTCGCACATGATGATTCGGGACATATTTCGCCTTGGGAACAACCAGGGTTTCACCACTCGCGTCCGACCGCACCAAGAATCCACGCAGGCGGCCGGTTATGAAAGGCGCACATGTCCCGTCGACAGCAGCAGTCCTTTGGGAGAACTGCCGAATCGGATTTCCTGCTATTTCCTCGTCTAACGACAGCAAAGGCGGAAATATGATGATCATTTCAACTTGAGGCGCACTCTAGGGACGATCGGGTCTGATAATACCCCTTCCTGCTCGCAGTGCTATATCCATCAGCGATACGAAATTGAACGCCATTGTCATGCAGTCTTTCATGAAGACGCGCCACCGGTAATCTAGAACTGATCCATAAATATCAGTACGCGATGTAGCCTGAGCGCCCGTAACAGGAATTTCCGTACTGGTCTTTGTGCGGGCGAAGCCGTGTGCTGTAACGTTTGCGGGGAAATCGCTTGCCACAATAAGAGCATTCCACCAAGTAGACCCGCGTTGAAGACGTCCTGCGAACGCGCGGTGCCGCTGAGAACCGCGTTGCGAATCCCTTTCCGAAATAGGTCTTGCCAGCGAATTCGCCCGCCTTGCCCAGCTCTACGGGTAGCCGGGGATCGAACCGCTGATCCGTCGTGGCAAGCGCTTGAATTTTGGGATGCAGGAAGGTCTTCAGGCCCGGCCCGCTGGTGCGGCCGCCGGTTCGATCGAACGCATAGAAGTATTCCTGGCCGAAGCCGTCTTTGCGGCGCTTGAACACCAGTGAATAGGGCTCAATGAGACGTCGATGGCCGTCGTACATAATGTCGAGCAATGTGAGGTTGCTCGCGGCCTCCATGATCATGTTGCGGAAGCGCGAGGGATAGAAAGCGATCTGGCCGTAGTAATCGACTCGTAGGCCAGCGAAGAGCGCCTCGATGTTCTCCCTGAATCCCTTGAGCGCCGTGTCGAAATCGAAGAGACTTTGCACTGGGCAAATCAGATACTTTTGCCAGATGGCGCGGAACGTCTCAAGCGGGAGGTCGAGCAAAAGTCCCTTCGCAACAGCGGGGCTCGGCTCAAAAATCGTTTTCTTCAGAAAGGTTCGCAGCAGCTCGCCGCGGTTTACCTCAACGTCGCGGTTTATGAACACGCTGTAAACGTAGTCGTATAGATCAAAAGAATGGCGGCGCTGCAAGAGGCATTTAAGCTTCGCCGCGAGGAGCTCTTCCAGCTTGTGGCAACGGATTTTCGCGTTACATTGCGCGCTATCGGAATACGGGTGAATGAGAAAACGGTCCTGGACGGGCAGGAAAATGCGGTCATACTCGGTGACATCGAGATGCACGCTGATGGTCGTCGTATGCGGATTACCATAAAAGTCTTTGAAGTAGAGACGTGCCTCGACAATGCGGCGGTCCTTGTCAGAGTTGCCTTTCTCCCGTGCCCAGTTCCGATCCTTCTCGAAAACAACGCCCGCATGGTCCTCGACGAGATCACAGATCCTGTTCAGCTCGGCGGCGAAATTGGCTTCGTCAATGGCAGCGGTGCTGGAGAAGTCCAGATCGTTTGAGAATCGCGTGTGCGGAAAGTAGGCCTTGCGGAAACAGTTTCCGCCTTTGAGCACGAGCGTATCTTTAAGCCAGCTCGCGCCGTAAATCCCCGTGAGCAACCAGCCGAACACATAGTCACGTTCGATATTGGCGGCGTGCAGGCCGAATTCTGCCGCCTTCGCCTCGATCTCGTCCTTGGTAATCACATTAAGTCCGAATCGACTTCTGAGGGATGGTCACTCGGGGTCCAGCGCGAGCCCATCTACGGCACCCATCGCTTGATGAGATTCACCCTTGTTGTCCAGACAGGCCCTGAGTAGAGATCGTCTTTGGACAAGGCTGCTTGCCACGAACTGACTTGGTAACCGACACGGCTTCAATGCCTTAGTTATCCGGCCATTTCACAGGCGGCCAGGCCACAGCCGTGTGGAGAGTCGTCTGCGGCTCCTCATGATGCGGGACAGTATCAAAAGGAGTACATTAAGAATAGAGTCCGCTTCATTATGAGTCAAATGTGATATCTTCGGAAGCCTGTGGAAATCGGGTTCACAGCACGGCAAGTTGTCAAATTGACGGGAGTCCCGTACTCCACGATCAATCTGTGGGCGAAGAAAGGGCTTGTGCAGCCTAGCGTTGCCCAGGGCAAAGGCACTGGCACGGAACGTGTCTACAACTTCAGTGATCTGGTCGCACTGAAGGTTGCCTTTGCGTTAAGAAAATCAGGTGTAACGACTTCCTCGCTGAAGAGAGTCCTAGATTTTCTCCGTCAGACCGAACACATGGACAAACCGCTCGCCGAGGCTCGCTTGGTGGTCACGGGGGGCGACGTAGCTCTCGTGCGCAAGGGAGAACTTGTAAGTGCCCTTTCGAAGCCGGGCCAGGGCTACCTAAGCTTTGTGGTGGATTTACCGGACATGATCGGAGAGCTCGTCAATCTCGCGGATGAGACCAGGACTTTCGTGCACGGTATTGCGTCTTCGCAAATGGAAGCAGAGAAGGGACCATCTCGGAAGCAGCCCGCGTCTGCCGGCAGTCAGCGCCGAAAACGGATCAGAGGATAGAATCGTCGAGGAATAATTTGTCAGGACCCGGCGAGCCAAATCGCTCTGAGGGACGGGTTTTCGGGTTCTGAGTCCGTGCCGCTTGTCAAAGAGGCTTCAGTCTTTCCGATATTCACTCCAAACACATCTGGACATTCGCTAACCTGCAGAGGCGCTTTCTCCTGATAGTCCCTCGTCGTCGCGCGAAATTCATGAAGGCCGACTACTCTTGCATATCATCCAGAAATCAGCCGCGGATTTGCCCGCTGGTACACTGCAATTTGCCGACTTGTGACGATTGGTCCCGACCACGCGCGTAAGGCAGTCGTGGAGATTACCGGAAGGCATGTGTCTTGGGAAATATGCCGCGAGAGCTACGAATTCATGTCGATCTCGACGCCGCCGGACGCTACGAGTTTCGGATGCGCTCTGGCAGGCGCGAGGTCACGACCAGCGTCAATCCCGACCTCGCTGCGAGCTTTTTTGAGGACCTGCGGCTCTTGCGATGGAAGTCGATCGGGATCCACGACCCGGGAGACATCCTGCTCAGCGATGTGGGCGACCGGCTCGCCGCGCTCGTGGCGCCGCCTGCGGCTTGGGAACAGTTGATGCTGCCCGATGATGCAGTGCAGGTGCGCGTGCAGTTCTCGAAGGCCGCGCACCGTCTCATGCAGTTCCCCTGGGAACTTCTTCGCGTTAACAACCGTTTCCTGATCGGCGACCGCGGCAGTCACCTAAAGCGCGAATTGCCGTCACCAGTCCCGAAGCGAAAAAGGCGCAATCCCGTCACCAACATCGTGCACGTCAGCCTTGGCACCGACAGCAATCTTCGGCTAGACGAGGAACGCTGTATGCTCCTCGATGCGGTTCCCACCGACATCCCCATCGAGTTTCTCTTTTATTCATCCGCGCGACGCTTTGGGTTCGAGATCGACGTCTTCCGGCCGCATATCGTGATCGTCTCGGGACACGGACACTACGACGAACTCGAAGGAGAGCATTACCTTTCACTTCGGGACGACGGATGAATCCGGACGGCTGAGATCGTAGCACTGTGTGCTTCTTATGGCTGCGAACTCCTCGTGCTCTCTACATTCGAAAGCGCGCGACTCGGAGGGCCAGTCGTCGACGATGGCACGGTACTGCCGGCAGACGTCGTCGCTTTCTCGTTTCCCGTCATGACTACAACGGCAACACGGAGCATCGAGTGCTTGCTCCGCGAAGTCATCCGGGGCCGGACCGTCGACGAGGCAATGGCCGCAGTGCGAGCCATTGATAGCGACGACGAGTATGCCTTCTTCAACGCTGTCCATCTCCATCGGAGTCGCGCAAGGTCACTGCACATCAGCGACGCCGCTCCGAGACAGCCCGGTGCGCCAGCAACCCGGTGTCCCGGAATGGAGTTCACCCTAGGCTGGCTAAATGGCTATGCTCACTGGAAGGAACCGGCCACGCTCCTCGCTGCGGCGGGAAGCGGCGGAGAGACGTTGATCCGCCACTGGGCCGAACTCGTTCGGCGATCGCAAACACAAGCTACCCGATGGCGCGTCCTCCTCAACGAAGTTCCGATTCTCGATGTACCCGGGGCTCAGCTTATCCGACTCGCATATCCATACTCCTTCGTAGCCGTGCCCACTGAAAACTTTGTGCACGGCGTCGGGATAGATCAGCGATTTGCAAACACCTTGCTCGCGGCTATAGACGAAAACCTCGCAACAGGAGTAGCACGGCACCCGCTTTTGGGCATGTTGGGTTTTGTGAACGACCTCATCGCCGGGCGCACGGAGCGCGAGGCCACCGAACAATTCGAACAAGAGAACAAGATGGCGGAGCGCGCAGGCAGGCTGAGCCGGGAAGGCTCGCTGTTCGCCAGTTGGTTGTTCACAAATGAGGGTGTGGCTGCGACCAGCTTCGATAACCGCGCTGAGTTTGCGGAACGTATAAAGGAAATGGTCGACATGACCCCGGCAGCCATCGTGGCTGGCATCGAAAACGCGGTGGCGGCGACGGTCGTCCTTCCCCAACCGGATGTTCTCTACCTAACACACGAGTTCATGATCCTCGGAGAACGATGGTTCCCTAACTGGCGCACGGATCACCGCGCAGGCTTTCGCCGCCTGTGCGCAGCTTTTTTCACGCTCGCAGCCCACGGCAAAGTCGACGTGGAAATGGGATCACGCCTTCTGGATTGGGCTCTCCGTCTAGAGGACTTTAAGACTTCGATAATGATTTACACTGCAACATCCAGTTGGTACGGTGATCACGGAAGGCTCGAAGACCTCGAGGCAACCATTGATCTCTTACTCCCGCACGCGACAGGAATGGAGCGCATTATTTTGCGCGGCCACCTGGTCACCATCGCGACAAATCGCGGTGATTACCGGACCGGCCTTGCTGACAACCAGCAACTCGAAGCTGATCTGGGCGAGCTCGCAGGAGATAGTGACTACTACCGAAATCTCCATGCCGCCATTACGCAGCAGATCGACTGCCTCGTCGAACTCGACCAACTCGACGAGGCTGAGCGGCGTTGGCGGGACGCTGACGCTCTCATTCCGCACCTAGAGGAGCACAGGGCGGAAGCTCAGGCGCGACTGCTCGGACAGCTCGCAAATTTGCGACGCGAGCAAAACCAGATGGATGCGGCTATCGACGCTGCTTCGCAAGCAGTTCAGCACGCCGTGGCGAATCACTGCCCGGACGTGCTCATCGCAGAACTACGAAACACGAAAGCAGACATACTGCGTCTAGCCAGACGAGATCAGGAGGCCCTCGACGAACTCAACGCAGTGTCGGGTATCGAGATGCCGCCAAGCCTTCGCTCGCGTTTCCTCCACCTCAAGGCACTTCTTTTGAAACACTACGGCGCACCGCAGGCACTTGAGCACCTCTTGGAGAGCTACCAGAATGATCGACTGCGCGGCGACGGCGGCGGTGTTGCGATCTCCTTGCTCGCAATCGCACGCATCTTCACGGAAGAACACGAGTACGATCGCGCACGCGAACGTATCAGCGAGGCGCTGCCGTTGGCAGACGCCTGTGGGCTCTTGAACGTCGTCGGCGGACTCGCTCTTTTGTGGGCCGAGATTGATCTGGCAGAGGGTAAGACTTCGTCCGCCGCCAGTTGGCTTGCCACGGCACGGGAGAAATTCGTCCGCAGCGAGGACGACAGTGGTGTTGCGGATGCGACACGTTTACTCGACAGGCTTCGGCCGCCCGCAGAGTGATCATATCGATATCGCAAGGTTTTGTTGAGCTGGTTCGAGTAGCCGAATACGCACTCCCGCGGCGAGTGCGAAACACTGACGCCAAGTTCTGTTGGGGCAATTACTTCCGGAGCCGTGCAATCCGCAAATTATTTATGGCCCCTTGGTGGTGTGCTGCTTGTAGGCCACATATGCTGACGGCACTGGACCTTGCTCCGACTGACTGTCGGTTAGCCGGCGCGTTGTGCTATTGCTAGCTCCTGATTCGGGTTCTGTGTGCCGGAAGTAGGCCAGCAAAGGCCAAAGAGGCTGGCGAATCGAACGTTCTCCCTGCCTCAGCTGTGCCGTTCCACCTGTATTATCTCTGCTGCTACACTGTCAAACGGTCGTTTCTCGTGAAAGGATTCTCGTGAACCTAGAAAACATATTGGCGGAACTGAGGTCACAACGCGCTCGCATGGACCAAGCTATTTCAGCGCTCGAAGGGAGCACCAGTCCGTCTGCGCCTCGCCGCGGGCGCCCCCCGAAGTCACAAACTGCATCGGCAAGACGCCAGAGACGGCGCACGATGAGCGCTGCCGCCCGCAAGCGAATCTCAAACGCGATGAAACAGCGCTGGGCAAAGTGGAAGGGAAAGTCTGCTCCCAAGAAGGCCAAAAGCCGCCGTCCAATGAGTGCCGCTGCCAGAAGGAAGTTGTCGGCGTTGATGAAGGCGCGCTGGACGGCGAGGAAAAAGGCAAAGACGTAGTCCAGGGTCTTCACAGCGCTCTCCGGAGGCTCGTCTCGTTCTTGCCTTCCGTCTCGTGATAATGCGCATTTGAGGCTGAGGCCCGGTGCTGGGAGATATCATCACATGGTCGGCTGAATAGCCGCGAGAGCGATCAACGATGTCTTCCTCATCCGTCGGAAAACATGCGAGTGGCGCTACGAGTGGTCAGCCTGCGGTCCCCGAGCCTTCGTTTGCCGAGCGAGCGCGAACGTTGATGTACTCGGGCCGCATCGGCAGTCTCTCAACACTGTCGCGGAAACAACCGGGATTTCCTTTCGGGTCCCTGATGCCTTATGCGCTTGATGGCCAAGGGCGCCCACTTTTCCTTATCAGCACGATGGCCATGCATACCCAGAATCTGCAAGCGGACCCGCGCGCCAGCCTGTTTGTGACCGAACCCGGCGCCAGCGGAGACCCGCTCGGTTCATCCAGAGTCACGTTGATAGGGAGTGTGAGCAGAATACCGGAGCCAGATCTGGCAGCCGCGCATACGGCCTATCTGACGCGTTACCCGGACAGCAAGTACTGGGTCGATTTTGACGATTTCTTCTTTTACCGAATGGATGTATTGGATGTTTACTACGTTGGCGGCTTCGGAGTGATGGGATGGGTGGTCGCCTCGGAGTACTCCGAAGCACAATCCGATCCGCTCGTTGAGCACAAGAGAGACATCATGCAACACATGAATGCCGACCATAAGGATGCGCTCGTTCTGCTCGCAAAACGCTTTGCCGGCATTGAGGCGCAGGAGGCGGAGATGACCTCGGTCGATCGACTCGGCTTCCACCTCCGCCTGAGAACCCAGGACGGTATGCGTGGAGCCCGCATTGCATTCTTGCGGGAGGTAAGCGATCCGGCACAGACCAGAGAAGTGTTCGTTGAGATGGTACGACAGGCGCGTCAAGGATAGTTAAGCTTAATGACCGCAAACCAAGGGCGAATGGAGCCTTCTTAGCAATCCGGAAGCAACCGGATCAGGTAAGGATTGCCGGTGATCCGCCAAGAACCTGCAATGCGGCCGCCCCCGTTCAGCTAAGTCGCGCAGTTCAGATGATTGAAGGCCGTCCAGCATCTGTTTGAACTGTCACGTTTGACGGTTTCTTGTCGATTCTCCGGATATCGCGCCTGCCTTGCGCTTGGGACAGGGGTTGGTTATCGTGTTCGAAGAATGAGCACTAAACTCGACCTCGCGCAATTGCTGAATGGGCAAATCGCATACTATGAGGCTCGAGCCGTAGACTGGGACACCTATGCAGGGTTTGGCAGCCCCTATCCGAACCAAGCAGAGCATAATAGATGCTGGTTCAGAGCCCTTAAGCTGATGGGGCAGGCGCTGGCGGCGTTTAAGCCCACCGGTCACGTGATCGAGATCGCAGCGGGAACTGGCTTTTGGTCTGAAAAGATTGCCGAGACAGCAGGCGCGTTGACCGTGCTCGACTCTTCCCCATCAATGCTCAAACGAAATAAGAGGCGATGCGCCAGGTTTTGCCGTCTGAGAGGAGTCCCCTACCGCGCAATCTGCAGTAATGTTTTTGAATGGATGCCAGATGCTCAATTCGACGTTATCTTTTTTGCGTTCTGGCTTGGCCATGTCCCGGAACCGCTTTTCGACACCTACTGGGGTTTGATCGCACGCTGCCTGAAACCGGGAGGGCGTGTAATGTTCTTTGACACCAGATCGAGAACTGCTAGTCGGTCCCAAGACTCTTCCATCGTTCCTCGACAGCTACGCGACGGTCGAGAGTTCCTAGTCGTAAAGACTCGGCATTCGCCTAGAGTGCTAGAAAGGCGCCTCCGAACATTAGGTTTCGAGGCACGAGTGAGGGTGTGCGGCAAGCTTGGCTTAATTGGAACTGCCACACTTAGAAAGTAAAGAGTACCCGGCTGCCAGCGTTGCATTGGAGCTTCGTACCTACCTAATAAGGTCTCACGATGTTCCGGTAGCCAGAGACAGTGCAGAGATGGGACACGTTGTTTTTTTAGGACGTACATCCCGCCAAAAACCGTCATCAAAGGCACGGCAGGGTTTCCCGTTAGCTGGCAATGCCCATCCGCTGAGTTGTTGAATCAAGAGCGAGTCTCTAATGTTGCAGACTCTGTGAGCTGGTTGGTACACGTTAAAACAGCACGAGTAAATGTCTCCATTGGGTGTCACTGACCACATGCGGCGAGAATGGAGTAAGCACGAATCTTCACCGCGAACTAAGCGGTCGCAGAGATCGAATGGATCGTTTAGCGTTAGCACGTCGAAGCGATTCCTATTGTCGCTGGCAAGCAGAAGATCGTAGATGATCTTAACCTCCGACGGCCATCTCGCCCACATTCCGTTCGAAATCGACGCGGCCCTGCCATCGGGCTCCACGGGCAGGAGTCGAAGCCTTCGCACCCCGACAGCGGAGGTCCGGCGTAACAGATCGTTGATGTGTTCCGAATCTCCTGGGCACAAGAGAACGCTGAGTCCAATGCGAAATCCAAGACCCGCCAACTCACCAACCCAACGTTCAAGGTCACAAAGAGGAAATGCGCCAGCGCCGGCGACACGTGCATGCCGTTCAGGTGTCGTTCCGTAGGCACTGATCCAGCACACATCAAGAAAGGACAGGAGGCGCTTTGCATTTGGATTGTGATACAGCTTCTTGCCGTTTGAAACGAGACGGACGCGATGCCCCCGTGCAGCAATGGTTTCCAAAATCGATTCGAACCGAGGATGGATGGTTGGCTCTCCTCCAGTAAGCCTGAAGTCATCTACTCCGCTTGCCCCAAAGACGTCCAGCGTCTTTTGAGTGATCTCGTTAGGCATGCTGACAGTACGCGCCGGTCCGGAAGAAACGTAGCAATGGCTGCACGTAAGATTACACTGCTCAGTAAGAAATAAGAATACAGACGCGTCACTACGCATTCGAGCACTCCTAAGCGCTGTGGGCTTGTTCGAGTTTGGCCATTTCGTACAAGACGACTTGACGAGCCGCTTCATCCGGGACGACCTTCTGCGCGATACGAACGTACTGCGCTGCATCTAGTGGAACCGATTCGCAGAAATATGCGCGCACCTGTCTGGCTATCGTCGAGGCTGTCTCTGACCGGCCGAGCAGTGCCTTCAACATCCTTTCCCCTAGCATTGCCTCGACCCATGATGCCTCCATTTCCAGGAGGTCACCTGTCTTTATCCGGTACAACTCGGAGATCGGCACTTCACTGGCTCTCGTACTGATCCATTTGCAGACGTCTCGATAGGTTGAAAGTACTTCGCCACTGACCAAAGCAACATTTCTAATCAGCGTGAAGAAAAACTTTGTGACGACGTAAGGTGCGAGTCCCTGCGCGGAACGTCGCCGATCCCGAATTATCTTGACCGCGGCTTCAATTCCCGAAATCGCTGTCCAGAAGCACAAAAAAGGGCTTTCACCGTGGCGCAGCAGTTGGGACAATGTGTTTGGAGACCAATCGCAGGCGTGAGGTAACCCCGTGAAACAGCGTTCGTGGCGAATCGAGATACCACTGTGCACAAGGCCAACCTCGATTGCTGCATCCGCAATTAGTCGGCGCGCCCGTTCTTGCTTAGTCGGAGCAATCTCCTCTATCGCGATTAAGTCAATGTCAGAGAACGAGTGGGTAGTGCCATTTACCGCGCATGGCAAGTGTGGTTCGCCTGTTGACCAGGACCCAGTCAATCGAAGACGGTACTTGCACGTGCAGTCAGCGATCGCCATCTCCATTCGATGTCGGACACTAGGGGCGCCAGATAGACTAGATTGATCGTTAACGACCATGAGTTCCTTGTTGCGCCGGATGCGTCCACGTTTCGAAAAGCATTTTATTCCAATGGACGAGTAAGCCAATAAGTTTCTTCCCTTCTCGAGCAAATTCGCCATCTAAGTTAAATCGCGTCTCAAGTTCCTCATCCTTGAGGGAGCTGAGCATATCCACTTCTGCAACAGGGGGTTGCTCGACGCTGAGGTACCGGACTAGGTCTGAAACGGCTTGAGATGTTGCAGGTCCCTTCAACCAATCCAGGATCGATTTGAAATCAGGCGGGTCGATCAGCGGCTCGTCGGCTGGCGAACCACTCTTACCGAGAACACCCGCAAGCTTCAGATCAGGGGTGCGAATCACAACCGATTGCATTTTGTAGAAGTTCGACAGTGTCCACTCGACTGTCTCCGCGTGTCGGTACCATTGAATTAGGATGCATCGATTCTTATCGCCCACCAGCCAGCCCGTGAACTGGATCCAGTCCTTGAATGTTTCATAGCCCCAGTCTTGGACTCTTTGATGGCCGCCGCAAGGCAGATTGTCACTAACAGTTTTTTCCTTCGCGTACCGTCTGCGGAGCTTGGCCATTACATGATTAGTAAGGCCCTGGTGGATAGCAAGCCTCTCGTATTCAGGTCTGCGTTTCACTACGGCTGTGAGCCAGTGGACCGTTGCATTCCTGCCTAGCAAAGCCGCGACGATGCGCGCTAGGCTGTCGCGGTCTTCCTGCGATGGCAAACTCCCAGAGAGTAGTGGCTCAACATCATTGACTAGCAGATGCACACGGCCGCAAACTCCCACTGACAGAAGCTGCCGGACCAGCATAAGATAGTGGAAATCGATCCAGTGGATGTGCCGACTCTGAAGTGTCCACCGGTAGAATAGCGGTGGAAGGTCGTCCAGTGGGTGCAGAATGCGCCGTATCTGACCCTTCCGAGCACTCCTGCTCTTGGTTAACCACGGTCCGTGAGCCCATTGCTCCAGCACTCTAGACAACGCCTTGCCTCTGGCCGAGATCTGTTTCTCCTCAGTTTGCTGATCGCCAATAGCGCGCGGTAGCACCTTTGACCGCCAAGCGTATACAATGAACGCCTCTGCATAACGGTAAGGGCCCGGTGCGATCCTCGAATACCAATACGTATGCCACCTGCGGGCATTAGCCCTTACCACTTCTTCACTAACATAGTCGGGCGGCTGCGAGGCGTGAGCGTCGCACATCTTTATCTTTTGCACGATGTACGGTGAAATATCTTCTGCATGATTTGGGCTAAACGCAACTTCTGGAAGGGGTCTGGGAATGTAAAACAGGTAAATATTCTTGTCTTGGAACACTCCTATCGCTGTCTTGAAAACCGCCTGATGGTCCGTGTGATCATCGGAACGGTGCACGAATACTGTATCCGGCTGGAATCTATCAGAAACGTCGTCCCTCAGCCAGGTTCGCAAATCGTCTGTCCGTTGTTCCAATTGAGTGTCGAGGAGATCGCCGAGAAAGAGGTCTGTCTCTGAAATTTCCAGGACAGCAGCAGCTTTCTTCGCTTCTTCTGCCCGAATTGCTGCTCTTTCGGGATCACGCTCTCGACTAGCTATGGCGAAGCCGATATGAACGCCGGCATGTGCAAGCTTGGCCGCAGTACCACCACATCCAATTTCGATGTCATCGGGATGTGCCCCGATAAACAAGACTCTCTCGCCAAATCGAGCTATTAGCTCGGCCGTCTGCGATTGACCGCGTCGTGTTCTTGCGTTCATGGTACTATTCCCTATTCTGTCCCTCCCGAAATCATCTTCCGCTAAGTGGTGGAGCTCAAGTAGTCACGATCGATCCTTTGTCATGAAATCCATTCAATTCTGCGAAGCTCTTTTGGAAATGTGCTAGCCAAGGACCGTTGTAGGTCGCCCTCAGTTTCTGAAGACCGAGCCATGATCCACTCTGTCTGCGATATGGCGCGTCAGGCCAAGCGGATGTGCTAGCCAGTGCGGCACGTTTGTACCATCTGACAGGCTCGTAAACATCATCGCGCCACATCACGGCCTGTTCTTGAGTATCCGCCAAAACAAGATGGCGAACCTCCGGACCATTACGACCGATTAATTGCCATTCGAAGGCTGGGTGGGCTTCCGTTCGGAAATTGCATGTCGTGCTTCCCAGTACACTAGCCAGTTTGGCGCAAAGTCGGTGCGGCTGAATACTAATTGGTGGGCTCCGCAGGAAACTGAGATGCGGAGAGGCCCACGCAACAATATCGTAAAGTTCGGGCACGGGAGGCCATTCTTTCGGCTTGCCAATAAATCCATATTCTCCAAACAAGAACCCGTGATCCGAAATCACTAGTAATGCAACGTCTCCACCTCGAAGTGTCGACGTGAGGAGGTCGCAGAAGGACGCCATAGCGCCGTCGAGCGCCTCAATTCGTTTTGCGTAGCGGTGGCGGAGCTCACGGATTTCCACGGAAGTGTATCGAGATGCCAAGCCGCTGCGAGGCAGGATCGGAATTCCTAGCAGCGAACAATCGCGGAGGTCCGGCGGTTCAATCCAAGGTTCGTGAGGCGAAAAAGAATCGATCCACAGCAAAAAACGGTCGCCTGAATTTAGATCGGCCCGCAGGAGATGCTCGGCCGATTGAAAGAGTCGAGCATATGGCGGCCCTCCAGCCGAGTGCCAACCGTTAACGTTCGCAACACAACGCGTTTCCAATGTAGACGGGTCAGCTACCCCGTTGCGCAAGTGGGTATCGTCGGACGATCGCCAAGAATCTGAACCGGCCCCCCCAACAAAAATACATCGATCAAAGAAGTCATCGAGACAACCACCTATCTCACGTAGCAACAGTATGTAGTTGTCTGTGACAAGTGAAGTCCGCACGCCGGATTGCGCCAACTCTTGGGTCCAGACACGATCGCTATCGAGCGGAGCGGCCCAGCGACGATCGAGAAAAGCCAGTTTGCCCGTCAGAATGTCTGTTCGCATCGGGAGCGAGCCGACCGATCCGCACTTCGCGTAAGGGAGTGGAGAGGTCATGGCTTGCAGCCTTTGGAAGGAAGCGAGAGGAGAAATGCCCTCTGAAGCACACACTCGCTGGAAGTCAGCTCGAAGCGAATCGATGACAAGAAGAACGAGGCCCCGGCAGGTTTCGTTGTGAAGAACAAACATCGACGCTAGTCCGCTTTAATAACTCAAGACCCATGGGGCCTATATTCCAAGCACCATCGCCAACTATACATCAAGATCTTTCAGTTCTATAGAGTCGTCTCGCTAGAAAAGTTAAGTGGTCCAGCAACGGATTCCGCAATCATCCCTTGAGCAACTCATCCTGATCTCGCATCTTGATGAAGGCTTGTCCTCCGCAGTTTTGAAGTGACAACCAACCGGCAGATGAAGCCGCATGATGCCGGTCTCGTGCCTGCATCGTTTTGCCTATGCCGGTATTCGCCTGGGCTTCAGCGGCGGCTCTCCAGCTACGCGAGTGCGGCTACTCCTCTGTGCACACCGGCGAAAAGGCGATTTGCGACCCTACCCGAAAAGGGCACTCTGAGCTGGCGATGAGTTATGGCTCGGTACAAGGCATTCTGGGTCATCGTTCGTCGCTGAGTTAATTCTTAAACTTACCGGAAAGCATCTCATCTGCGCAGCATCGAACGGCACCAGAACCTCCCCAAGCGCCTTCACGTCCTTGAAGCCGGGATCGAGCCACAAATCGTAATTCTCTTGCCGCAGAATCACCGGCATTCGATCATGTATGTCCGCCAGTAGCGAGTTTGCAGTGGTCGTTAGAATCGAACAAGACTCAATGACAGTGCCAGTCGGGTCTCTCCATCGATCCCATAACCCAGCAAATGCAAACAGAGAATCGTCCTGCATTCCGAAGTGGAACGGCTGCTTCTCTCTCCCGTTGCGCGACCACTCAAAAAAGCCGTCAGCAGGAAGCAGGCAGCGACGGCTCATGAATGCATCGCGGAAGGCGGGCTTATTCGCTACCGTCTCCGAGCGCGCATTGATCGTCTTGAAACCGATGCTGGCGTCGCCAGCCCACGACGGAATCAGGCCCCAGCGAGCTAGCGAGAAGTGCCGCTCCGGCCTGGATGGATCCTGGCGAATAATTCCGACAGGCTGCGACGGGGCGATGTTGTAGCGAGGCTGCCAATCGACCTCGTTATCTGTCTCGAAGTATTCCGCGATCAATTGTTTGCGTCTGGAAAGACGATAGCGGCCACACATCTCCCACCCCTCAGATCAAGTAATAATGTAGTGGAAGTGACGAATCGGCGTTACACGTATTTGGCTTTCTGAGACCTGGAACCGTATTTGTCGCGTTAGATCTTGCGAAAAATCATACATTGCGACATGGACGCGTTTTACGCTTCGGTCGAACAGCGCGATGATCCGCAGCTGCGCGGCAAGCCCGTGATCGTTGCTTGGCTGGGCAATCGCTCTGTCGTTTGCGCTGCTTCGTACGAGGCGAGGAGCTTCGGGGTTCATTCGGCCATGCCAGCAAAACGAGCAGAACGCCTGTGTCCGGATGCGATCTTTGTACCGCCCGATTTCGCACGCTATCGCGCGGTCTCGCGCAGCGTGCGGGAGATCTTCAAGCGTCACACAGACCTGATCGAACCGCTGTCTCTCGACGAAGCATATCTCGACGTCACCGAGAACAAGACCGGCTTAGCCACAGCTACCCTGGTGGCACGCACGATCCGTGAGCAAATCCGTCAGGAATTGAATCTGACGGCCTCTGCAGGAGTAGCGCCAAACAAGTTTTTGGCAAAGCTCGCCTCTGACTGGCGCAAACCGGATGGGCTCTTTGTCATCCGGCCTGAGGACATAGACAAGTTTCTGCTGCCATTGCCTGTTGGACGCTTGCCTGGCGTCGGCAAAGTTACGGGAGAGAAGCTGGTGAAACTTGGAGCACATACGGTAAGGGATCTACGAACTCTCGATCTGCCGGTACTCGAACAACACTTCGGCCGCTATGGTCAGCGCCTGCACAAGCTTGCCTTCGGTATCGACGACAGCCAAGTCGTCCCGGACAGGCCGACCCAGTCGATATCCGTCGAGGATACTTTTGAGCACGACGTGCTGTTGGCAGAAACTGAGCCGATGATCCGGCGGCTTGCAGAAAAGCTTTGGTCTGCTTCACGCCAAGAATCACGGGCGGCACGCACAGTTGTTCTCAAGCTGAAGACCAGCGAGTTCAAGATTCTCACTCGCAGCCATACGCCAGGCTCCCCGCCCTCCTCCTGCGACGAGCTGACCGACATCGCCTTGAAACTGCGAGAGCGGGTTGATTTCGGTCCGCAGCAACGCTATCGGCTCGTTGGCGTTGGTTTGAGCAACTTTTTGGAACCCGAAGACACTGCTGCGCAGCCGGTTCTTTTCGAGTAACACAATATGGAAACCATCCCATCGCAGGAGCGGAAGTCTACTACGAGAGAAATTTCCTCCCGTCTGACTTCGTTGAAGAACGATCTGTGGGGATGGAGCAGATGCCATATTTCTCAGCCAGAAACGTTTGGAGCTTCGCTGGCAGGACACTGCTGAGTTCCTGCCAGGTCAGGATGGCCATTTTCGGCCGCAACTCGCAGTCCTTTACAGCACGTAGAACGCGATACCAGGCTTCTCTTAAGTCACTGCGGCGGGAATCACAGAGGACGAGAAACGATCGCTGCTTATGATGCGCAGCCAATACTCCCCGGATCAGTTGATAGGCGTGAAATATGCCATCGTGAACAGACAGCTCGTCGACATCGAACACGGCTTCCAGATCCTGGTATTGAAAAACCAGCTCAGCCCGGGCCTTCTGAAAACCGCCTTCCGTCAGCTTGGCTTCGACGAACAGATGACCCAGGCTCATATCAATCTCTGTGCGATCGGCTCGACCGCTGATGAGTGGAATTCCAGGCTTCATTCCGAACTGTGGCCGCAATCCAGGTTCGACCCCGAGAAGAGAACACACCGCTTTCCGGCAGGTCACTCCCGGATAGCAGAAGATATTCATGAGCAGGGCGTCGGAGCTGTTGGCGCAATCCAGTTCCCGCCGAGTTCGGCCGGGCGAGCGCGCAAGTCTCTTGCTGCCCGTGTAACACTTCCTGAGCCGGTGGCTCCAGTCGCGAGAAGCGCAAATGCGGCGATAAGAAGCTGTGAGAAAGTTGCCATGCCCTCCATCGATTTCCTGATACAACACGCTAGGGACGGCACCGTAGGTAGATTCGTGAGGAATCCTCTCAGCCAGACGCAGATTTCGGCCGCTCAGCTCTCGCCGAAGTTCCGCCGACGTTAGCTGGGCAGTCGATGAATCCCGATTCATCGCGCTGCTATGTCTCAAGCAATCTTCTCACCCATGAGCGCCTTCACCCGCTGGCGCTTCATTACTCCTGCTGGTCCTTCTCTTGTCGTTTCCTCAGCCCATTTCGCTACTTGATGCAGGCGGATCCGATGCTCTACGGGTGGCCGTTCAACGACAACCGTGAATTCAGTCATCGGCTCGGGCCGCGGGACCAGAGAATCGCTCCTGAAACCTGCGATTGCAAGGGCCACGGCTTCGTAAAGGGACTCGGCGTCGACGTGGATGCGATGCGAGAGTCCGTCGGTATCGGTGAACGAGACGCTGCAGCGTGCGGCCCCCATGCGGGGGATTATACAGCAGTATTCGCTTTTTGTTCGCCACAAAACGGCGGCCTAGCAAGCCCAAGCCCGGCCGTTTCAACCTGCCCGTCTGCGCGCCAATTTTTGATTGGCTGTGCTGCGATCCGTCCGCAAAGGCAACATCGGCTCGATGAACGCAACCTCGGTCTTTGTCCTTCGAGGGGAGTTAGCGCTCCAGCCGTGTATGCGCATCGTCTCCAAGACGTCTGCAGCCGGGAGAATTATACCTGAATTGTTCGTCTTTTGTTCGCCTAGAATTACATCGGGTTGCTTGACACACGCTACATGTCCGGAAGTGGCAGCCTCGTCCAATCTGTAGAATGGCTGCCGAAATCCCTGTTGCTTTTCAAGTCTGCAACCGACTGATTGTGGCCGATCAGTCCTTTGCTGAGGCCCATGCTTGTTCAGCAGTAGCGGTCGGGAGCTTGCGGAAATACCGCTGCTGGAAATAGAAGGCTACGTTCACAAGCGCAATCATCACCGGTACTTCCACTAGCGGCCCAATGACCGCGGCAAAGGCGGCGCCGGAGTTGATGCCGAAGACTGACACGGCGACGGCAATCGCCAGTTCGAAGTTGTTGGAGGCAGCCGTAAACGCCAGGGTCGTGGTTTTCGAATAATCTGCCCCTAACTTGCGCCCCATGTAGAACGAAACCAGAAACATGACGACGAAGTAAACCAGTAGCGGTACAGCAATTCGAAGGACATCGAGCGGCAGCTGCACGATGTACTGCCCCTTCAGTGAGAACATCACGACGATGGTGAACAGGAGTGCAACCAGAGTAAGCGGGCCCACGCGAGGTACAAAGTTGTGGTCATACCACTCGCGGCCTTTCGCCTTCACCAGCAGCGTGCGCGTCAGAAAACCAGCGAGGAACGGAATACCCAGGTAAACAAACACGCTCTTGGCGATCTCGCCTATCGCAACGTTCACCGCCGCTCCTCTGAGCCCAAGGCGTGCAGGCAGAACGGTGATGAATATCCAGGCATAGAGCGAGTAGAAGAACACTTGGAAGAGCGAATTGAAAGCGACCAGGCCCGCTGCATATTCCGTATCGCCCTTCGCCAGCTCGTTCCACACAATCACCATTGCGATACAGCGAGCTAGGCCGATCATGATCAGACCCGCCATGTACTCGGGATAGCCGCGCAAGAATACGATTGCGAGCACGAACATCAGTATCGGGCCAACCACCCAATTCTGCAGCAGCGAGAGACCGAGCACCTTCTTATTGCGGAAGACCTCCGGCAGCTCTTCATAGCGCACCTTGGTAAACGGCGGATACATCATGACGATCAACCCGACCGCAATCGGGATAGAGGTTGTGCCTACGCTGAAGCGATTAAGAAACGGCACCACGGTAGGCACAAGCCAACCGAGAACAACTCCGGATGCCATCGCGGCGAAGATCCATGCCGTGAGATACCGGTCCAGGAAACTGAGTCGACGTCCTTCGTTCATTCGCCCTGCTTGTCGAGCCGAAGTTATTGATGGGTAATCGCTGCTGACGCCTGCCCGATGCTGTCGAGTTCCTTTTTCAGAGCCAGCCTATCGAGACTTGCCAGCGGCAGGCAGAGAAACAGGCTAATTCTGCGATCCAGCATGAAAAAGGCGTCCCGGTAAGCGCGGGCTATCTCTTCTTCGCTGCCTTGAACCGCGGCGGGATCCGGCACGCCCCAATGTGCCGAGATCGGTTGGCCTGGCCAAACGGGGCAGATTTCCTTGGCTGCGTTGTCGCAGACGGTAATGACGAAATCAAGCCTCGGAGCATCCGGTTTTGAGAATTCCTCCCACGATTTGCTGTGCACACCCTGTGTAGGAATGTGTGCCGCCTCAAGTTGGCGCAGAGCTTCGGGACGAACCGTACCGCTCGGATGACTCCCGGCGCTGAAAGCGTTGAAGTTCGGCCTTCCCTTGAAGTTCAGGAGCGCCTCGGCCATGATCGACCGCGCCGAGTTCCCCGTACATAGGAAGAGAACGTTGTATCGTCCAGACATCACGTACCGTCCTTGTGCATTAGTTACAGCAGGTTGGGCCGCAGCAGGGCTTCGCGGATCCCGGTTTCGCGGCGCGGATGAACGCGCTTACGATTTTCCCATCGACTTCTGCTGCGAGGGCATCCACGTCGAAGCCTTCAGACGACAGCAGCGTCCGTGCTTCCTCGGTCTTATGAATGCGAGTGGCTTCGATATCGATATCCCCAAATCCCGCAGCCGCCAGTTTGTGTCGATACTCGTTCTCGTCTAAGGCGCCGGCCACGCAGCCCACCCACAGCAGAATGCTCTTGCGTATCTCGGCATTGATCTCGCCTCGAGTGACAACATCGGAAACGGCGAATCGGCCGCCCGGTTTGAGCACACGAAAAGCCTCGCGCAGAACCTTATCCTTGTCGGCCGAGAGATTGATGACACAGTTGGAGATGATGACGTCCACTGAGTTGTCAGGGAGGGGAATGTTCTCAATTTCGCCCTTCAGAAACTCGACATTCTCCAAGCCCGACTTGCGCCTGTTCTCTTTGGCGAGGGCCAGCATTTCGTCTGTCATATCGAGGCCATAGGCTTTGCCCGTTGGTCCTACTCGCCGTGCGGACAGTAGCACGTCAATGCCGCCGCCCGAACCTAGGTCGAGCACGACCTCGCCTGGGTTCAGTTTGGCGAGCGCCGTCGGATTCCCGCACCCGAGAGAGGCGAGCAAGGCTTCCTCGGGTATCTGGCCGATCTGGGAAACGTCGTAGAGGTTCGAGGTGATGGGATCACAGCAATCAGTTGCTGCCGCCGCTCCGCAGCAACTGCTGCCACCCTTGGCTACGCGCAAAGCTGCTTGTCCGTACTTCTCTTTAACCGCTTCCTTGATATCAGTACTCACAGTGATCTCCTATTTACAAAGCTGAACGATGGTGTTCGGTTTTACCGCCTTGTTTCGCGTACAGCACTCGGCATACAGGAACTGCAGCAGTTCCTGTAGCGCCTCGGTATTGGCCGTGTAACGCAAGTACGTGCTCTCGCGCTTGACGTTTACCAGACCCTCGTTCCTCAGCTTGTCGAGGTGGTGTGAGAGGGTCGAATTCGGAATATCGAGCTCTTCTTGGATCTCGCCTACCACGAGTCCCTCAGGATGCGCCGACAGCAGCAATTGCATGATGCGCAACCGCGCCTCGGTCCCCATGGCGGAAAACATGTCGGCATACGTGTTGATCCGCTCGCTGGATATCTTCGCTTGAACGCTTGGCATATTTCGATGTTTGCAGAAATATGAGGCGATGTCAAGTTGCAGGCAAGCCAAGGCTTACTGATCGTCAGCCTCGGGCGGGAACGAGGGAGGTCACAGTTGCGCGCTCGCGGCGGCATGAATCAAGACCATGACTAACAGGATCGCCGTGGAATGGTCGAAAGCTGCAAGGGATCGAACGTTAGGGTCTCTCTCTTCGTATAGGGGTGGAACGCTCGCCAACAGATGTCGACAGACTTGGGCGAGCCCCATCAACAATCCCCCAGTGCGAAATACGCGATCTGACCAACACAGCTGCTCCTGGATATGAGAACAGCTAGACAGACGCAAGTCGAACCGCAATTCCGATCAGAAGGATGCCGCCGACGGTTGCCGCCGAGACACCAAACCCTGGCGAGCGGCGATGAGCGTCGGGAAGCAGATCGCCGGTTGCGGTGAAGAGAAAAAATCCGGACGTGACGCCAAGGATCAGCGCGAGCTGATGGGAAGGTAGGGCCGCGAAGACGACGAGCGTGCCCCCCACGATGGGTGCAACCG
>Ga0335081_10000446_pt1 | contig 72769 bp, 70 predicted proteins | sample Lox_Sample_35_FD_206713 | JGI IMG/M metagenome (GOLD analysis project Ga0335081, IMG submission 206713) | Soil microbial communities from Loxahatchee National Wildlife Refuge, Florida, United States - Lox_Sample_3.5 | ecosystem: Environmental > Terrestrial > Soil > Wetlands | place: USA...
CGGTGGGTTTGGGTCTGCTGGTTCTGCAATACGTCGGGGATCTGCTGTGCGTCGCGACCGGGCGCGCGGCCCCGTTCGGCATGCGAAGGGACGCCCATGCTGACGACGTCGCGCTGGCCCAGGCAAAGCAAGCCCTGGAGGAGGCGCCATAACTCCGACCGGTCAGGGCACGGTGGTGCTCGTCGTCACCCTGCTCATGCTTCTGTCCGGCATCCCGGTGGCGTTCGGGCTCGGCGCGATCTCGATCGTCTTCCTGCTGCTGTTCCAGGGCTTCGACGCCCTGCACGTCGTGGCGGAAACGTTCTGGTCCGGACTCGACGAGTTCACGCTCGTGGCCATTCCGATGTTCGTGATGATGGGCGCGGCGATCGGCTCCACGCCGGCCGGGAAGGACCTGTACGAGGCCCTCGACCGCTGGCTCTACCGCCTCCCCGGGGGACTCGTGATTTCCAACCTGGGTGCCTGCGCCATCTTCGCCGCCCTCACGGGCTCCTCGCCGGCCTGCTGCGCCGCGATCGGCAAGATGGGCATTCCCGAGATGCGCCGCCGTGGCTACCCGGACGACATCGCGACCGGGTCGATCTGCGCCGGCGGCACGCTGGGCATCCTGATCCCCCCGTCGATCACTTTCATCCTGTACGGCATCGCGACCGAAACCTCGATCGGTCGGCTGTTCCTGGCCGGCGTCATGCCGGGCCTGATGCTCACGGGCCTGTTCATCATTTGGACGCTGTTCATCATCTGGAAACGAGGCTTCCGCGCGCACGCGCCCGGGTTCCGCTACACCTGGGCGCAGAAGCTGGGATCCGTGCCGAAGATCGCGCCGTTCCTGGCGATCATCGCCGGGGTGATGTATGTGCTCTACGGCGGCATCGCGACCCCGTCGGAAGCCGCCGGCGTCGGCGCCGCGCTGTGCGTGGTGCTCGCGCTGATCATCTACCGGATGTGGAAGCCGCAGCAGTGGTGGACGATCCTGCGCGACACGATGCGCGATTCGGTGATGATCCTCATGATCATCGCCACAGCGGTGCTCTTCGGCTACGTGCTCACCTCGCTCTACCTCACCCAGACGCTCGCGCAGGCGATCGCCGACGCACACGTCAACCGCTGGGTGCTGATGGCCATGATCAATGTCTTCCTGCTCGTCTGCGGCTTCTTCATTCCGCCGGCGGCGATCATCCTGATGACGGCGCCCATTCTGTACCCGATCATCAGCGCCGCCGGCTTCGATCCGGTATGGTTCGGCGTGATACTGACCATCAACATGGAAGTCGGCCTCATCCATCCGCCGGTCGGCTTGAACATCTACATCGTCAACGCGATCGCGCCCGACGTGCCAGTGACGCGCGTCATGTGGGGGACGATTCCCTACGTGCTGTGCATGTTCCTTGCGATCGTCATCCTGTGCTTCTTTCCCGAGATCGCGACCTGGCTGCCGGACCGCCTGATGGGCGCGGGACATTGAGGCGGCGCCGCGGACGCGCGCCGACCGCGATGTCATCCCGGGGCAGGCCGGGACCGGGTTATCGAGGCGCAGGCGGCGATCGCAGGTGCGAATTCATTCGCACCCCACCCGGACCGCATAAATCCGGCCCTGTCCGTCCCGCTCCTCGCCCGCGCGACAACCGGTGAAGCTCGCCTCCTGGAACGTCAACTCGCTCGCCATCCGCCTGCCGCGGCTCGTCGACTGGCTCGCCGCGAACCAGCCCGACATCGTCGGCCTGCAGGAGACGAAGGTCGAGGACGCGCGCTTCCCGGCGCTGGAAATCGCCGCTGCAGGCTACCAGGCGATCTTCTGCGGCCAGCGCAGCTACAACGGCGTGGCGATCCTCTCGAAGCTCGCCGCGAAGGACACGTGCCCTGACATGCCCGAGTTCCCCGACGATCACAAGCGCGTGCTTGCCGCCACGATCGGCGGTGTGCGCTTCGTGTGCCTCTACGTGCCCAACGGCCAGTCGGTCGGCTCGGAGAAGTACCAGTACAAGCTGCGCTGGCTCGCCGCAGCCACGGCATACCTGCGCCACGAGCTCGAGCGCCACCCGCGGCTCGCGGTGGTGGGCGACTTCAACGTCGCACCCGAGGATCGCGACGTGCACGACCCGGACCTATGGCGCAACGCAATCATGTGCAGCGATGCGGAGCGCGCCGCGTTCCGGGACTGGCTCGCGCTGGGACTGAAGGACGCGTTCCGGCTCTTCGCTCAGCCGGAGAAGACATTCAGCTGGTGGGACTACCGCATGCTCGCGTTCCCCAAGAATCGCGGGCTGCGCATCGATCACATTTTGCTGTCACCGGCGCTGGTCCGATCTTGCGTGTCATGCCGCATCGATCGCGACGCGCGCAAGGGCGCGAAGCCGTCCGACCACGCGCCCGTGGTCGCCGAGCTCGCGTAGGTCCGAATTCACTGGGACGTACGAGCTCATCTCGGGCGAAATTCATTCGCCGATGCGAGTCCTGACGTAGGGCCGAATTCAGTTCGGCCATGCGAGCCGGCGCAAAGGGACGTGTGCTGGATCGCACCGGCGTGCGCCGTAGCGCGGTGCGAATGAATTCGCACCTACTCCTCGAGCTTGAGCTCCTGAATCTTGCGCGTGAGGGTATTGCGGCCCCAGCCCAGCCACTGCGCGGCCTCCATGCGCCGTCCCCCCGAGTGCTGCAGGGCGCGCAGGATCAGCGTCTTCTCGAACTCCTTCTGCAGCCGCTCGCCGATCGCGCGCTCACTGCGCGCGAACGCCTGCGCGATCTCGCGATCCAGCGCCTGCTGCCAATGGCCCTCCGGACCGCCGCTGTCCGCGCCACGGCTACGCAGCTCCGGCGGCAGGTCGCCGACATCGATGCGCGCGCCGGGTGCCATCACCGTGAGCCAGTGGCAGATGTTCTCGAGCTGCCGCACGTTGCCGGGGTACGGGAACGCCATCAGCACCCGCAGCGCAGCCTCCGAGAGCACTTTCGGCTCGACCGCGAGATCGCGCGCGCTCTTCTGCAGGAAGTGGCGAGCGAGCGCTCCGACATCCTCCAGCCTCTCGCGCAGCGGCGGCAACCGCAGCCGCACGACGTCGAGCCGGTGCAGCAGATCCTCGCGAAACAGACCCTGTCGCACGCGCTCATCGAGGTTCTGGTGCGTCGCGGCGATGATGCGCACGTTGGCCTTGAGCGGAGCATGGCCGCCCACGCGGTAGTACTCGCCGTCGGAGAGCACGCGCAGGAGGCGCACCTGCAGATCCGACGGCATGTCGCCGATCTCGTCCAGGAACAGCGTGCCTCCCTCCGCCTGCTCGAAGCGGCCGCGGCGCGCGGCCTGGGCGCCGGTGAAGGCGCCCCGCTCGTGGCCGAACAGCTCGCTCTCGAGAAGATCCTTGGGGATTGCCGCCGTGTTGATCGCGACGAACGGCCCGCTTGCGCGCGAACTGTGGCGGTGCAGCGCCCGCGCGACGAGCTCCTTGCCGGTCCCCGATTCGCCCGTGATGAGGACCGTCACGTTGGATTGCGACAGCCTGCCGATCGCGCGGAACACTTCGTGCATCGCCGGCGCCTGGCCCAGCATCTCGGAGCTCGCCTCCGGCATCGCCTCGGTGCCGCCCACGGGAATATCGGACCTGGCCCGGCGGATGAGCGCGATCGCATGATCGACGTCGAACGGTTTCGGCAGGTATTCGAACGCGCCGCCCTGGAACGCCGACACGGCGCTCTCGAGGTCGGAATACGCCGTCATGATGATCACCGGTATCTGGGGAAAGCGCTGCTTGATGCTGTTGAGCAGCGCGAGCCCCGACTCGCCCGGCATGCGGATATCGGACACCAGCACCTGCGGCTGGCTCTGCTGCAGAGCGGCGATCACTTCCTGGGCGGAAGCGAAGGTCCGGTAAGCGATGCCTTCGCGCGCCAGGGCCTTCTCGAGAACCCAGCGGATCGAGCGATCGTCGTCGACGATCCACACCGGCTTGGGCAGATCTGCGGAAACGGCTGGCGAGGACGCATAAGCTTGCATGGCCATCACTCTACGCGGCGGGGCGGCTGAATTCCAGCGGCAGAAGGATCGTGAATACCGTGCGGCCGGGCTGGCTTTCGCACTCGATCGTCCCGTTGTGCTGGGCGATGAAAGTCTGCGCGATCGTGAGCCCGAGACCGCTGCCGCCTTCGCGCCCGGACACCAGCGGATAGAACATCCTGTCGATCAGTGACTCGGGCACCCCGGGGCCGTTGTCCTCGATCGACACCGCCAGCGCGAGGCGATAGCGCCGCTTGGCGAGCGTCACGCCGCGAGCGACCCGCGTCGTGAGGCGGATCTCGCGTCGCTCGGTAACGGCTTGTAGGGCCTGCGCGGCGTTGCGCATGACGTTGAGCAACGCCTGGGTGAGCTGCTCGGGATCGGCTTCGAATTCCGGCAGGCTGATGTCGAAATCGGTGCGCATCGCGATTTCCGGGAATTCGGCCTGCACGACGCTGGCGATCCGGTCGAGCAGCTCGTGGATGTTCGTGCGCCGGTACGTCGGCAGCCGGTGCGGAGTGAGCAGCCGGTTGACCAGCGCCTGCAGGCGATCGGCCTCGCCGATGATGACCTGCGTATATTCGATGAGCGGCGGCCGCTCAAGCTCGCGCTCGAGGAGCTGCGCGGCGCCGCGGATGCCGCCGAGCGGGTTCTTGATCTCGTGCGCCAGGCTGCGGATCAGCTCCCGGTTCGCCTGCTGCTGCTCCAGCAAACGCTCCTCGCGCGCGATCTTGAGCTGCTGATCGATGTGGCGAAGCTCAAGCAGCAACGCGGCGGGCGAGGCTTCGACTGCGGACACCGTGCACGAAAGATGCAGCCGCGGCTTGCCGTTGACGCCGAGCTCGAGCTCCTGCTCGGTATACGAGGCGCCGCTGGAGAGCGCCTTGTCGATCGCCTGGAACAGCGGCTGAGCGTCGCCGAAGAGGCTCTTGAGCGACGCGCCCACCAGCTGTCGACGCGAGAGCTCGAACAGGTTCTCCGCGGCGGGATTGACGTAGCTCACTTCTAGCGTCTCGGTGAGCAGCAGCACCGCCGTAGCGAGCAGCTCCAGCCCCGGTAACCGCAGCGGTTCGTCGTCGATTTGCAAGGAGAGCGGATGCTGGGGCATGCGATGCCGCGTGCCGTACCGGAGCTGCGCCGCGATGGATAGCAAGTTCCGCGCCGATGATCGAGCGCCGCGGCCCGAGTCAGCGCTTCGCGGCGAGCTCCTTCATGAGCGCTTCGATGTTCTTCTCGTGCAGGCTCACCGCCTGGCGCAGCCGCACGACGCGCTCGGTGTATTTCTGCGGCGCGCTCCGCTCATCGGGCGTCGGCGGCGGCGCACCGTTCGCGTAGGCGGCGCGCGCTTCGTCGAGCAACTTCTGCTCGGTCGCGAGCTCGTCGGTGAGCACCTTGCGGCGAACGTCGTCGCGGCCCTTCTGCGTGGCCGCGTCGACCTTCGGAAACCCGGCCGGCGGCGGAGCGCTGTTGCGCGGCGCCGCGGCGGCTTCCGCCGGCGCCCCGGGAAGATTGAAATAGTGAACGCCGCCCTGGGTGGGACAGCGGTACAGGCCCGTCCCCTGCACCACGGTCGGCCTGCCCGTGCAGCCTTCTTCCCTCGCCTTCGCGGCGAGGGTCGCCGCCGCAGGCTCGCCGGTGACCAAGCACCACCCGCATGCAGCGGTGCACCACACCGTTGCGCCACGACGCCACTTCATGGCGGAAGTTTAGCAAACACGCCGCCATGAAAAGGGCGGATCGTCGCCGATCCGCCGTTTTTCAGCAGCCAAAATCGTCCGGCTACAAGCTGTAATACATCTCGAACTCGAGCGGATGCGTGGTCATGCGGAAGCGCGTGACTTCCTCCATCTTGAGAGCGATGTAGGCGTCGATGAGGTCGTTCGAGAACACGCCGCCGCGGGTGAGGAATTCGCGGTCGCGATCGAGATTGTCGAGCGCCTCGTCGAGCGCCGCGCACGGATGCGGCACCTTGGCCGCCTCCTCCGGCTCGAGGTCGTAGAGATTCTTGTCGAGCGGATCGCCCGGATGCATCTTGCTCTGGACGCCGTCGAGGCCGGCCATCAGCATCGCCGCAAAGGCGAGATAAGGATTTGCCGTCGGATCGGGGAAGCGCACCTCGACGCGGCGGCCCTTCGGATTGCTCGAATACGGAATGCGGCACGCGGCCGAGCGGTTGCGCGCGGAGTAGGCGAGATTGATCGGCGCCTCGAAGCCCGGAACCAGGCGCTTGTACGAGTTGGTCCCCGGATTGGTGATCGCGTTGAGAGCCTTGGCGTGCTTGATGACGCCGCCGATGTAGTACAGCGCGAACTCGGAGAGCCCCGCGTAGCCGTTGCCGGCGAAGAGGTTCTGCCCGCCCTTCCAAACCGACTGGTGGACGTGCATCCCTGATCCGTTGTCGCCGACGATGGGCTTGGGCATGAAGGTCGCGGTCTTGCCGTAGGAGTGCGCGACCATGTGCACGGTGTACTTGAGGATCTGCATCCAGTCCGCGCGCTTGACCAGCGTGTTGAACTTCGTGCCCATCTCGGCCTGTCCCGCCGCGGCGACCTCGTGATGGAACACCTCGACTTCGACGCCCTGCTCCTCGAGCGCGAGCGCGATCGCGTTGCGGATGTCCTGCTGGGAGTCGACCGGAGGCACCGGGAAGTAGCCGCCCTTCACCGCGGCACGATGCCCCATGTTGCCTTCCTCGTACTCCTCCCCGGACGACCACGGCGCTTCCTCGGATTTGATTCTGACCGAGCAGCCGGACATGTCCACGTTCCAGGTCACCGAGTCGAAGATGAAGAACTCCGGCTCGGGGCCGAAATAGGCGGTGTCGCCCAGACCCGTCGACTTGAGATACGCCTCCGCGCGCTTGGCGAGCGAGCGCGGATCGCGCCCGTAGCCCTTGCCGTCCATCGGCTCGATCACGTCGCAGGTGATGTTGAGCGTCGTCTCGTCGGTGAACGGATCGATCCGCGCGCTGTCGGCGTCCGGCATCAGCAGCATGTCGGAGGCCTCGATGCCCTTCCAGCCGGCGATCGAGGAGCCGTCGAAGGCATGGCCGTTGTCGAACTTGTCCTGCGTGAACACCTTCGCCGGCACCTGGACGTGCTGCTCCTTGCCGCGCGTGTCGGTGAACCGGAGGTCGACGAACTTGACCTCCTTGTCCTTGATCGTCTTCAGTACATCGGCCGGTGAAGCCATGCGTTTCTCCTGTGGGACGGGGCTGGTACGTTACGAAAAGACCGAGAAAACCCGGGAATGTCGGCGGAAATGCAGTCAGCAGAAACTATGCCATGCGGCCGTCAGCAGGCCCCCGGCGCGCCCCGGGCTCAGCGGCCGCCGCAGCTCGCCTCGCCGGCGATGCGACGCACCTCAGCGGTGCGCACGACAGACTCAGTGATGCATCGTGGTGCAACATCGACCGTGCAGGTCGTTCGGCTAATCGTCGCTCTGTGCTAGAGTCGCAAGATGGGCCGGCCGGGACTCGAGCCGGAAAAGAGGTAGAGTTTCCCAACCGTCCTCATCGTAGTCAAGCCGGAACCGTCATGTCCGATCCCGTAGCGAACGTTCTGGCTGCAGCGCAAGAGCGCGCGGCGAGCCACAGCCTGGGCTATTTTGGTGCGGTCACCCCCGCCGAAGCGAGCACCCTGCTCGCCAACCTTCCCAACGCCCGCCTCATCGACGTGCGTACGCGGGCCGAATGGGATTTCGTGGGCCACGTGCCGGACAGTATCTTGATCGAATGGACGAGCTATCCCGCCGGCGAGCGCAATCCCGCTTTTCTGGGCGAATTGCGGGGGGTTACCGACGATCCCGACACGCCGCTGCTGTTCCTGTGTCGCAGCGGCCAGCGTTCCGACAGCGCGGCGCGCGCCGCCGCAGCGGCGGGATACAAGCGCGCGTTCAATGTGCTGGAGGGTTTCGAGGGCGCCCGGGACAACGAGGGCCATCGGAACTCGATCGGCGGCTGGCGTAAGGCCGGCCTGCCCTGGATCCAAGGTTAGGGGTAGAACAGGTAGACTTGGTAGCCGGCCTGGGTGGTTGCGCTGGCGTCGATGAAGAGCTTCACGTTGAGCTCCGAGTTGCCGGCGATGCCGCTCCCGAGATCCGCGGCGCCGCTGACGTACTCGCGCGGGGCGAAGGCGCGGCGCACGACCACGACGTCCTGTTGACTCTGCTTCTGTACGTCCGAGAGCGTCAGCTCGAGATACGGATAGGCGAGCGCGTAAGGCATCCGGTTGCGGATGGTCACGGCGAGGATCAGCAGCCCGCGGTGCGCGGGATCGGCCTGAAGGTCGGAGGCTTCGATCGACAGGCCGTTGACCTCCTGCAGGGCACGCAGCTCGCAACCCGCCGCCGCGCAGAGCGTGGCGAGCGCCGGCTTGGTCCGCGGCCAGTGCGCTGCGATAGCGTCGCGGAAGTGAAACAAGGCTTGCCCCGCGAGCAGCGCGACCAGCACCGGCACCGCGCCGCCGTACACCCAGGCGGGAAGGCGCCTGCGAACCTTCTTCTCCTGCCAGGAGAATCGCGCCGCGTAGGCGGCTTCGGCCGCGGCGAGATGGCGTGCCTCGTCGTCTTCCTGTTTGTCGGGCTCGTCGGAAGCTTCATCGCCTTGCCCACGGGTCGGGGCGGGCTCCAGCGCGTGGGCGTTGCGCAGCGTGACGGTCGGAGGACCCAGCGCCGCTTCGTCGAACGCCGGCTCCTGGCGGGCGGGGGGAGTTGGCGCCAGCGACAGCAATGCGGCCACGCCGTCGAACACCGTGTGGCAGTGGCCGCAACGAACCTGCCCTTCGCGCAACGCGAGCTGCTGCGGCGTCACCCGGAAAATGGTCTTGCACGCGGGACAGCGGGTGAACTTCTCTTCAGCCATCGGCTTGCCCGATCGGCTCGTCAGCGTGAGTCCGGCGTACGCCGGCCAGCGCGACCCACGCCTCGATCGACCCCCATGCGGCGATATTAAACCACCGCCCGTAGGCGGCCAGCACACCGGGCGCCTGTTGCTCGAGGATTCCCGCCAGGACCAGCGATCCTCCCGGCCGTACCCGGGCGCAGAGCAACGGCGCAAGCATCTCGAGTGGGCCGGCGAGGATGTTGGCCAGCACGACGTCGAAGGCGCCGGTGCCGAGCTCATCGGGACTCCTGAAGGTCGCGCTCACGCGGTTGATCCCGGCATTGGCGCGGCTGGTCGCGACGGCCTGCGGGTCGACGTCCACCCCGACCGCCGCGGTCGCGCCCAGCTTCGCCGCCGCGATGGCCAGGATGCCCGAGCCGCAGCCGTAATCGAGCACCGAGGCACCGGCTGGCAGACACCCGGCGAGCCAGCGCAGGCACAGCAGCGTGCTCGGGTGCGCACCGGTACCGAAGGCCAGTCCTGGATCGAGCGTCACGATGGTGGCCCCGGGATCGGGCGCGCGGCACCATGACGGGACGATCCAGAGGCGCTCGCTCACCCTCAGGGGCTGGAATTGAGCCTGGGTGGCGCGCACCCAATCGGTGTTCGGGACCGGAGTCGCCGCATACGGCGGCAGCGGCTCGCTCACGCTCGCTGCGGCGCTGCGGAGCATCGACTTCCACGGGGCCTCAGGGTCGAAGAGCGCGGTCAGTCGCACGACCGGCCACGGCGCGGTGGCGGGCTCTCCGTACGCCGGCGCCTCCTTCGTCGTGCCGGCGTACGCGTCTGCGGCATCCACCGCCACGGCGCCGGCAGCGAGCAAGGCGTCCGACCAGGGATCCGCAAGCTCGACGCCGGCGACGAAGCTCACGGCGAGATAGTCGGCCGGCTTCCGATCAGGCACCGGTCTTGCGCTTCGCCATCCGCTGCTCGAGATAGTGGATCGAAGTCCCGCCGCGCAGAAACGTATCGTCGAGGAGCAGCTCCTGGTGCAGCGGGATGTTCGTCTTGATGCCTTCGAGGACCATCTCGGAGAGCGCGATGCGCATGCGGGCGATGGCCTGCTCGCGGTTCTCGCCGTAGGCGATGACCTTGCCGACCAGCGAATCGTAGTGCGGCGGGACGAAGTAGTTCTGGTAGACGTGCGAGTCGACGCGGATGCCTGGTCCGCCCGGCGCGTGATACGACGTGATGCGGCCGGGCGAGGGGACGAAGGTCTCGGGGTCCTCGGCGTTGATGCGGCACTCGACAGCGTGGCCACGCCGGACGATGTCCCGCTGGCGGAAGGCGAGCTTCTGCCCGGCGGCGATGCGCAACTGTTGCTGGACCAGGTCGATGCCGGTGACGAGCTCGGTGACCGGGTGCTCGACCTGGATCCGCGTGTTCATCTCGATGAAGTAGAACTCGCTGTCCTGATAGAGGAACTCGAACGTTCCGGCGCCGCGATAGTCGATCTTGCGGCAGGCCTCGGCGGCCCGCTCGCCGATCCGCGCGAGCAGCCGCGCCGGGATGCCGATCGCTGGCGCTTCCTCGATGATCTTCTGGTGGCGGCGCTGCGTCGAGCAGTCGCGCTCGAAGAGATAGACGGCGTTCTTGTGCCCGTCGGCGAGGACCTGGATCTCGATGTGCCGCGGATTGTCGAGGTACTTCTCCATGTAGACGGTCGGATCGCCGAACGCGGCGCCGGCCTCGGCGCGGGTGAGGCTCACCGCAGGCAGCAGCGCCGCTTCGGTGTGCACGACCCGCATCCCGCGACCGCCCCCGCCCGCCGCAGCCTTGATGATCACGGGATACTTCAGCTCGCGCGCCATCTTGACGATCTCGCCCGTGTCCTCGGGCAGCGGCTTGTCGGAGCCGGGCACGCATTGCACGCCCGCCTTGGTCATCGCCGCCTTGGCGTTCACCTTGTCGCCCATGAGGCGGATCGTTTCGGGCCGCGGGCCGATGAAGATGAACCCGCTCTTTTCCACCTTTTCGGCGAAATCGGCGTTCTCCGAGAGGAATCCGTAGCCGGGATGGATCGCCTGCGCGTCGGTCACTTCGGCCGCGCTGATGATCGCGGGAATGTTGAGGTAACTGGCCGAGGACGGCGGCGGCCCGATGCAGACCGACTCGTCGGCAAGCCGCACGTACTTGGCGTCGGCATCGGCCTCGGAGTGAACGACCACCGTCCGGATGCCAAGCTCGCGGCAGGCGCGCTGCACGCGCAACGCGATCTCGCCGCGGTTGGCGATGAGCACCTTTTCGAAGAGCGACCCGGCGATCTTGGCGGCCACGCGTTCAGGCGTCGATCGGAAGCCGCGGGAGCGGCGCAAACCTTCGGATACGCATTCAGCCGATCACGACCAGCGGCTGACCATATTCGACGGGCTGCCCGTTCTCGACCAGGATCGCCTTGACGGTGCCCGCCTGGTCAGCCTCGATTTCGTTCATGAGCTTCATCGCCTCGATGATGCACAGGGGATCGCCGACCTGCACCGCGTCGCCCACCTCGACGAACGGTTTCGCCCCCGGGGACGCCGACCGGTAGAAGGTGCCCACCATCGGCGACTTGACCACGTGTCCCTCGGTGCCCACGGCCGGGGCCGGCGGCGCGCTCGCCGTCGCCCCGTTGGCGGGGGGAACGAGCGAGGTTACGCTGGGAGCAGAAACCGTGGCGCTGGCCGCCGCCTGGCCGGGTAGCGCCCGGGTGATGCGGACCCGCTCCTCGCCTTCCGAAATCTCCAGCTCGGCGATGCCCGAGCTCTCGACCAGCTCGATCAATGTCTTGAGCTTGCGCAGGTCCATGGAGCCTGCCCCCTCGCCTCGAGTACTGCATGGAGCGGTCGGTGGGGAGTTTCGTTGCTTCTCGCCACCTGTCGCAAGCGCGAAGTTTGCCGGAGTTAGGCGAAGATTGTCCAGCTTGGGGCTAGATGGCTTGGGTGCGTTTCGGTGGGCAGGCCTGCGAATCCGGAATTTCCGGCGCGTCGATCAGAGGAGCCGGCGAACGATGGTCCTCAGCTGGGCGGGTTTCATCGGCCCGAGCTGGGTATGCGCGACACGTCCATGGCGATCGAGCACGACCGTGAAGGGCAACCCGAGCAGCGCGTCACCGAGGGGTTTCGCCACGTCCATCGTCTCGTAGCCGGCGATCAAGGCCGGGTAGTTCAGGTCGAGCTCTCTGGCGAAGCTCACGACCTTTTCGCGCTGATCGATCGCAATACCGACGACCTGCAGTCCGTCGGGGCCGAGCTCCCGCTGGGCGCGCACGAATTCGGGCATTTCGTCCCGACACGGGCCGCACCAGGTGGCCCAGAAGTTAACGACCAGGACCTTGCCTTGCCACTGCTTGAGCGGCTGCTGCTCGCCCATCGTATCGGGCAGCGACAACGCCAGCAGCGCGGTCGCGTCGGGCATCTGACGATCCCGCAGGGCGAGCCCGACTCCGGCGCCGAGAGCCATCAACCCGACGAGAGCGAACAGGAGAGCGCGCCGCGATCGCTTCACTGTGTCTATAAGTAAGGGTTTACTCCTAAGCATGTCCTATTGAAACCAGGACTTTTTCGCTTGCTCTGCCTTGCCGGGAACGACGCTGGCTCCGGGAATCGGGACCGTCACGCGCTGGATCGTGGGTGGATAGCACAGGCCGATATCGGCGCATCCCTGCGATTCCGCAGCGATCACGACCTGTTCGCCGGGCTTGACGCTCGTAAGGGCGAGATTCACCACCACCGACCCGCGGTAGGTCTCGACGTGGCCGAAGAAGGGATCCTCCTTGACGATCCCCGCGGGCAGGGTCGGGACGGACAGTCCGGCCGACGCCGGCTCGGCGGCGAAGTGGATCTTGTCCCGGTACAGATAGTAGCCATCGACGATCTTGAACCGCGCTTCGACGGTTCGCGGATCGACCATACGAGCGCTGAACCGGAAGGCTCGATCCGGCGGGAGCGGCGTCTGCGCCAGGGCCGCCGTCGCACCGGACAGCGCGGCAACGAGGAGGAGCGCCGGAGCTGCGCTAGCGGGTCGCCGGTGTGGTTTCCGCATGGATCCAATCGATATAGCCGGGCAATCCATCGCTGATCGGGACAGCGACGATCTCGGGAAGTTCGTAAGGGTGGCGTCCGCGGATGGCCGCTTCCACGCGCGCATACAGCCCCGCGCGCGTCTTGATCGCCACCGGAATTTCGCTGGCCGTTTCGATTTGTCCGCGCCAGTGATACAGTGATTGCACGGCGCCGCCGATCTGGATGCAGGCGGCGAGACGCGCGGCGAGCAGCTCGCGCGCCAGCGCCTCCGCACCGGCACGTTCCGGAATCGTGGTCAGGACCAGGATGGCCGATCGCGGCTTCGGGTGCTTCGGCCGCGCCGGTGATCTGCCCGCTGCCCGCGCCAAGGAGTCTCCATGCGTTTCGTAGTACTGCTGATTGTACTGAGTTTCCCCATTCTCGACGTCCTGGTGACGCTGCGCTTCGCGCGCTGGACCGGCATTCCGGCCGCGGCATGGTTCCTGGCTTCGGCGCTCGCCGGCGTGGTGCTGCTGCGCAACGAACGCACGGCGTTCCGCGCCAAGACGCTCGCCGCGCTGCGCGGCGATCAGCCGCTGCTGCGCGGCTTGCTCGACAGCGGCCGCAAGGTGGTCGCAGCGCTGCTTTTCATTCTTCCCGGCATCGTTTCCGACGCGATGGCGTTGTTGCTGTTGCTCCTGCCGATCAACATCGGGCCGCCGCTGGCCACGCAATCGATCGGCATCGGCCGCAAGACGATCGACGGCGAATACCGGCGCACGGAATAACGGCAGGGGGCGCGCTTCCGCCCGAGCGCCTCTCTACGGGCCGAACAGCGTCGGCTGCGTCTTGCCGGCGCGCCAATAGGCCCACACCATGAGCGCGATGCCGGCGGCGATCATCGGCAGCGAAAGCCATTGCCCCATCGACAGGCCGAGCGCGAGGACGCCGAGGAACGCGTCGGGCTCGCGGAAGAATTCGACGAAGAAGCGGGCGGCCCCGTAGCCGATGAGAAACAGGCCGGATACGGCGCCGACCGGGCGCCGGCGGTGGGCGTAGACCCAGAGGATCGCGAAAAGCACCAGCCCTTCGAGACCCAGCTCGTAGAGCTGCGACGGGTGCCGCGGCAGCGTGTCGACCTGCGGGAACACCATCGCCCACGGCACGTTGGTCGGCCGGCCCCACAGCTCGCCGTTGATGAAGTTCCCGAGCCGCCCCGCCGCCAGGCCGAGCGGAACGAGCGGTGCGACGAAGTCAGTGACGTCGAGCCAGCGCTTGTGTCGTCGCTGCGCGAAGAGCGCGAGCGCGAGCAATACGCCGATGAGTCCGCCGTGAAAGCTCATGCCGCCCTGCCACAGCGCCAAGGTCTCCAGCGGATGCAGAGCGTAATAGCCCGGCTTGTAGAACAGCACGTAACCGAGCCGGCCGCCGAGGATGACACCGAACACGCCGAAGAACAGCATGTCGTCGACGTCGCGCGGGTGCCACCCGGTCAGAAGATTCTGCCGCGCGCGATACTTTCCCAGGACGACGAACAGCACGAAGCCGACGAGATACATCAGTCCGTACCATCGGACCGCAAGCGGTCCGATGTGGAAAGCGACGGGATCGAACTGCGGATGAACCAGCATCGAGGGCAGCGCGCTCTTACGACGTCGCGCTTTGCTAGAATCGAGCGATTATACGAGAGAGGTACGCCCCATGCCGAGCAACCGCCGCAGCCGCATCATCACGCAGGGCGTGGCCCGCTCGCCGAACCGCGCGATGCTGCGCGCGGTGGGCTTCGGCGACAACGACTTCGACAAGCCGATCATCGGCGTGGCCAACGGTCACAGCAACATGAATCCTTGCAACGCCGGCATCCAGCCTCTGGTCGATCGAGCGATGGCGGAGCTCAAGGCCGCAGGCGCGATGCCGCAGGTGTTCGGCTTCCCCACGGTCACCGACGGCATCGCGATGGGCACGGAAGGCATGAAGTACTCGCTCGTCTCGCGCGAGGTCATCGCAGACTCGATCGAGGTCGCCGTGGAGGGGCAGCGCATGGATGGCGTCGTCTGCGTCGGCGGCTGCGACAAGAACATGCCCGGGTCCGTCATGGCGATGGCGCGCATGAACGTGCCCGGCATCTTCGTCTACGCCGGCACCATCAAGCCCGGATTCTGGAAAGGCGAGAAGCTCACCATCGTCAGCCCGTTCGAGGCGGTCGGCGCATTCACCGCCGGCAAGATGGCCAAGGAGGACTTCGAGGGCATCGAGCGCAATGCGTGCCCGACGGTCGGCGCCTGCGGCGGCCAGTACACGGCTAACACGATGTCTTCCTCCTTCGAGGCGCTGGGGATGAGCCTGCTCGGCAGCTCGCAGATGGCCTCGCCGGATCCCGAGAAGGCCGACTCGGCGGCGGCCTCCGCGCGCGCGCTGGTCGACGCGGTGAAGAACGACTTGAAGCCGCGCGACATCATCACGCGCAAGGCGATCGAGAACGCGGTTTCGCTGGTGATGGCGACCGGCGGCTCGACCAATGCCGTACTGCACTACCTCGCGATCGCCGCCGCCGCCGAGGTCGAGTGGACCATCGACGATTTCGAGCGCGTGCGCAAGCGCGTGCCGGTGCTCTGCGAGCTCAAGCCCTCGGGGCGCTTCGTCGCCACCGATTTCCACGCCGCCGGCGGCGTGCCGCAGGTGCTGCGCATGCTGCTCGACCACGGCTTGCTGCACGGCGACTGCATGACCGTCACCGGGAAGACGCTCGCCGACGAGCTGGCGCGCGTCCGCGCGGAGCCTCGCGCCGATCAGGAGGTCATCCGTCCCTGGTCCAACCCGCTGTATCCGCATGGACACCTGGCGATTCTCAAGGGCAATCTGGCAACCGAGGGTTGCGTCGCCAAGGTCACGGGAATCAAGCAGCGATCGATCACGGGGCCGGCCCGCGTGTTCGACTCCGAGCCCGCCTGCCTGGAGGCGATCATGGCCAGGAAGATCGTGCCGGGCGACGTCGTCGTCATCCGCTACGAAGGACCCAAAGGCGGGCCGGGGATGCAGGAGATGCTGGCGCCAACCTCGGCGCTGGTCGGTCAGGGTTTGGGCGGGTCGGTCGGGCTGATCACCGACGGGCGTTTTTCCGGCGGCACGTGGGGTATAGTCGTCGGACACGTGGCGCCCGAGGCGTACGTCGGCGGCGCGATCGCGCTGGTTCAGGACGGCGACTCGATCACAATCGATGCCGACAGATTGCTGCTGCAACTCAACATCGATGGCGCCGAGCTTGCCCGGCGGCGGGCGCAATGGAAGTCGCCGGCGCCGCGCTACACCCGTGGCGTGATGGCCAAGTACATGAAGCTCGTGTCGACGGCGAGCCGGGGAGCGATCACCGACGGCGCCGCCTAGCCGAGCGCGTTCGGTTGAGATGACGCGGAACGGCAGGGTGTTCACTCGGATCAAAGCCGTGCCGATTCCCGCTTCGAGGCCGAATGCCATGGATCCGTCGTCGTCGCTCCCGCCGATCGCCGCCGCGCTCGCCTTCGCCGCCGCCCTGGCGGGCTGCGCCTCCGTCCCATCGGGCCCGCCGATCGAGGCGCCGCGATTGGCGGTCGGCGATCACTGGCAATACCGCGTCACCGACAACCTGCGCCGGGGCAGCGTCTCGCAGCTCGACGCCGAAGTCGTGGCCGTCTCCGGGCCGTCGGCGCGGGTCCGCTTTACGGCCGCCGACGCCTATGGCGGACGTTCCGAATGGGTGGATGAATTCGAGGGTGGCGCTTTGCGCACCGGCTCGGTGTGGCGCGAGGCGCCGCGAATACTGGAGACCCCGGTGCAGCTGCTGGCCTTCCCACTTGCGGATGGCAAGACCTGGCGTCAGACGGTTCCCACTTTCCGCCGCGATACAGAGAATCCGGACCAGATCCTTGTCTACGGCAAGGTCGACGGACGGCAGACCGCAAGCGTGCCCGCCGGAACGTTCGCTGCGGTCTACATCTACCGCGTGCTGCAGCTCGACGACGAGCAGTTCTGGCGTACGCGCACCACGCGCCGCGATGCCGTCTGGTATGCCCCGGAAGTGAAGGCGCCGGTGCGCGAAGCGCGCGAGGCGGAGTACACGGAGGTGGGTGGCCAGGACATGGCCGTCGTGCGGACCGAGTCGACGGTGGCCGAGCTCGTATCGTTCCGGCCAGGACGCTAAGCGCCGCGCCTCTCGGCGCGCGCCTGCGGCAAACCCAGCCGCTCCCAGATCGCCTTCGTCAGCGTCGCCTGATTGAGGGTGTAGAAGTGCAGTCCCGGTGCGCCGTGCGCCAGCAGGTCCGCGCACAGGGCGCTCACGACGTCGAGCCCGAAGGCGTGTATCGACGCGGCGTCGTCACCGAAGCTCTCGAGCTTGCGCCGGATCCAGCGGGGAATCTCCGCGCCGCAGGCATCCGAAAAGCGCGCCAGCTTGGAGAAGCTCAGGATCGGCATGATCCCCGGCACGATCGGCACGTCGATTCCGCCGGCGCGCGCCTGATCCACGAAGTGATAGTAACCGGCGGCATTGAAGAAGTACTGCGTGATCGCGGAGTCGGCGCCGGCGTCGATCTTGCGCTTGAAGTTGACCAGATCCTCGCCCGGAGTGCGCGACTGCGGGTGGTACTCCGGATACGCTGCGACCTCGATGTGAAACCGGTCGCCGGTGGCGCTGCGGATGAATGCGACCAGCTCGTTGGCGTGCCGGAATTCGCCCGCGTCCGCGGCCCCGGAAGGAAGGTCGCCGCGCAGCGCGACGAGGTGGCGGATGCCGTGCTGGCGGTAGGTTTCGAGCGTGGCGCGCACGTTCTCGCGCGTGGAGCCGATGCAGGAGATGTGCGGCGCGGCTTCGTGCCCCGCCGCCTCGATCTCGAGCACCGTGGCGAGCGTGCGGTCGCGAGTCGAGCCGCCCGCTCCGTAGGTGACCGAGAAGAACTTGGGGCCGAGCCGCCCGAGCTCTTCGCGCGTCACGCGAAGCTTCGCCGCGCCCTCCGGCGTCGCCGGCGGGAAGAACTCGAAGCTGAAGATCGGCTCGGGCTTCGCCATCTGCTTACGCTCGGTCGGCGCCTTGCAGCAGCAGCACCGAGAGCGCCCAGGAGATGATGCTGTAGAGAATCGCGCCGAAGAAAGCCGACCAGAATCCGGGGACGTGGAAGCCCTGGACGAACGAGCCCACCAGCCAGAATAGGAGGGCGTTGATCACGAAGATGAACAAGCCCAGCGTGAGCAGCGTCGCCGGAAGCGTGAGCAGCACCAGCAGGGGCCGGATGAACGTGTTGACGAGTCCCAGCAACAGCGCCGCGATCAGCGCGGCCCATATCGAGTCCACCGTGATCGACGACACGAGGTACGGCAGCGCCAGCAGCGCCGCGGTGTTGATGAGCCACAGGATCACGAGCCGCATGTCCGAGCTCGGGCGCCCCTACCGGCCGCCGCCGCAGAAGGGCTTGACCGCGGCGTACAGCGTCGCGCTCACGGGAGCGTCGAGGCCCGCCTCCTTCGCCATCCTGGCCACCGCGCCGGAGAGCCACGGCGCTTCGAGCCGGTTGCCGGCGAGGAGATCATTGAGCATCGAGGATCGCATCTGCGCCGGCAGTCCGTCGGCGAAGGCGAGCTGCTGTTCGACGAAACCTTCGCCGAGCGCCGCGCCCCGGGCGCGGCCCACGGCATGCGCTTCGCGCATCGCGGCTTCGAGCACCGCCCGCAGGTCCGGATCGTCGCGGATCGCGCCGATCGGCTGACGCGTCGCGGCGGTAGTGCCGGACATCGCGGACAGGAAGACGAACTTCTCCCACAGCACGCGCTCGATGTCGTCGGCGAGCTCGGCGTCGATGCCGGCGCCGGTGCAGGCTTCGAGGAACGCCCGGCCGGCATCCCGCTGCTCGGGAATCACCGCGCCGAAGCGCAGCCGCGCCATGGAGCCTGTCTGGATAATGACGCCGGGCTCGGCGATGGTCGCGGCGATGTACGCCGCGCCGCCCATCACGTGCCGGGCACCGACGATCCGGCCGATCCGCTCGACGCTCTCCACGCCGTTCTGGAACGGAATCACGACGCTTTTCGCGTCCAGCATGGGTCGGATCGCATCGGCCGCGCTTTCCGTATCCCAGAGCTTGACCGCGAAGAGCACGACCTCGCGGACGCCCAGCGCCGACGGGCCGTCGCTCACCGTCGGACGCTCGATCAGGATCTCGCCCGCAGAGCCGCGCACGCGCAGCCCGCGCTCGCGCATAGCCGCGAGATGGCGACCGCGCGCCACGAACGCGACGTCGTGCCCGGCGCGCGCGAGCAACGTGCCGAAGTAGCCACCGACTCCCCCCGCTCCCATTACCGCGATGCGCATCGCTCAAGACCTTTCGTAGGAACACATCCCCCGATCATTCCGGCGGATTGCCGCTCCAATCCGCCGCGAGGTAGCCGAGGCTCAGTACCGGTACGTATCCGGCTTGTAGGGACCGGAGACGTCCACGCCAAGGTAGCGCGCCTGCCGCTCGGTGAGCTCGGTCAGCATGGCGCCCAGCTTCTTCAATTGCAGGCGCGCGACCTTCTCGTCCAGATGCTTCGGCAGGACGTACACTCCGACGGGATATTTGCGGCCGCCGGACTTGGCGTCGCCCCAGAGCTCGATCTGCGCCATCACCTGATTGGTGAAGGAGCTCGACATGACGTAGCTCGGATGCCCGGTCGCGCAGCCCAGATTCACCAGCCGCCCTTCGGCAAGCAGGATGATGCGCTTGCCATCCGGAAAGATCACGTGATCGACCTGCGGCTTGATGTTTTCCCAGGCGTAGGCCTTGAGTGAGGCCACATCGATCTCGTTGTCGAAGTGCCCGATGTTGCACACGATGGCATTGTGCTTCATCCGGCGCATGTGCTCGTGGCTGATCACGCCGATATTGCCGCTCGCGGTGACGAAGATGTCGGCCTTGTCGCAGGCGTAGTCCATGGTCACGACCTTGTAGCCCTCCATCGCCGCCTGCAGGGCGCAGATTGGGTCGATTTCGGCCACCCAGACCTGCGCCGAGAGGGCGCGCAGCGCCTGCGTCGAGCCTTTGCCCACGTCGCCGTAGCCGTTCACGACCGCGATCTTGCCGGCGATCATGACGTCGGTCGCGCGCTTGATGCCGTCGACGAGCGACTCGCGGCAGCCGTAGAGGTTGTCGAACTTGGATTTGGTCACCGAGTCGTTCACGTTGATGGCCGGGAATCCGAGGCGGCCTTCGGCGTGCATCTGGTAGAGCCGCTTCACCCCGGTGGTGGTCTCCTCGGTGACGCCCTTGATTCCGCTCTTGCGGCGTGAATAGAACTGCGGGTCGGTCGCGAGCCGGCGCGCGATGGCGCCGAACAGCGCCCGCTCCTCGTCGCTCGCCGGATGCGAGATCACGGTGCGGTCGGCCTCAGCCCGCGCGCCCAGGTGCACGAGCAGCGTCGCGTCGCCGCCGTCGTCGAGGATCATGTTCGGGCCCGCTCCTTCCGGCCAGTCGAGGATGCGATGCGTGAACTCCCAGTATTCGTCGAGCGATTCGCCCTTGTAGGCGAAGACCGGTGTGCCCGAGGCGGCGATGGCGGCCGCCGCGTGGTCCTGGGTCGAATAGATGTTGCAGGAGGCCCAGCGTACCTCGGCGCCGAGCGCCTTGAGCGTCTCGATCAGCACCGCGGTCTGGATCGTCATGTGCAGCGATCCGGCGACCCGTGCGCCGCGTAGCGGCTGCTGCGGAGCGAATTCCTCGCGGATCGCCATGAGCCCCGGCATCTCGGTCTCGGCGATCGCCATCTCCTTGCGCCCCCAGGCCGCGAGGTTGAGGTCGGCGACGTGGAAATCGGCGAAGTTTCGGGTGTCGGTCACAGCGTTCATCGCATCACTCCTTGTCGGGGGACGTCAGGACCGCGATGACGGAATGCCTCGCCCGTCAGCCGCGCGGTCTCGAGTCCGCGGGTCAACGAGCGCCGTTGCAAAAGGGAAGTGCCCCGAGCCTGGCAGGACGGGCGGGAAGAGCGTTCCAACCGCCGCCCCGTTGCAACGCTCCTCGGGGAACAGGGATTATAGCGCAACGCGGTAAGCTAAGCTCTCGACCGATCGCCCACAGTCGACGCCGGGCCATTGCGCTGGGCGAGGAGCGCCGTGACGAGACTCGATTCGCGCTTGTAGAACCCCTCCGTGTGGAACGTCTCCTCGAGCGCGAAAAGCTCGTAGTCGAGGTGATGGCACAGCTCGTGGATCAGCGTCCGCAGGAACGTCTTGAAGGCGACGACCTGGCGGCGCTGCGCGGTGCGCATCCAGGCGGTGATGCGCGCGGGAGCCTGCCGCTCACCCGGCTCGTACAGGCCATGGAGCTCTCCGTCGCCCTCGACGGGCCGCCGGGCGAGGATGCGCACCCGCGCCGGCGGGACGCGGTAGCCCGCGTTGAGCGCGTCGACGAGTTCTTGGCACGAACGCTGCAAGGCGTCGTGGTCGTCGTCGCGCAGCGCCGATTGGATCCGCTGAACCGTGGCCCCGAGCTGCAGCCCGGGCGGCAGGCCGAGCATCACGATCGCGTCACTGCGCCGGTAGATCTTCTGGCGCGCGGCCGACAGCCGATCGTAATACGAGAAGCGCATAATTCTCGCGCCGCGCGTCGCCGCTCGCGAACCCGCTGCGCGCGGCGGCCGACGCGTCCGCGGGAGCGCCGTCAGCGTACGCCGGCGACTGGCTCGCTCAGGCGACGCTCTGCCCGGAGGTCTGCCGCGCGGAAGCTTCGGCCCTCCGCGAGTGCTCCGCTTCGCCTGCGAGGCCGGCCGCGGCGCGAAGCTCCTCCGCGCGGTCGGTGGCCTCCCAGCTGAACTCCGGCTCGTCGCGGCCGAAGTGGCCGTAGGCCGCGGTCTTGAGATAGATCGGCCGCAGCAGATCGAGCATCTGGATGATGCCCTTGGGTCGGAGGTCGAAATGGGCGTCGACGAGCTTGGCGATGTCTTCGTCCGGAACGCGCCCGGTGCCTTCGGTGTAGACCGTCACGTTGATGGGCTTCGCTACGCCGATCGCGTAGGAGAGTTGCACCTGGCACTGGCGCGCGATGCCCGCGGCGACGATGTTCTTCGCCACGTAGCGCGCGGCGTACGCCCCCGATCGATCCACCTTCGACGGATCCTTGCCCGAGAACGCGCCGCCGCCGTGCGGCGCGGCGCCGCCGTACGTGTCGACGATTATCTTGCGCCCCGTGAGGCCCGCATCGCCGTGCGGTCCGCCGATCTCGAAGCGCCCGGTCGGATTGACGAGGTAGCGCGTGTTCGCCAGCATCGCCTTGGGCAGCACCGGTTTGATGATCTCCTCGATCACGCCTTCCGCGAGCTCCGCCTGCTTGTGGTTCATGCTCGGGTGGTGCTGGGTCGATAGCACGACCGTATCGATGCTGTGCGGCCGGCCGCGCACGTAGCGCACGGTGATCTGCGACTTGGCGTCGGGCCGCAGCCAGGGCAGGCGGCCGTCGCGGCGCACCTCGCTCTGCCGCTGGACCAGCCGGTGCGCGTAATAGATCGGAAACGGCATCAGCACCGGCGTCTCGTCGCAGGCGTAGCCGAACATGAGACCCTGGTCGCCGGCGCCCTGGTTCATGTACTCCTCGGAAGTCCGGTCCACGCCGCGCGCGATGTCGGGCGATTGCCGGCCGTAGCACACCATGACCGCGCAGCCTTCCGCGTCAAAGCGCAGCTCGGGATCGGTGTACCCGATGCGATGGATCACGTCGCGCGCAATGCGCGCGAAGTCGTGCTTGTGATCGGTGGTGATCTCGCCCGTCATCACCACGAGGCCGGTGGAGACCAGCGTCTCGGCCGCAACCCGTCCGTGCGGGTCCTGGGCTAGAATCGCGTCGAGGACCGCGTCGGAAATCTGGTCGGCGACCTTGTCCGGATGGCCTTCCGAAACCGACTCCGAGGTAAAGAGAAAATCGCTCATTGGCGCTTCCTTGCCGTTTCTTGTGAGGGTACGCGCGTCGTGGCTCCCGGTCGGTTCCAGTGGCGCAAAGTCTTGCATTCTAGCAAACGCTCCCTTTGGCAGTCGCGCCGAGGCCTGCGCCGCCGAGCCGAACCCCATCGATGATCGTCGCCCCGACGCCGGAGAATCTCGATCGCGCGGCACGGCTGCTGCGTGCCGGGGAACTCGTGTCGTTTCCAACCGAGACGGTATATGGGCTGGGTGCGGACGCGCGCAACGTCGACGCCGTGCGCCGCATCTTCGCGGCCAAGGGGCGCCCGGCGGAGCATCCGCTGATCGTGCACATCGCGGCGGCTGGCGCACTCGAGCGCTGGGCACGCACGGTGCCGGCCCAAGCGTCCGCGCTCGCCCGCGCCTTCTGGCCGGGCGCGCTCACGCTGATCCTGCCGCGCGCCGCCGGAGTGCCCGACGCGGTCACCGGCGGCCAGGACAGCGTGGGTCTGCGCGTTCCCGGCCACCCGGTCGCCCTGGCGCTGCTCGAGCGCTTCGCTTCGCTCGGCGGTGACGGCATCGCGGCGCCGTCGGCGAACCGCTTCGGCGGCGTTAGCGCGACCGCCGCGCAGCACGTGGCGCAGGACTTCGGCGACGAAGTGGCGATGATTCTCGACGGCGGTACGTGCGCGCACGGCATCGAATCGACGATCGTCGCCTTCAGCGACGATGAGCCGGCGGTGCTCCGACTGGGCGCCATTCCCGTCGAGAAGATCGCGGCCGTGCTCGGTCGAGCGCCGAGGGTCGGCGGCGCGCAGTCGCCGCGCGTCCCCGGATCGCTCGCGGCGCACTACGCCCCGCGCACGCCGGCGCGCCTGCTCTCGTCGGGGGAACTGCGCACCGCGGTTTTGCGGGAACCCGGTGCCCACATCGCGGTGCTCGCGCACTCGATCGATCAGCCGCCTGAGTTCGAGGGTGTCTGGTTCGACGCTCCGGCGCACGATGCGGCGTACGCCCACGAGCTGTACGCGAACCTGCGCGCGCTCGATGCGCTCGCCGCCGACGAGATCTGGATCGAGGCGCCGCCCGACGGCCCGGAGTGGAGCGCCGTTCGCGATCGGCTGCGGCGCGCGACGCATCGGGGCTAGGGCCGAGAACGATGACTGCGCGAAGCCCGGTTGTCGTGCTGGCTCCGAATTCGTTCAAGGGCTCGCTCTCCGCGATGGACGCGGCCGCGGCGATGGCCGCGGGAATCCGCCGCGTGTGGCCGCAGGCGGAGGCACGGTTGCGGCCGATGGCCGACGGCGGCGACGGCACGCTCGATGCGGTCCTCAGTGTCGGCGGCGAACGGCGCGCCGCGCGCGTCGCCGGCGCCACGGGCGAACCGGTCGAGGCGCCGTACGGGCTGGTCGGATCCAATACCGCGATCATCGAAAGCGCGCAGGTCGTCGGCCTGACCGACGCGCGCGCCACCGCGCAACGCGTGGAAAGGCGCCACACGCGGGGGCTGGGCGAGCTCATCTCGCGGTTGCTCGATGCGGGCGTGCGCAAATTTCTGGTCGGCCTCGGCGGCAGCAGCACCAACGACGGCGGCGCGGGACTCCTTTCGGCGCTCGGCGTTGAGCTGCTCGACGCCGCGGGAAAGCCGATCGCTCCCACGCCCGCGGGTTTGGCGTCGATCGCCAGCGTGGACGCGCATTCGCTCGACGCCCGGGTGCCGCAAGCGCGCTTCACCGTCCTGTCCGACGTCGACAATCCGCTCTGCGGCGAGCGCGGCGCGACGGCGGTCTTCGGCCCGCAGAAGGGCGTGAAAGCCGAATCGGTCGCCGAGATCGACTCGAATCTCGCCCGTTTCGCCACGCTGGCGGAAGCCGCCGTCGGCCGCGGCGCGATGAACCGTCCAGGCGCGGGCGCGGCGGGCGGTCTGGGCTTCGCGCTGCTCCTGATCGGCGCCGAGATCCGCTCGGGCGCGGAGGTCGTGGCCGATCTGCTGGGCCTCGACGCCGCGCTCGCCGACGCCGACTGGCTCATCACCGGCGAAGGCCGCAGCGACCGGCAGACGCTGCTGGGCAAGGCACCGCTGGTCGCGGCGCGCCGGGCGCAGGCCCGCGGCGTCCCAGCGACCCTGCTCTCAGGCGCAATCGAGCGCAGCGACCTGCCCGAGCTTTCGCGCATTTTCGCCGGCTGCGAATCGATCGTCTTCGGACCGGCGACGATCGAGGCCTGCATCCATGAGGCCGCCGCGCTCATCGCCGATCGCGCGGAGCAGCTCGCGCGGCTGTTCGCCGCCGCGGGCGGCGGAAGAGCTAGGCCCTAGTCGGCCGCGATCGGCGCGCTTTCGGCGTAGCCGAGTGTCGGCGCCGGGAACCCTCCGGCGGTGACGCGCACCGCGCAGTACTTGAACTCCGGGATCTTGCCGAAAGGATCGAGCACCGGGTTGGTAAGCAGGTTCGCCGCGGCCTCGTAGTAGCAGAACGGGATGAACACCGCGCCCCGCGGCGTGCCGTCGTCGGCGCGCGCGGAGAGCGTGATGCTGCCGCGGCGCGAGGCGACGCTGATCGTACCGCCCGGCGCGACACCGAGCGCGGCAAGATCCGCCGAATGCAGCGACGCGACGGGCGCCGGCTCGATGGCGTCGAGCACCTCGGTGCGGCGCGTCATGCTGCCGGTGTGCCAATGCTCGAGCTGCCGTCCGGTGATGAGCACGAACGGGTACTGCTCATCGGGCCGTTCCGCCGCGGGGATGATGCTCGCCGGGACGAAGCGTCCCCTTCCGGTCGCGGTCGGAAACCGGTCGGTGAAGACCACGCGCTGTCCCGGATCGCCTGCCTTCTCGCACGGATAAGTCACCGCGGAATCGCGCTCCAGCCGCGCCCACGTGATGCCGGCGATCGACGGCATCGCCCGGCGCATCTCCTCGAAAACCTCGCGGGGGTGGCTGTAGCGCCAGTCGAGACCGATGCGCCTCGCCATCTCGACGACGATCCACAGGTCCTGGCGCGCGTCGCCCGGCGGCTCGAGCGCCTGGCGGCCGAGCTGCACCGAGCGATCGGTGTTGGTGAACGTCCCGGTCTTCTCCGGAAACGCCGACGCCGGAAGGATCACGTCGGCGAGATACCCCGTCTCGGTGAGGAAAATGTCCTGCACGACCAGCATCTCGAGCTCCGCGAGGGCTTCCCGCGCGTGGTGCACATCCGGATCGGACATCGCTGGGTTCTCGCCCATGATGTACATGCCGCGGATCTCACCCGCGTGCACCGCCCGCATGATCTCGACCACCGTCAACCCGGCCTTGGGATCGAGGCTCTTGCCCCACAGCGCTTCGAATGCACTCCTCGCCTCCGCAGTGTCGACGCGCTGGTAGTCCGGATACATCATCGGTATCAGCCCGACATCGCTCGCGCCCTGCACGTTGTTCTGGCCGCGCAACGGGTGGAGTCCCGTGCCCGGGCGGCCGACCTGACCCGTGACCAGCGCCAGCGCGATCAGACAGCGGGCGTTGTCGGTGCCGTGCACGTGCTGCGAGATGCCCATGCCCCAGAGAATCATCGAGCCGCGCGACGTGGCGTAGAGGCGCGCGACCTCCCGAATGGTCTCGGCGGGGATGCCGCAGACTGCGGCCATTGCCTCGGGATCATAGCCTTCGACGTTCTTGCGTATCTCGTCGAAGCCGCTGGTGCGGCCATTGACGAATTTCTCGTCGACCAGACCCTCCTCGATGATCGTGTGCAGCATGCCGTTCAGAAGCGCGACGTCGCTGTCGGGCTTGATCTGCAGGAAGTGCGTCGCGTGCCGAGCGAGCTCGGAGCGTCGCGGCTCGGCCAGGATCAGCTTCGTGCCGCGCTTGGCCGCGTTCTTGATCCAGGTCGCCGCGACCGGATGATTCACGACCGGATTGGCGCCGATCACGAGCACGACCTCGGCCTGCAGGACGTCCATCACCGGATTGGACACGGCGCCCGAGCCGATGCCCTCGAGCAGCGCGGCGACGCTGGAGGCGTGGCACAGCCGCGTGCAGTGGTCGACGTTGTTGGAGCCGAAGCCGGTGCGCACGAGCTTCTGAAAGAGATACGCCTCCTCGTTGGAGCCCTTGGCGGAGCCGAAGCCGGCGAGCGCGTGCGAGCCGTGCCTGTCGCGGATGGCCTTGAGCGTTCCGCCGGCGACGTCGAGCGCCTCTTCCCAGGTCGCCTCCCGGAACACGGCGAGCGGATTGGCCGGGTCCATCACGAAGTCGGCCGACTTGTGCATGCCGGACCTGCGGATCAGCGGCTTGGTGAGCCGCTGCGGATGGTGCACGTAGTCGAAGCCGAAGCGGCCCTTCACGCAGAGACGCTCACGATTCGCGATTCCGTCGCGGCCCTCGACGCGCACGATGCAGTTGTCGGCGGCGTGATAGGTGATCTGGCAGCCGACGCCGCAATACGGGCACACCGACCCGACCTTGCGATCGACTGGCTGGAGATACGCTTCGTGCGCCGGGGCGAGCGCCCCGGTCGGGCACGCCTGGACGCACTCGCCGCAGGCCACGCAGGTCGACTGGCCCATCGGGTCGTCGAGATCGAAGACCACCTTCGAATGCGCGCTGCGGAAGGCGTAGCCGATGACGTCGTTGACCTGCTCCTCGCGGCAGGCGCGCACGCAGCGCGTGCACTGGATGCAGGCGTCGAGATTGACCGCCATCGCCGGATGCGAGAGGTCGGCGACCGGTTGCTCGCGCCGTTCGAACCGCGGCTCGCCCACACCCAGGCGCCGCTGCCACTCGTCGAGCTCCGAATCGTTGCGATATTTCCTATCCGGCATGTCGCTCGCGAGCAACTCGACGATCATCTTCTGCGAGTGGACGGCGCGTTCGCTGATGCTCGACACGTCCATGCCCTTGGTCGGGCGCCGACAGCACGACGGCGCCAGAACGCGCTCGCCCTTGATCTCGACCATGCAGGCGCGGCAGTTGCCGTCGGGCCGCATGCCTGGCTTGTAGCACAGGCGCGGGATCGCGATCCCGAGCCGATCCGCGACCTCGATGATCGTCTCGTTCGGTGCAGCGCTTACCTCTTCGCCATTGAGCCTGAAAGCGATCTGGTCCTGGCTCAGGACTTGCTTGAGCGACGTGTCGTTCATTCGGAACCTTCGCGGAATGTTCGTGCACCGTGCGCCCCGGAGAGCTCGTGCGGGAAATACTTCACCACGCAGGCAATCGGATTGGGCGCCGCCTGACCCAGGCCGCAGATCGAAGCATCGGCCATCGCCTGCGACAACTCGGTCAACAGCGCCACGTCCCAGCGCTCCTTCGCCATCAGCCCGACCGCCTTGGCGGTCCCGACGCGGCAGGGCGTGCACTGCCCGCACGACTCGTCGGCGAAGAAGCGCATCATGTTGAGAGCGGCGTCGCGCGCGCGATCGTGCTGTGACAGGACGATGATCGCCGCCGAGCCGATAAAGCAGCCATAGGGCTGGAGGGTGTCGAAATCGAGCGGAACTCCGGCGAGCGCCGCCGGGAGGATGCCGCCGGAGGCGCCTCCCGGAAGATACGCGTAGAGCTCGTGACCGGGCAGCATGCCGCCGCAGTATTCGTCGATCAGCTCGCGGACCGAGATGCCCGCCGGCGCGAGATGCACGCCCGGCTTCGCCACCCGGCCCGACACGGAGAACGAGCGCAGGCCCTTGCGCTCGCGGCGGCCATGGCCCGCGAACCAGGCCGCGCCTTTCTCTAGGATGTCGCGCACCCAGTAGAGCGTCTCCATGTTGTGCTCGAGCGTCGGCCGGCCGAAGAGGCCCACCTGAGCGACGTAAGGAGGCCGCAACCGCGGCATGCCGCGCTTGCCCTCGATCGACTCGATCATCGCCGATTCTTCGCCGCAGATGTAGGCGCCGGCGCCACGGCGCAGTTGAATGGGCGGCAGCGTGCACGGCGAATCGCGCCGGAGCGCTTCGAGCTCGCGCGTGAGGATCGCCCGGCAGCCGGCGTATTCGTCGCGCAGATAGACGTAGATCGAGTCGATGCCCGCCGCCCACGCGGCGATCAGCATGCCTTCGAGGAAGCGGTGCGGATCGCGCTCCAGGTAGTAGCGGTCCTTGAAGGTGCCGGGCTCGCCTTCGTCGATGTTCACCGCCATGAGGCGCGGCGCCGGCTCGCCGCGCACGATCTTCCACTTGCGCCCGGCCGGAAATCCCGCGCCGCCCAAGCCCCGCAGCGCCGAGGTCTCGAGCTCCGCGATCACGGCGTCGGCCGTGCGCTCGCCGCGCATGCACGCGGCCAGTGTCCCGTAGCCTCCGTCGCGCCGGTATGTGGCGAGATCGACATAAGGGGCAATTTCGGGCTCGATGCGGCGGGCCGCGACGGCTTCCCCGACCTTCCTCGGCGTGGCCGCGTCGATGGGATTGCGTCCCACCACCACTGCCGGCGCATGCTCGCAGCGACCGATGCACGGCGCGCCGATCACCCGCACGCCGCGCGCTTCCAGTCCCCCGATCTCCTCCCGCAGCTTGTCCGCGCCGGCCATCTGGCAGGACAGCGTCTCGCAGACGCGGACCGTGATCTTAGGCGGCGCGGCGTCGCCTTCCTTCACGACGTCGAAATGGTGGTAGAACGTCGCCACCTCGTACACCTCGGTGAGCGCGAGACGCATCTCCTGCGCCAGCGCGACCACGTGCGCAGCCGAGATCGAGCCGTGCGCGTCCTGGATCCGGTGCAGGAACTCGACCAGCAGGTCCCGGCGGCGCGGATCCGCGCCGAGCAGCGCCTGCACCTGCGTGAGCGCCCGGGCGTCGACCTGACGCCCCTTCGGCGCAGGACGGGCGCGCCTTCGGCCAAGACGGGACGTGTCGACGACGGAAGGAGAGGGCATGGTGATCGGAGGTGTAAGTCTGCTACTGCTGAGACAGCGTAGCGCGCCGCCCGTTGCCGGCGCGTTGCGCCATCGCCTCAGTCCAGGTAGTCGCAGTACTTCTCGACATAACGGGCGAGATTGAGCGAGTGGTCGCGCACCAGCCGCTCGGCGAGCTCGGTGTCGCGCCGCTCGAGCGCCTCGATGATCTGCATGTGGTCGATGATCGACCGTGCGGCGCGGTCGCTCTGGGAGATCGTCAGGCGGCGGATCGCCCGCACATGGATGAACAGGTTGTCGATCGTCTGACCCATGAGGTGCGACCCCGAGAGCCGGATGATCCCCTGGTGGAAGGCGATGTTGGCATCGGAATACTCGTCGATGTGCTCGCCGGGCGCGGAGCTCAAGAACTCGTCGAACATGTGCCTCAAGGAGGCGATGTCCTCGTCGGAGGCATTGAGCGTCGCCAGGCGCGCCGCCATGCTCTCCAGCGCCGCCCACATCTCGATCATTTCGATGATCTGTTTCTTGGTCTTGCGGACGATGAACACGCCGCGCCGGGGGACCGTGCGGAGGAACCCTTCCTGCTCGAGCAGCGACATCGCTTCGCGAATGGGCGTCCTGCTTACGCGCAGCGCTTCGCTTAGCTCGCGCTCGTCGAGTCGGATTTCCTCCGGGCAGGCATAAATATCGGCCTCCATGATGGCCTGCTTGATCGCGGCGTAGGCCTGATCGGCCAGGCTGAGGTTGTTGTTGATCGGCTGCAGGTTCAGCTTCGGCAACGCTTGACCGGTATTGACGCCAAGCACCGGGTGAGGCGCCGGTGTCGAGGTGAGCGAGCCAGCGCCGTGTTGGCGAGCAGCGGGCCGCCTGTGGCCGGGCGAGGCCGTGTCGCGAGGCATTCGGCGCGCGGGCTGGCTCATTGCAAGGGCACGCTCGCCGCGCGTTGGCGGATCAACGCAAGGACGACATCGATCGTTGGCGTAGGCACAGCGAGCTTCTGTCCCAGCTCCTGAACGACACCCACCACCTCCTCGATTTCCATTGTTCGTCCACGTTCCAAATCCTGCAGCATCGACATCTTGTGCGGCCCCAGCCCTGCTGCCCCATCCAGCCGACGCTCGGCGTCCACTCGTAGCTTGAGACCGACTTTTTCCCCGATCGCCGCCATCTCCGACATCATCGACCGGCATATCGCTCGCGTGCCGGGATCGGTCGTGATTACGTCTACGGTGGCTCCCGTGAGGGCGCTCATGGGATTGAGGCAAAGGTTGCCCCAAAGCTTCAACCAGATCTCGTCGCGAATGTCATGGCGAATAGGTGCATCGAAATCAGCGGCGAGAAGAACCTCGTGCAGAAGTGCCAAGCGCTCACTGCGTCCACCAGCGGGCTCGCCTATGGGCAGCTTCCGGCCGTGATCGTGACGAATCACGCCGGGCTCGACCATTTCGGTCGCGGGAAATACCACCAGTCCGAGTGCCCGCTCCGATCCCAAGAGCTTGCGCTGTCGCCCGTCGGGATCGATGCTGCTGATTACCATCCCTCGGCAAGCCGGCGGTCCGAAGTCGAAGAACCAGTAGGGCAGCCCGTTGCTGGTCGTCACTATGGACGTGCTGGGTCCGAGGAGGGGCAACATCGAATCGACCGCCCCGGCGATCTGGTTGGCCTTGAGTGTCACGATTACGAAGTCCTGGATCCCGAGCTCCGATGGCACGTCGGTGCACCGCACATCGACCACCTGCTCTTGGCCCCCGGTCCGGAGGCGAAGTCCGTGTTTTTGCATTGCAGCAAGATGCGGCCCGCGAGCCACCAGGCCGACATCAAACCCCGCCCGCCTGAGCTGAGCGCCGAGATATCCGCCAATGGCGCCGGCGCCAAAGACGCATACTTTCGGGCCTATCCCCACGCCGTTTGCCCTGGGCTAAACGACCGCGACGCCTTGCCTTGCATGCCCGGCCCTCGTGGCGAGGCGAGCGCCATAACCCGCACGATATGGGTGTTGACTTTGTCTGGTATACGAAATACGTTACGTAATAAGTTACGCCAAACAGCGGGACAAACCAATAGGCTCCGGACCCGCGCGTCTGTGCCGCGAGGACAGAGTGGATGCGGTCTCGAGGCATCCGTGCCAATGGACGAAGGCGAAGCTACGCCATTTTGTCCCGCACGAAGTTTGGATCGACCCCTCTGGACGTCAGCTATGCAGTGCACGTGCGAGCTCACGGGTCTCGGTACGTGCCCCAGAGTTGAAGGACGTAAGCGCGATCAGCAAGGCCATTCCCAAGGCAAGTCAGCGGGCAGATCAGAACTCATACCCCAGCTCGCGCTTAGCGACGCGCGGGCAAGATACTGGAGGAAATCATGGCGGAGACGATGAAGCCAACAGCAACGGCGGGTAGCGCCTCGTCAACGAATCGTTGGGCGCAGCTCATCATCGGCATTGTTTGCATGGTGCTGATTGCCAACATGCAGTACGGCTGGACGCTGTTCGTCAATCCGATGGCGCAGAAGCACGGTTGGACGATCGCCGGCATCCAGGTCGCGTTCAGCATCTTCATCGCGCTAGAAACGTGGTTCACGCCGATCCATGGCTGGATCGCCGACAGGTTAGGCCCACACAAAGGGCCGAGGCTCGTTGTCTCTCTCGGTGGGTTGCTGGTCGCGGTCGGCTGGATCATCAACTCTTACGCGGAGACGCTCGGGGCGCTGTACCTCGGCGCCGTGATCTCGGGGATCGGCGGAGGCGCGGTCTACGCAGTATGCGTCGGCAACGCCGTGAAATGGTTTGCCGACCACCGCGGCCTTGCCGTAGGGCTGACCGCCGCCGGCTACGGCGCCGGAGCCGCACTCACCGTGATTCCGATGCGCATGGTGATCGGCTCGTCAGGGTACGAGACCGCTTTCTTCTGGTTCGGCTTGATCCAGGGCGGGGTCGTCTTTCTCATCGGCTGGCTTCTGCGCGGCCCCCTGCCGGGCGAGGCTCCGGTTGCCGTCTCGTCGGCGAAGGTGATGCAGTCGGCACGCAGTTTCTCGCCGTCGGAAATGCTTCGGACGCCCACCTTCTGGTTGCTGTACCTGATGTTCGTGCTGATTGCGGCGAGTGGCCTGATGGCAACCGCGCAGATCGCGGTGATCGCCAAGAACTTCGGCATTTCGAACGAAGTCCTCGTCTTCGGCGCGACGACGCTTACGGTGGCCCTGATCGTCGACAACGTCTTGAACGGTGCGGCGCGCCCCTTCTTCGGCTGGGTTTCGGATCGCATCGGACGTGAGTACACCATGGCCATCGCCTTCGGCGCCGGCGGCATTGCCTATTGGCTCCTGGGGACCTTGGGTCACAGCCCGTGGGCATTCGTGGTCTTCGCCGGCCTGATCTTCTTCACCTGGGGCGAGATCTTCAGTCTCTTCCCCTCGACGTGCACCGACACGTTCGGGCCGAAGTTCGCGACGGTAAATACCGCCTTCCTCTACACGGCCAAGGGTACTTCGGCGTTTCTAGTGCCGTTAGCGAACGTTCTGAAGGAAGCCACCGGCGGATGGCACGCCGTCTTCGTCGTCACCGCCATCGCCAATTTCGCCGTGGTAATACTTGCTCTATTCGTACTGCGCCCCCTCCGGCACGCTTACGTCAGCCGCTCCCAAGGCGCGGCCGATCCCAGGCTCAAATGGGCCGTCCCGGAGGACACGCAATAGCAGCGCCGAGGCGCGACCGCGCCGGTTCGTCCTTTCCTTCCGTGCAGCCCACAGGCCATCTCAGTGGAGAAGACCATGCCCGACACTGCAGCCAAATCGACGCTGAACCCGGCGGCCGCGCAGGACACGCCGAAGGCGTCGGCGGGCCCCGACGTCGATACCCAGTCGCGAGACGAGACCGACGGCTTCCAGCTGGTCATCGATGCCCTCAAGCTCAACGGCATCGACACCGTCTTCGGCCTGCCCGGGATCCCCATCACCGACCTCACGCGAAGGATGCAGGCGAACGGCATGCGCGTGATCTCCTTCCGCCATGAGCAGAACGCGGGGTACGCCGCTTCCATCGCCGGCTTCATGACGCAGAAGCCCGGAATCTGTCTCACTGTGTCGGCGCCCGGCTTTCTCAACGGGCTGACCGCGCTTGCCAACGCCACCACCAACTGCTTCCCGATGATCCTGGTGAGCGGCTCGAGCGAGCGCGAGATCGTCGACCTGCAACAGGGCGACTACGAGGAGATGGATCAGCTCGCCATCGCCAGGCCGTTGTGCAAGGCCGCGTTCCGGGTTCTGCACGCCGAGGACATCGGCGTAGGCGTGGCGCGCGCAATCCGCGCCGCCCTCTCGGGACGTCCGGGGGGGGTCTATCTCGATCTGCCGGCCAGGCTTTTCCCTCAGACCGTCGACGCGCAGGCAGGGCGCCGGTCGCTGATCAAGGTGGTCGATCCGGCGCCACGCCAGATCCCCGCGCCCGCAGCGGTACAGCGCGCCCTCGATCTGCTGAAAGGCGCGAAGCGCCCGCTCATCATCCTGGGCAAAGGCGCAGCGTACGCTCAAGCGGATGCCGACATCCGCGCGCTGGTGGAGAAGACCGGCATCCCGTATCTGCCCATGGCGATGGCCAAGGGGTTGCTGCCCGATACGCACGAACAATCCGCATCCGCGGCCCGCTCGTTCGTGCTGCCAGAAGCCGACGTCGTAGTGGTGATCGGCGCGCGACTGAACTGGCTGCTGTCGCACGGCAAGGGAAAGACCTGGGGCGGCGCGAGCGCCAAGGCCTGGGGCGGCCAGAAGTTCATCCAGCTGGACGTCTCGCCCACGGAAGCCGACAGCAACGTGCGCATCGATGCACCCGTGATCGGTGACACCGGTTCGTGCGTTGCGGCGCTGGTGTCCGGCATTGGATCGCACTGGCCGAAGCCGCCGGCCGAGTGGCTCAATGCGATCGCGGAGCGCAAGACCAAGAACGTCGCGAAGATGTCGGAGTCGCTCGCGAAGAATCCGTCGCCGATGAACTTCCATAGCGCGCTCAACGTTGTGCGCGACATCGTCAAGGCCAATCCCGACGCCTACCTCGTCAACGAGGGCGCGAACGCGCTGGATTTCACGCGCAGCATCGTGGACATGTACAAGCCGCGCAAGCGGCTGGACGTGGGCACTTGGGGCGTGATGGGCATCGGGATGGGGTTTTCGGTGGCGGCAGCAGTGATTGGCGGCGGTCACCCGGTGATCGCGGTGGAGGGCGACAGCGCGTTCGGCTTCTCCGGCATGGAAGTCGAGACGATCTGCCGCTACAGCCTGCCGGTTTGCGTGGTGATCCTGAACAACAACGGCGTCTACCGCGGCGACGAAGTGAACGCTGGCGGCGGGCACGATCCGTCGCCTCTGGTGTTCGTGAAGGGAGCGCGTTACGAGAAGCTGATGGAGGCTTTTGGTGGCGTGGGCGTGCTGGCGACGACGCCGGCGGAGCTGCGCGATGCGATGGAGCAAGCGATCCGCTCGCGGAGGCCCACCCTGGTGAACGCCGTTATCGATGAGAAGGCTGGCACGGAGAGCGGCCGCATCACAAGCCTCAATCCCGCCGCGAAGAAAAAAGCGTGACGCGCGGCCGTCACGGACTGGCTTATCGGGTTAGGGGCGTTTAAATGAGGGCAATGCGGAGAGCAATGTAATGGGCAAGGCATTAGACGGTGTCAAGATCCTCGATTTCACGCACGTGCAGTCCGGACCCACTTGCACGCAGCTGCTCGCCTGGCTCGGCGCGGACGTGATCAAGGTCGAGCGGGCGGGCGAGGGCGACATCACGCGCGGCCAATTGCGTGACATTCCCGGTGTCGACAGCCTGTATTTCACGATGCTCAATCACAACAAGCGCTCGATCACAGTGGATGCCAAGCATCCAAAAGGCAAGCAGATCCTGGAAGTGCTCGTCAAGCATTGCGACGTGCTGGTAGAGAACTTCGCTCCCGGTGCCCTGGATCGGATGGGGCTTACCTGGCAGCACATCCAGGAACTCAATCCGCGAATGATCGTGGCTTCGGTGAAGGGCTTCGGACCCGGGCCGTACGAGGAGTGCAAGGTCTACGAGAACGTCGCCCAGTGCGCCGGTGGCGCGGCCTCGACCACGGGCTTCGACGACGGTCCACCGCTCGTGACCGGTGCCCAGATCGGCGACTCGGGCACCGGATTACACCTGGCGCTCGGCATCGTCGCCGCATTGTATCAGCGCAAGACCACGGGACGCGGCCAAAGGGTGCTCGCGGCGATGCAAGACGGCGTGCTCAATCTATGCCGGGTGAAGCTTCGCGATCAGCAGCGGCTCGACCGCACGCATGTGATGGAAGAGTACCCCCAGTATCCCAACGGCAAGTTTGGCGACGCCGTGCCTCGGGCCGGTAACGCTTCCGGGGGGGGCCAGCCAGGGTGGATCCTGAAGTGCAAGGGCTGGGAGACGGATCCGAATGCATACATCTATTTCATCACCCAGGCGCCGGTGTGGGGGGCGATCTGCAAGGTGATCGGCAGGCAAGAGTGGATCACCGATCCGCACTACGCGACGCCCAAGGCACGCCTGTCGCACCTCATGGAAATCTTCGGCGAGATCGAGAAGTGGACCATGACCAAGACCAAGTTCGAGGCCATGGACATCCTGAACAAGGAGGACATTCCGTGCGGACCGATCCTATCGATGAAAGAGATCGCCGAGGAGCCGAGCTTGCGCAAGACCGGCACGGTGGTCGAAGTCGATCACCCGACGCGCGGCAAGTACTTGTCGGTGGGCAATCCGATCAAGCTCTCCGATAGCCCGAGCGACGTGCGGCGCTCGCCGCTTCTCGGTGAGCACACCGATGCGGTGCTCGCCGAACTCGGCTACAGCAAGGACCAGATCGCGGGCCTGCGCGCCGAGAAAGTGATCTGAAGCCGTCTGCGGCAGTTCCCGGCGATTCCCGCCGATTTCGGCAATCCCGAAAGGAAGATCGATGGCAGCCAACAAGACTGCTGTGCGCGAAATTCTCGACAGCGTCAAGGCGGAAGGCCGCGCTTCGTTGACCGCCCCTGAAGGCAAGGCCGTTTGCGACGCTTACGGCATTCCCGTGCCGAGGGAGGGTGTCGCCACGTCGGCGGCAGACGCGGCGAAGCTGGCCTCGTCGCTCGGCTTTCCGGTGGTGCTCAAGATCGTCTCTCCCGACATCCTGCACAAGACCGAAGCCGGTGGCGTGATTGTCGGGGTCAAAACCGCAGAAGAGGCGCAAAGAGGCTTCGACACGATCATGGCCAACGCGAAAAAGCATGACGCGAAGGCGCTCATTCACGGCGTGCAGGTGCAGCAGATGCTCGCCGGCGGTCAGGAAGTGATCGTGGGCGCGGTCACTGATCCCTCCTTCGGCAAGCTCGTCGCCTTCGGCCTCGGCGGCGTGCTGGTGGAGGTGCTGAAGGACGTCACCTTCAGGCTTGCGCCGGCATCGAAGGAGGACGCGCTCGGCATGCTCGACGGCATTGCCGCGGCGCCTATCCTCAAGGGCGTGCGCGGTGCCATAGCGGTCTCGCGCGATGCATTGGCTGATGTCATCCATACGGTGTCGCAACTCGTCGCCGACTTTCCCGAGATCAGCGAGATGGATCTGAACCCGGTGTTCGCCACGTCCAAGGGCGCGACGGCTGCCGACGTGCGCATCGTCTGCGACTGGAATCCCGCGCCGGCGCGCTATCGCCCCAGCCAGGAAGAGATCGTCCGGCAGATGAACCGCATCATGAAGCCCGACGCCGTGGCAGTGATCGGCGCCTCCAGCGAGGACGGCAAAATCGGCAACTCGGTGATGAAGAATCTCATCAATGGCGGCTACCAGGGGCAGATCTACCCGATCCACCCGAGCGCTGCAGAGATCCTCGGCCGCAGGGCGTACAAGAGCGTCAAGGACGTGCCCGGCAAGATCGACGTCGCGGTATTCGCCATTCCGGCGCCGCTGGTCGCCAAGGCGCTGGTCGAGGTCGGGGAGAAGGAGATTCCCGGTGCGGTGCTCATTCCCTCCGGCTTCGCCGAGACCGGCAACGTCGAGGGCCAGAAGGAGATCCAGGCGATCGGGCGCAAATACAACGTGCGGCTGATGGGGCCCAACATCTACGGCTTCTATTACACCTGGAAGAACCTGTGCGCGACGTTCTGCACCGCGTACGACTTCAAGGGCGGCGCGGCGCTGTCGTCGCAGTCCGGCGGCATCGGCATGGCCATCATCGGGTTTTCGCGCTCCGCCAAGATGGGCGTGTCAGCCATCGTGGGCTTGGGCAACAAATCGGACCTCGATGAGGACGATCTGCTCACGTTTTTCGAGCAGGACGACAACACGAAGATCGTCGCCCAGCACTTCGAGGACCTGAAGGACGGACGCGCGTTCGCCGAAGTCGCGAGGCGCGTGTCGAAGAAGAAGCCGGTGGTGGTGCTCAAGGCCGGGCGCACGGCGATGGGGGCCAAGGCCGCGAGCTCGCATACCGCCGCACTCGCGGGTAACGACAAGGTCTACGACGACGTGCTGCGGCAAGCGGGCGTGATCCGGGCGATGGGCCTGCGCGACCTGCTCGAATACGCGCGCGCGCTACCCGTCCTCGCCACGCCCAAGGGCGAGAACGTAGTCATCATCACCGGCGCGGGCGGCTCCGGCGTGCTGCTCTCCGACGCTTGCGTCGACAACGGCCTTAGCCTCATGCCGATGCCGCCGGATCTCGACGCCGCCTTCCGCAAGTTCATCCCGCCGTTCGGAGCGGCGGGTAACCCGGTCGACATCACCGGAGGCCAGCCGCCGAAGACCTATCAGGAGACGGTGCGGCTTGGCTTGACCGATGAGCGCATCCACGCACTCATCCTCGGCTACTGGCACACGATCATCACGCCGCCGATGGTGTTTGCCAAGACCATGGTGGAGGTGATCGAGGACATGCGCCGCAAGGGCATCCACAAGCCAATCGTCGCTTCTCTCGCGGGAGATGTGGAAGTCGAGGAAGCTTCGGAATATCTGTTCGACCACGGCATTCCCGCGTATCCGTATACCACCGAGATGCCAGTCGCGGTGCTAGGAGCCAAGTACCGCTGGGCGCGGGGCGCGGGATTGATCTGACGCGTAGGACCGAATTTCATTCGCTCATTGGCCGCGGACAAATCGGCGCCTACGGACGCACGGCAAGCATGATCTTGCCGATGTGCCGCGACGACTCCATGAGGGCGTGCGCGGCAGCGGCCTCCGCCAGGGGGAAGACTCGGTAGATCGCCGGCTTGACCGTCCCCGCCTCGAACAACGGCCAGACGCGCTCGCGCACGGCACGCGCGATCGCCGCCTTGCGTTCGTGCGGAGTCGCCCGCATGGTGGAGCCGGTGATCGTCTGCCGCTTGAGCATGACGAACCGCCAGTCGATCTCGGCGCGGCTGCCGCGCAGAAAGGCGATCAGCACCATTCGACCGTCGATCGCCAGGCACTTCAGGTTCTTCTCGATGTAGTCGCCGCCGACCATGTCGAGCACGACGTCGGCGCCGCGCTTGGCGGTGATCGCCGCCACCTCGGCGACGAAGTCCTGCTCGCGATAGTTGAGCGCGTGATCCGCGCCGGCCCGGCGGCACGCTTCGGCCTTCTCCGCGCTGCCCACGGTCGTGATCACTCGTGCGCCGAAGGCCTTGGCCAGCTGAATGGCGGCAAGCCCGATGCCGCTCGAGCCACCGTGGACCAGCAGCGTTTCGCCCTGCTTGAGCGCGCCGCGCTCGAACACGTTGTGCCAGACGGTGAAGTAATTCTCCGGCAGGCTCGCCGCCTCGAGCAGCGAAAGGCCGCGGGGCACAGGCAGGCAGTAGTCGGCCGGCGTCGTGCAGTATTCGGCGTAGCCGCCGCCGGGCGTCAGCGCGCACACACGGTCGCCGACGTGCCAGCTTCCCACGCCGCTCGCCGGTGCGGCGATGGTCCCCGCCACTTCCAGTCCGAGGATGGGAGAGGCGTCGGCAGGGGGTGGATATCCGCCGGCGCGCTGCAGGCAATCCGGCCGATTGACCCCGGCATAGGCGACCCGTACGAGCACCTCGCCCGAGCGCAGCGCGGGCAGCGCCGCCTCCACCAGGCCGAGTACATCGGGGGGCCCCGGCTCGCGTGCCGCGACATGGCGCATCGTTGCCGGCAGTTTCATCGCGCGAGAAACGTGAGCCTCCTGGAATCGTACAATTGTAGCCGACGCGCCCCTCATGAACGCCAATCTCTTCGCACTGCTGCGGAGCCACTTCCCCGAGGAAGCCGGGCAACCGTGCATCCTCATCCCCGGGGGCCCGGTCATCCACTACGACGATCTCGACGCCGCTTCGGCGCGGATCGCGCACGCGCTTGCCGACGCGGGGTGCAAGCCCGGCGATCGCGTGGCGGTGCAGGTCGACAAGTGCTGGCAGGCGCTCGCGCTCTACCTTGGCTGCCTGCGCGGCGGATTCGTCTACCTGCCGCTCAACACCGCCTACCAGAAGAGCGAGCTCGCGTACTTCTTCGGCGACGCCGAGCCGGCCGTCATCGTCTGCCGGCCGGAAACGGAGCCCGGCGTCGCCGCGCTGCGACCACAGGCGACGGTGCTCACGCTCGACACTTCGGGAGGCACGCTGCTCGAGCGCGCGCAGGCGCAGCCGAACGCCTTCGACCCGGTGACGCGCGGGCCCAACGAGCCCGCGGCGATCCTGTACACGTCCGGCACGACCGGACGCTCGAAAGGCGCGGTGCTGTCGCATCGCAATCTCGCCAGCAACGCGCTGACGCTAGTCGAGCAGTGGGGTTTTACGCGCGGCGACGTGCTGCTGCACGCGCTTCCGGTGTACCACGTGCACGGCCTGTTCGTGGCCTGCCACTGCGTGCTTCTGTCGAGCAGCCGCATGCTCTGGCTGCCGAAGTTCGACGCCACGGAAGTGACCAGCCACCTGCCGCACGCCACCGTCATGATGGGCGTGCCGACGTTCTACACGCGGCTGCTGGCGGAGTCCGGCTTCGATCGCAGCGCCTGCCGAACCATCCGGCTGTTCGTCTCCGGCTCGGCGCCGCTGCTGGCCGAGACGTCCGCGCAGTTCCACGACCGCACCGGCCATACGATCCTCGAGCGCTATGGCTTGACCGAGACCGGAATGAATACCGCCAATCCGCTCGACGGCGAGCGCGTGGCGGGAAGCGTCGGGCCGCCGCTGCCCGGCGTCTCGGTGCGCATCGTCGACGACAGCGGCAATCCGTGCCCGCCCGGAGCGGTCGGCGCGGTCGAGGTCAAGGGACCCAACGTCTTCGGCGGCTATTGGCGGATGCCCGACAAGACCCAGGAGGACTTCACGGCCGACGGCTACTTCCGTACCGGCGACATGGGCGAATGGCTTCCCAACGGGTACCTGAAGATCTCCGGGCGCGCCAAGGACCTCATCATCAGCGGCGGGCTCAACGTCTACCCGAAGGAGATCGAGGAGAAGATCGACGCGCTGCCGGGTGTAGCCGAATCGGCGGTCATCGGCGTTCCCGATCCCGATTTCGGCGAAGCGGTCACCGCGGTCGTCGTGGCGCACTCCGGCCACTCGCTCACCGAGGCTGGCCTGATCGACGCGCTCAGGGGCGAGATCGCGGGCTTCAAGGTACCGAAGCGCGTGCATTTCGTGGCAGCGCTTCCGCGCAACGCGATGGGCAAGGTGCAGAAGAAGGTGCTGCGCGAGAGGTACGCCCGCGACGGCGCCTGAAGGCGGCCGGCGTCGCTCGCCGGAGTCCCTACGCCGCGAGCCCGGCGAAGCTCGCGGCCTTCCACAGCATGTAGCCGCAGATCGCGAAGAGCAGGAAGGCGAAGGCGCGCCGAAGCTTCAGGACGGGCCAGCGGTGCGCGAGCCTCGCTCCAACGGGCGCCGTGAGCATGCTGGCGACGACGATCCCGGCAAGCGCCGGCAGGTTGACGTAGCCGACGGTGAAAGGAGGCAGCGCAGGCTGCTGCAGGCCTGCGACGACGTAGCCGAGCGTGCCTGCCGCCGAGATCGGGAAGCCGATGGCCGCGGAGGTCGCCACCGCGTTGTGCACCCGCACGTTGCACCAGATCATGAAGGGCACCGAGATGAACGCCCCGCCTGCGCCCACCATGCTGGAGACGACCCCGATCGCGGCACCCACGCCGAAGAGACCGGGCCGGCCGGGCAATTCCCGCGCCGCCGTGGGCTCGCGGTTGAGCAGGATCTGCGTTCCCGCCACGCCCGTGAACGCGGCGAACAGCCCGGCGACGAGCGCAGCGGACATGTGCGCCACGATCTGCGGCCCCGCGAACGAGCCCACCACGATCCCCGGCGACAGCCCCCAGACGACGTGCCACAGCACTGCGCCCCTCCGCGCGTGCGCTCGCATGCTGGAGAGCGACGTGAACAGGATCGTGGCGAGTGAAGTGGCGATCGCGATGTGCACGACGTGCTCCGGCGGGAAGCCCTCCCGCGCGAAGATCGCCGTGAGCACGGGGATCATGGTCATTGCCCCGCCCACGCCCAGAAGGCCGGCGAGGAAGCCGACGATGCAGCCGATCGCGAGTAGAAGCGGGAGGAGCTGCCAGTACACGGCCGGTCGCGCTGCGGATCCCTAGGTCCCGAGTAGCGTGCCGGTGATGAACTTCCACTCCTTCGGATCGACCGGGGTGATCGACAGCCGGTTCGCCCGCTGGAGCACGCGCAAGCCGGCGAGCTCGGTTCTCGCGCGGAGCTCCGCGAGCGGAACCAGTCTGGTCTTCTCGACCAGCGTCACGTCGACATTGAGCCAGCGCGGCGACGCGCGCGTCGCCTTGGCGTCGTAGTACGGACTCTTGCGGTCGAATTGCGAGGCGTCAGGGTAGGCCGGCTTGCTCACTCGGACGATCCCTGCGATTCCCGGCTCGGGACAGCTCGAGTGATAGAAGAAGGCGAGATCGCCCACCTGCATCTGGTCGCGCATGAAGTTGCGAGCCTGGTAGTTGCGCACGCCGTACCAGGCCGTCGTCCGGCCGGGTGCTCTGGCGAGATCGTCGATCGAGAACTCGCTCGGCTCGGATTTCATCAGCCAGTAGCGCATGAAGGTTCGGCGGTCCCGCGCCGGCGAAGGGCTCTTGGCTACGAGACGATGATGAGCTTGTGCTTGAATACGAATTCATAACGGACGTTGCCGGCCTTGTGGGCCACGCCCAGACGGTATCGACCTGGCGGGACCTGCCGAAGGTCCGCAACGAAGTGGAATCCGCTGAACTGCCTCATCCGATCCGGCAACGTCACCGCGGCCGCCACGTCATCCCTTTGGACGTGTGATCGCACGTGCGCATAGTACCGCACCGCCCCATCGCGGCGCTGGAGGAAGAAATGCCGGCTTTCTACCGGTGCGTCGACCGCTTCCGTCCGACAGGACCAACCGCGGAAGAAAGCCGCCGTTCCGGACGCCAGAGTCAAAGCGGCGCACGCTGCGACGCCGACGCCGTTTACCACCTCCAGATCCCCGCGCGCGGCGGTCGATCTGGACAGCGTTCCGAGCACATCGGGCTCAGCCCGGCGAAAAGTGTGCAGGTTCGGTACGGCCTGAGGCGACTGTGCCGGGATTAGACCGCCGTCTACGGCGGAGGAAATCGCCTCGTCGAGCCATTCCACGGATCGCGAAGAAGGATTCCCGCCCGGAGCATGGCCATTCCATCGTCCGGTCGAATGGACCGTGGCCGTTCCGCCGCAAGCCGGCGCATCGCCCTGGACGACGAAAAACGACTCGTATGGCGTTCCGGAGTAGTGCCGCCTGAGCTCGTGATAGTTGACGACCAGGTCTTCTTTCCGGACGGTGAGTTGCTTCCGGATCGTCGTCTCGACGGGGCTCTTTCCGACTCCCAGGTAATCGAACACCGCGTCTGCCTGCGCCTGTACATTCTGCGCCAGGCGCTCATAGTCGACCCTCAGATAGGGGCCTCCGAGAAACAGCCTCTCGATATATGCGTCGGCCCATTCCATCGCGCGAAAGAACCGCGTTGCGGCCTCCGGTGAGATCAGCAGACGCAGATCGGCCATCGGATCGCCGGAAGGCGCGTCTCCCCGATAGCTGATCCAGCTCCCGGTCTTGGTGGCGACCAGTCTCGACACGAAGACGTCGAAGTAGTTCGCTCTCCCTATGTGCAGGGCATGGAGTCCCGGCACCTCCTCTTTCAATCTTTCCAGCAGGCCGGTGGTGGACTTGCCCCGGAGGTATTCAGCGAAGATCTTGAAGCCGATCGCGCGGCGATCGCCAGCGCCGTCGGTCCACACCCATCGTTTGAGAAAGTCCATCGGATCGGCAGTGCCGTCGAAATACAGCGCCGCCCCATCGCACCGAATGGCGTGCCGGCCGGAGCGTTCACCGAGCATGGGATGGAACAGCTCGGAATAGGCCGAGATCGCCGGGTGCTGCTGAATGGTCGTGAACAGAAGGTTCGATCCGGTGCGGGGCATGCCGACGATGATGAACGGCGTGTAAGTCACGACGGCCACGAGGATCTCAAGGCTGCGTGTTCAGCCCCGACGTCAGACGCCTCGGCCCGCCCGAACGCCTGCAACACGTCGCCTGCCGCGTGGGGATGGTTTTGACCCGGGCACTCGCGATGGCCCGCTTCGCTCTCGTCGTCGTTCCGGCAGAGATCCGCGCTCGCCACAAAACAAACGCGGCGCCGTTCGAGCGGCGCCGCGCTTCCTTCATAAGGCCCCCCGCCTGTGCCGTGCTGACCGTCATCTTGAACCTAGGTTCAAGAGGGTCGCCTGCCGGGATCATCAGGCGCTTCCGCGTAGGGAGCGCACACCGATCCGCTTAGGCTCCGGCAACCTCGCTAACGCAGCATTGGTCCAAAGAGTCTATGGCCAGTTCGAACACCGCAGGGGACGACCGTTGCCGCAGGACTGCAACCTCCTCCTAGAACAGCTTGTCCTGCTCCGCCATCGCGCGATCGATGGCTGTCTGCATCGCGGAAATTCTACGCTGAATACCGGAGCTGTCAAAACCGCCCGTTCCGGCGCTGCGCCCACCGAGAAGCTCGTGCGCGATGTTGAGTGCCGCCATCACGGCGATGCGCTCGCTGCCGACCACCTTGCCGGCGTCGCGGATCTCGCGCATCCGCCGGTCGAGGTAGGCCACCGCCTGCATCAACTCCGTGCGCTCGGACTCCTTGCAGGCCACGCGGTACTCGCGTCCCAGGATGGACACGTCGAGCGTGAGCGAGCGATCCTCCATCAGGAAGCCGATTCGGGCAGCCGCTGCAGCAGCGAGTCGAGACGCGTGGTCGCGGCCGCCATTCGTCCGGTCAGCGACTTCAACTGCTCCTGCGCGCGCGCCAGCTCCCGCTTCAGGGATTCGTTCTCGGCGCGAGCGCGGTGATAATCGGCGAGGAGCTTCGCGAGCTTCTGCTCGAGAGCGGCGAGATCGGAGTCCATGAGGCACTATAGGCGGAACGTTTCGGCGCCGTCAACCGTCGCGAGCGAAGCGCCGCGTCAGCCGGTATCGAGCGACTCGTAGCGCACCTCCACGATCTCCAGAAGCTCGACTCCGCCCGGGCTGCGCAGAGTGACAGTATCGCCCTCGCGTGCCTTGATGAGCGCGCGGGCGAGCGGCGACATCCAGCTGATGTAGCCGCGCGCGGCGTCGATCTCGTCAACGCCGACGATGCTCAGAGTCCGTTCGCGGCCGCGCGAATCGCAAACCGTGACCGTGGCGCCGAAGTAGACCTGGTCGCTGTTATCGGCTTCGCGTCGCGCCACGGGATCGACGACCTCGGCCCGGTCCAGCCTGCCGACGAGGAAGCGAATGCGACGGTCGATCTCGCGCAGGCGCTTCTTGCCGTAGATGTAGTCGGCGTTCTCGGAACGATCGCCGTTGCTCGCCGCCCACGCCACCGCCGCGACAACTGCCGGCCGCTCCTTCTCCACCAGCTGGGAGAGCTCCGCTTTCAGGCGCGCGAAGCCCCCGGGAGTCACGTAGTTGCGGCCGCCGGCCGGCAGCGCCGGCGCGGTATCGACCTCGTCGTCGAGCGCGGCGTCCTGTTCGCGAGTGAAGGCTTTGCTCATGTGGCGTTGGACCGTACCGGAGCGAAACGACTCCGCGCGACGCCGCCCGGGCTCGCCATTATAGGCCACGGGCGCGCCCGCTATAATCGTCGCCCGCGGCGGCTCGTTTTCGCCGTGTCTTGAATTCGCGCTCGCACGATGCCACGGACGTTCGCGGTGCCCGCACTGGCGCTCCTGGCCATCGCGATCGTCGCCTTCGCCGTCGCGCTGTCGGTTGGCAGCGTGCCGATCGATCTGCCCGGCGTGGTGCGGGCGCTCTTCGCCTCCGGGGACGAGGCGCAGCGTACGATCGTGCGCGAGCTTCGCCTGCCGCGCGCTGTCGCCGCCTTCGCCACGGGCGGCTGCCTCGCGCTCGCCGGCGCGCTGCTGCAGGTGCTGCTGCGCAACGCGCTCGCCGATCCCTACGTGCTCGGTGTCTCGGGCGGCGCCGCCGTGGGCGCGCTCGCGATGATGCTGGCCGGTGCCGTCGGATGGCTCGTCTCCGCGGGCGCGTTTGCGGGAGCACTTGCCTCCACCCTACTCGTCTTCGCCCTGGCGCGCGGAACCGGCCCGTGGTCGCCGATACGCATGCTTCTTACCGGCGTGGTGATCGCCGCCGGCTGGGGGGCCGTCGTGGCACTCGTGCTCTCGGTCGCCCCCGAGGCGCAGCTGCGCGGCATGCTGTTCTGGCTCATCGGCGACCTCTCGGCGCCGCTCTTCGCCGGCTCGACGCTCGCGGTCCTCGGCGTGACGCTGCTTCTCGCGCTCGCCTTCGCGCGCGACTTGAACGCGCTCGCTCGCGGCGAGACGGTCGCCGCGGCGCTGGGCGTCGACGTTGCCCGGCTCCCGTGGCTGCTGTTCACGCTCTCCTCCCTGCTCACCGCGGCAGCGGTCACCACTGCGGGCGCGATCGGCTTCGTGGGCTTGATCGTCCCGCACGCCGTGCGCCTCGTGCTGGGCAACGATCAGCGCGTGCTTCTGCCGGCCTCGACGCTCGCCGGCGGCGCGCTGCTCACCTTCGCCGACACGCTCGCCCGGCGTCTCGTCGCTCCGACCGAACTGCCGGTGGGCGTGGTAACCGCGCTCGTCGGCGTCCCGGTGTTCGTCTATCTGCTGCGCCGGAGCGCGTCGCGGTGACGGCGCCGCTGCTCGCCGCGCGCGGCTTGCGCGTCACGATCGCGGGGCAGCGCATCTGCGATGGGCTCGACTTCAGCGTCGAGCCCGGCCAATGCTGGGCGATCCTGGGCCGTAACGGCGCCGGGAAGACCACGCTGCTGCACACGCTCGCCGGGTTGCGGGCCGCCGACTCGGGCGTGATCGAGCTCGCGGGCCGGCCACTGGCCACCCTCGCGCGGCGCGACATCGCGCGCCTGCGCGCCGTGCTGCCGCAGGATGACAGCGACGCCTTCCCGGCGACCGTGCTCGAGACGGTGCTGGTCGGCCGCCATCCGCATCTCGAGCGCTGGCAGTGGGAAGGCGAGCGCGACCTCGCCATCGCCCGCGACGCGCTGGCCGCAACGGACATGCCCGGCACCGAGGCACGCACGATCGCCACGCTGTCGGGCGGGGAGCGGCGCCGCGTTGCGCTGGCGGCCCTGCTCGCGCAGGAGCCGGCGCTGTTTCTTCTCGACGAGCCCGCATCGCATCTCGACCTCGCGCACCAGCTCGCGCTCCTCGACCGCCTGCTCGCCATCGTGCGCGCCGAACGCAAAGGCGTCGTGATGGTCGTGCACGACGTCAATCTGGCGTTGCGCTACTGCGACCGGGCGCTGCTGCTCTCGGGCGGCACGGCAGTGGCCGGCGCCGCGGAAGCGTTGCTCACCGCCGAGCGGCTATCCGAGCTCTACGGCGTGCGGCTGCGCGCGCTGCCCGGCCCGCGCGGCGCGACCTTCGCGCCCGACTGACCCGTCCGCCTCCGCGCCCGGTTCGGGCCGCTCCAAGCTGCTATAATCCCCGCCCCCTTTCCACCGCGCGCTGGACCCCTTCCGCCCTCGAAGTGACGCCCCGGCTGTACATCCGCACCTTCGGCTGCCAGATGAACGAGTACGACTCGGACAAGATGGCGGACGTCCTGCACCAAGCGGAGGGCTTCGAGCTGACGCAAGCGCCGGAGGACGCCGACGTCATCCTGTTCAACACCTGCTCGGTGCGCGAGAAGGCGCAGGAGCGGGTGTTCCACGACCTGGGGCGGGTGCGGGGCCTCAAGGCGGCCAAGCCCGGGCTCATCATCGCCGTCGGCGGCTGCGTGGCGAGCCAGGAAGGCGCGGCGATCGTGCGCCGCGCGCCGCAGGTCGACGTCGTGTTCGGGCCGCAGACACTCCACCGTCTGCCGGAGCTCATCGCGCGCCGGCGCACGACCGGCCGGCCGCAGGTCGACGTGAGCTTCCCCGAGGTCGAGAAGTTCGACCACCTGCCGCCGCCGCGCGTCGAGGGGCCGAGCGCTTTCGTTTCCATCATGGAAGGCTGCAGCAAGTACTGCACCTTCTGCGTCGTCCCCTATACCCGGGGCGAAGAAGTCTCCCGCCCGTTCGACGACGTGCTGACCGAAGTGGCCGACCTCGCCGACCAGGGCGTGAAGGAAGTCACCCTGCTCGGCCAGAACGTCAACGCCTACCGCGGCAGGATGAGCGCCCACGCCGGGACCGCCGACTTCGCCACGCTGCTCGAGTATCTGGCCGAGATTCCGAACCTGGAGCGCATCCGCTTCACGACCTCGCACCCGAAGGAGATGACGAGCCGGCTGATCGAGGCTTACGGCAGGATTCCCACGCTCGTCTCGCAGCTGCACCTGCCGGTGCAGTCGGGCTCCGACCGCGTGCTGGCGGCGATGAAGCGCGGCTATACCGCCCTCGAATACAAGTCGATCGTGCGCCGGCTGCGCGCGATCCGGCCGGAGCTGTCGCTGTCGTCGGATTTCATCGTCGGCTTCCCGGGCGAGACGGAAGGCGATTTCGAGCAGACGATGCGGCTCGTCGAGGAGGTCGGCTTCGACGGCAGCTTCAGCTTCCTCTACAGTCCCCGTCCCGGCACGCCCGCGGCCGGCCTCGCCGATAAGGTCCCCGTCGCCGCCGCGCAGGCACGGCTCGCCCGGCTGCAGAACGTGATCGAAGCCGGCTATCGCGCCCACAGCGAAAGCATGGTCGGCGGGCTGGAGCGCGTGCTGGTCACGGGAAGAGCCGCTCGCGATGCGCAGGAGCTGTGCGGCCGCACCGAGAACAACCGCGTGGTCAACTTCCGCGGCGACGCCGGCTTGATCGGACGCTACGTCGATGTGTGGATCGCCGCGGCCCGCCCGCACTCGCTCGCCGGTGAACTCCCGGCGCGATGAGCAGTCTGTGCCCGTTGCGCGGATCGCCGGCACGCGAGCTCCGCGCATTTTGATGCTTCGACGAGGTAGACGATGTCTGAACGCGAATTGACTGACCTGCGCGGCGCGCTCCTGAGCGTCGCGCTTTCCGTATTCATCGGGGCTTGCGCCACCACGGCGCCCGCGCCCGAATCCGCGGCGGTGACCGCGGCCGCAGTCGCCGCGACCGCCGCCATGGCCGGCAACGCCGCCGCGAGCGACGCTTCGACCGCGCACTCGAACGGGAACGGCGCAGCGAGTCGCTCCAGCAGCACGACCGCCGTCGCCGCGGCCGCCGCCGCGGCCGCAGCTGCGGCGGCGAACCAGCAGAAGCCCTTCGCCGACGTCGTCAAGGACGCCAAGGAGCAGCCTGGGCTGTTCAACCTCTACACCAAGGAGGACAAGACCTGGCTCGAGATCAAGCCGGATCAGTTCGACCGCCCGTTCTTCCTGCACGTCAATCGCACTCGAGGCATCGGCCAGCGCGAGCCGTTCGTGAGCCCGATGCTGCGCTCGTACATCGTCGAGTTCCATCGCCTCGGCAACCTGGTCCAGATGCTCGCCAGGAACACGCAGTTCTTCGCCGCCCAGGGCACGCCGCTTGCCCGCGCGGTGGAGGAGTCGACGAGCGACAGCCTGCTGGCGTCGGTGCCGGTCGCGAGCCAGCCGCATCCGGAGCGCAAGTCGGTCCTGGTCGAAGCGAACGCGTTGTTCCTCACCGACATTCCTGGCGGCACGACGGCGCTCGATACCGCTTACCGCATGGCGTACGCGCTGGATGCACGCAACTCGAGCATCGTCGCGTCGCGAGCGACTGACGATATGGTCGGATTCGCGGTCTCGGCGCATTACTCGGTGCCGCGGATCGCCGCGCCGCCGCTCCAGCACAATCCCGCGACGCCGTACGTCGCGCCTCCGGCCCACCTCGAGGATCTGCGCAGCCTGTTCCTGGGCTACTACTACAGCCTCACGCCGTTGCCCGAGCCGATGCATCCAAGGGTGGCCGACGATCGTCTCGGTCACTTCGTCGCCCACCGCTTCGAATTCTCGGACGACGTCGCGGCCTTTCCCGACGTGTACTACGTCAAGCGCTGGCGGCTGGAGAAGAAGGATCCCGCCGCGGCGCTCTCCGAGCCGAAGCAGCCGATCGTCTACTGGCTCGATCGCAACGTCCCGGAGAAATACCGCGAAACGGTCAAGGCCGGGATTCTCGAGTGGAACAAGGCGTTCGAGAAGATCGGCTTCAAGGACGCGATCAAGGTGGAAATGCAGCCCGACAACGCCGACTTCGACACCGCCGACGGACGCCACTCCTCCGTGCGCTGGGTCGTGCGCGACGAGCCGGGCGCGCTCGCGATTGGGCCGGCCGTCGCCGACCCGCGCACCGGCGAGATTCTCGACGCCGACATCGAGATCGAGGACGGCTGGACGCGCCTCACCCGCCGCCAGGCGTCCGAGCAGTTCCCGCGCCGGCTGCCGGCAGCAGGCGACGAAACGTTCTGCGATTACGGCGACGTCGCCTTCGACGAGCTTGCCTTCGCGCTCGACGTGCTCGTCGCGCGGGGCGAGATCGATCCCGGCGGCCCGGAAGCGGAAGCCTACGTGAAGGCCACGCTCAAGGACGTCGTGACCCACGAAGTCGGCCACACGCTGGGCCTCCAGCACAACTTCCGCGCGTCCACGATCTACACCCAGAAGGAGCTCGCCGACCCGGCGTTCACGCACACCCATGGCATCGGCGGCTCCGTCATGGACTACAACGCAATCAACCTGGCGCTGCGCGACGAGGCGCAGGCCGACTACGTGATGCACGGCCTGGGTCCCTACGATTACTGGGCCATCGAATACGCCTACAAGCCGATCGCCCCGGAGCACGAGAAGGAGGAGCTCGAGAAGATCGCCGCGCGCAGCACGGAGCCGCAGCTCGCCTTCGGCAATGATCTCGATGCCGGATTCGGCGGCGCCGCGGAGGGCATGGATCCGCAGGTGAACCGCCGCGATCTCGGCGCCGATCCGCTGGAATACGCGGCACGGCGGCTCAAGCTCTCGCGCGAGCTTTGGGATCGACTGCAGACCCGCGAGCTCAAAGCCGGCGAGAGCTACGAGATGCTGCGCCGGAATTTCCTCGCCGGACTCACCCAGGTCGGCAACGCGATGACCATCGCGGCGAAGTACGTCGGCGGGGTCGTGTACCTGCGCGATCACGCGGGCAGCGGCCGGGAGCCCTTCACCCCCGTGGCGGCCGACCGCCAGCGCGAGGCGCTCAAGCAGATCGCCGAGGGTCTGCTCTCGGTGGACAGCTTCCGCCTGAAGCCCGAATTCGTCCGGCGGCTCACAGTGAACCAGTTCGAGCGCTTCCGCAAGGACAGCGACGTCGACCAGGTCAACCCCGACATCTCACTGACCGGACGGATGTTCTCCATCCAGCGCGCGGTGCTCGATCACTTGATGAGCGACCCGGTGGCGACCCGCATCGAGGAGGCCGCGTACCGGGAGCCGCGAACCGCGCGCAGCTTCCGACTGTCCGAGCTCTACGACGCTCTGCAATACGCCATCTGGAGCGAGCTCAGGACCGGACGCGACATCTCCGTGTTTCGCCGCAATCTGCAACGCGAGTACCTTCGCCGCGTTGCCGGCATGCTCGTGCGGCCGACGCAGACCATGCAGGCCGACGCCCGCGCGCTCCAGCGCGAGAACGCGAAGGAGCTCCTCGCGCTGATCAAGTCGGCCAAGACCAGGCCGACGCTGTCCAAGGAGGTGCGCGCCCACCTCGACGAATGCGAAAACACCCTCGAGGAGGCGCTGAAGGCTCCGCTGGTGCGGCCGGGCGTATAGATCTCTTCGTGCGACCAGCGACCGCCGATCTGGAGCTCTCGCCGCTCGACAATCGCGCGCTCGCCAACCTTTGCGGCGCGCTGGACGCGAACCTAAGGCAGATCGAGGCCGCGCTCGACGTGACCATCGCGCGGCGTGGCGCGGCCTTCACGCTGCGTGGCGGCGCGTCGCAGGTCGAGCGCGCCGCGGCGGCGCTCCAGCGGTTCTACCGGCAGGCCAAGGAGCCGCTCACCGTCGACGACATCCAGCTCGGCTTGATCGAGCTCTCCGGAGGCGCGGGCGCGTCCGCCAAGACTGCCGCCGACGGCGGCGCCGACGATTCTCCCGTGCTGCGCACGCGCCGGGCCGACCTGCACGGCAGGACGCCGAACCAGATCGCGTATCTCAAGAACATCCTGGCGCACGACATCACGATCGCCATCGGCCCGGCGGGCACCGGCAAGACCTATCTCGCGGTCGCCTGTGCCGTCGACGCCCTCGAGCGCGACGCAGTCAAGCGCATCGTGCTCGTGCGGCCCGCAGTCGAGGCGGGGGAGCGTCTGGGGTTCCTTCCCGGCGACTTCGCCCAGAAGGTCGACCCGTACCTGAGGCCGCTCTACGACGCGCTCTACGATCTGATGGGCTTCGACAAGACCGCCAAGCTCTTCGAGCGCAACACGATCGAGATCGCCCCGCTCGCCTACATGCGCGGCCGCACGCTGAATCATTCGTTCATCATTCTCGACGAAGCCCAGAACACCACGCCGGAACAGATGAAGATGTTCCTGACGCGCATCGGCTTCGGCACCAAGGCAGTGATCACGGGCGACGTCACCCAGATCGATCTCGCGCGTGGACAGAAGAGCGGCCTTATCGAGGCGCGGCGCATCCTCGCCGAAGTGCGCGGCATCGCCTTTACCGACTTCACCAGCGCCGACGTGGTGCGTCACCCGCTGGTGCAGCGGATCATCAGCGCGTACGAGAAGGCCACAGAAAGCGAACGCAACGAAGCTCCGGCCGCCACCCGGCGGCGCGAGCGATGAGCCGCGGACCGACGCGGCTTTCCCTGACCGTCCAGTACGCCGTCGCGCCGCGCGGCCTTCCGGCACGAGCCTTGCTACGTCGCTGGGTCCGAGCGGCGCTCCTGCCGGCGACCCGGCGCGCGATGATCACGCTCCGATTCGTCGGCGCGGCCGAGGGCCGCGAGCTCAACCGGCGCTATCGTTCACGGCCCCAGGCAACCAACGTACTGTCCTTCGTGTACGATGACGAGCGGGGGACGTGCGGAGGCGACATCGTGCTGTGCGCTCCGGTATTGCGCCGCGAGGCCGCCGCGCAGGGCAAGCCCGTGACGGCGCACTGCGCGCATCTGGTCGTCCACGGGGTATTGCACGTGCAGGGCGCCGACCACCAGGATCCTGACGACGCGGCGCGCATGGAGGCGCGCGAGAGCGCCATCCTGGCGCAGCTGGGCTTCCCCGATCCCTACCAGCCCCGTGAGCGATGACGCCGTCCTCCGATCGAGACGATAGAGACCGCCCGACGCTGCTCGAGCGCCTGTCCGCGTTCCTGACCCGCGAGCCCGAAGATCGCGAGGAGCTGCTCGCGCTGCTGCACGGCGCCTTCGAGCGCAAGCTCCTCGACGCCGACGCGCTGTCAATCATCGAAGGAGCGCTCCAGGTCTCGGAGATGACGGTGCGCGACATCATGATCCCGCGCGCGCAGATGGACGTGGTGTCGATCGACGACGATCCGGCACAGTTCATCCCTTTCGTCATCGAGACGCGACACTCGCGTTTCCCGGTGGTCGGCGAGAACAGGGACGACGTCGTCGGGATCCTGCTGGCCAAGGAGCTGCTGAGCTACTACGCCAATCCCGAGGCATTCAACCTGCGCGACACGCTGCGCCCCGCGGTATTCGTGCCCGAGTCGAAGCGCCTCAACGTGCTGCTGCGCGAGTTCCGCGCCAGCCGCAATCACATCGCCATCGTGGTCGACGAGTACGGCGGCGTATCGGGCCTCATCACGATCGAGGACGTGCTCGAGCAGATCGTCGGCGACATCGAGGACGAGTACGACTTCGACGAGGCCGAGGACAACATCATTCCCGAAGGAGGAGGGCGCTACCGGGTCAAGGCCCAGACCGAGATCGCGGACTTCAACTCGACGCTCGGAGCCGACTTCGGCGAGGAGGAGTTCCATACGATCGGCGGCGTCGTGCTGCACGCGTTCGGCAGGCTGCCGAAGCGCGGCGAGACGACCACGATCGACCAATTCCGGTTCAAGGTCGTGCGCGCCGACAGCCGGCGCATTTACACGCTGGAGGTCGAGCGTCCGGCGCCGGAAGCCAAGGCGCGCGCCGACGCCGATCGGCCCTGAAACTCGGGCAAGAGGGGATCGCGGCTCACGTGCGACCTGCATCGAGGGCGTTCCTCGCTTCGCGGCGAACGAAGCCTGTCGCGGCTTTTCTCCTCGGCGCGGCTGGGGTCCTCGGCTTCGCGCCGCTCGGTCTTTGGCCGCTGGCGATTCTCTGCCAGGCGGCGCTATTCGCACTGTGGAGCCGCGCGGAGACGCCGTGCGCCGCCGGCGCCCTGGGCCTGGCCTTCGGCCTGGGGCTGTTCGGCGCCGGCGTATCGTGGGTGTACATCGCGCTGTCCACGTTCGGCGGGATGCCCGGTCCGCTGGCGGGGCTCGCGACCGCGGTCTTCTGCGCCTATCTCGCGTTGTTTCCCGCGACGACCGGGTGGCTGTGCGCGCGTCTCGCTCCACCGGCGAGCCGGGAGCGTCTGGCGATCGCCGCCGGCGGCTGGACGGTCGCCGAATGGCTGCGAAGCTGGCTCTTCTCCGGGATGCCCTGGCTATCCGTGGGTTACGCCCAGGCGCACACGCCGCTCGCCGGCTACGCACCGATCGGTGGCGCGTTTCTCGTCGGCCTGGCGACCGCGGGGACGGCGGCGTTCCTCGCGCAGCTCACCGCCGCGCGATCGATGCGCCTGCGGTCTGCGCTGGCCGCGCTGGCAGGCATCGGCGCGATCTGGAGCGTCGGCGCCGGGCTGCGTCTGATCGAGTGGAGCGCACCCGCCGGCGCGCCCGTGACGGTGAGCCTGGCGCAGGGCAACGTCGAGCAACACCTCAAATTCGACCCCCGGTTCCGGGATCGGACGCTCGCCATCTACGGCACGCTGGTGGAGCAGGCCAAGGGACGCCTCACCGTTTTGCCCGAGTCGGCGCTCCCCTTGTTCGCCGACGAGGTGCCAGCCGATTTCGTCGACCGGCTCCGCGCCGCCGCGCTCGCTCGCCACGGCGATGTGCTCGTCGGCCTTTTCTTCTTCGAGCCGCGCCGGCCCGGGGAGACAGAAGACCATTACTTCAACAGCGTGGCGAGCCTCGGCAGCTCCCCGACACAGGTCTATCGCAAGCGCCACCTCGTTCCATTCGGCGAGACGGTTCCCTTGAAGCCGCTTTTCGGCTGGTTCATCCGCCGCGTGCTGCACATTCCAATCGAAGATCAGACGCCCGGGCCGCCCGACCAGCTGCCGCTCGAGGTCGCGGGCCAGCGCGTCGCGGTCGATATCTGCTACGAGGACGCCTTCGGCGCCGAGCTGGCCCGCGACGCCCGCGGCGCCACGCTGCTGGTCAACGTCACCAACGATGCCTGGTACGGTCGTTCGCTTGCCGCCGAGCAGCACGAGCAGATGGCGACGTTCCGCGCCCTCGAACTAGCGCGGCCGATGCTTCGCGCCACCAACACCGGCATCACTTCGATCATCGACCATCGCGGCAATGAGCTCGCACGGCTGCCCTGGTTCACGCGCGGCGTGCTCGAAGGCTCAATCGCCGGCCGCACCGGGGCCACGCCCTACGCGCGCATCGGCGACGCGCTTGCCGCAGCGGCAGGGATCGCGCTGGTCGCGGGGGCGGCGCTGCACGCTAGGGCCGTGTGAATATTCTGCAGCCGGCCCCGGGATTCCTCCCTCCCTGTCCTTCCCGTCTGGTCCTAGAGTGGGCGCGTGTCGAACCGGGCATGAAGGAGACCAAGATGTCCAGGACTCTCGCCGCCGTATACGTAGCAACGTTCGGCCGCCCCGGGGGTGGAACGGCGCTGTGGCGCAGCCTGGCCCGAAGCCTCCGCCGCCTCGCCCGCGAACACGCGATCGCACTCGCCGCGGCGGCCGATGCGCAGCAGCCGCGCAAGGGGCACAAGCGGCTGCGTCGTCTCTACACTCAGGGAGCGTAGAACTCGGGTATTGCGCGCCCAGCGCACCGCCATCCGATTCCATCCGAATGCCCCGGCGTGCAAGCGCCGGGGCATTTTGCGTCCTGCGCCGAGGCATCGCGGCGGTGGCGCCTGTCGCCGATCATCCAGTAAGATCGGCCCGTTCCGCCGCGTTCGCCCACCGATGCTCACGTTCCAGGAAGTGATCCTCCGTCTCCAGGACTATTGGGGGCGCCAGGGGTGCGCGCTGCTGCAGCCCTACGACATCGAGGTGGGCGCGGGCACTTCGCACACGGCGACCTTCCTGCGTGCGCTGGGTCCCGAGCCGTGGCGCGCGGCGTATGTGCAGCCGTCGCGGCGGCCGAAAGACGGCCGTTACGGCGAGAACCCGAACCGCCTGCAGCACTACTACCAATACCAGGTCGTGCTGAAGCCGTCGCCGCGCGACATCCTCGATCTATACCTCGGCTCGCTCAAGGCGCTCGGCTTCGACCTCACGGAGAACGACGTGCGCTTCGTCGAAGACGACTGGGAGAACCCGACGCTCGGCGCCTGGGGCCTCGGCTGGGAAGTCTGGCTCAACGGCATGGAGGTCACGCAGTTCACCTATTTTCAGCAGGTCGGCGGCCTCGACTGCAATCCGATCACCGGCGAGATCACCTACGGCCTCGAGCGGCTCGCGATGTATCTGCAGGGCAAGGAGAACGTGTTCGACCTGGTGTGGGCGGATGGGCTCACTTATGGCGACGTCTACCACCAGAACGAGGTCGAGCAGTCGAGGTACAACTTCGAGCAGTCGAACGCGCCGAAGCTCTTCGAGCAATTCGCCTTCTTCGAGAGCGAAGCGAAGCGGCTGCTCGAGGCGAAGCTGCCGCTTCCCGGCTACGAGATGATCCTGAAGGGCGCGCACGCGTTCAACCTGCTCGACGCGCGCGGTGCGATCTCGGTCACGGAGCGTGCGGCCTACATCGGCCGCATTCGGGCGCTCTCGCGGATGGTGGCGGTCGCCTACGTGGAATCGCGCGAAGCGCTCGGCTTCCCGATGCTGCCGGCCGAGCTCCGGCGCAGCGTTGCATGAGCGAGCCGCGCGGCGAGACGCTCGTCGTCGAGTTGCTCACCGAAGAGCTCCCTCCGAAAGCTCTGCGGCAGCTCGGTGAAGCGTTCGGAGAAGCGCTCGCCGCGAGCCTGCGCGGCGAGGGCCTCGTCCCGCTCGACGCGAAACCCGTGTGCTACGCGTCGCCGCGGCGACTCGCCGTATCGATTAAAGCCGTGCTGTCCCGCGCGCCGGATCAGGAAGTCGTCGAAAAGCTCATGCCAAGAGCCGTGGCCGAGGATCCGGACGGCAAACCCTCCGCTGCGCTCCGCGGAAGGCTACGGAAGCTCGGTCGTCCTCATCTCGCATCGGGGTATCCGGACGTCTGGGATGGCTCCGACCACCTTTACGTTGAATCCGCTGCGAAGGCCCAATACGTGTGGCTGCGCTCCCTGGCGAGAGGCGCTGCGCTCATGCCTGCGCTGCAAAGCGCGTTGGAGCACGCCGTGGCCTCGCTGCCCATCCCCAAGGTCATGAGCTACGCCTCCGCGGGCTACTACAACGACGTCAAGTTCGTTCGGCCCGCGCACCGCCTGCTTGCCCTACACGGCGGCGCGGTCGTGCCGGTGTCGGTGCTCGGGCTCGAGGCCGCACGCACGACCTCCGGCCACCGCTTCCTCGCCCGCGGCGACATCGAAATCGCGGGCGCCGAAGCCTACGCTCCGACTCTGGAGGCGGAGGGGAAGGTCGTTCCCGCGTTCGCGACGCGCCGGGCGCGGATCGTCGAAGGCCTCGAGATCGCGAGAGCCGGGGCGCGCGTGATCATGCCCGACGACCTGCTCGACGAAGTCACCGCGCTGGTCGAGTGGCCGAAGGTGTACACCGGCGGCTTCGATTCGGCCTTCCTCGAGGTTCCGCGGGAATGCCTGATACTGACCATGCAGCGGAACCAGAAGTACTTCGCTCTCGAAGCCGCAGACGGCCGGCTGCAGAACCGCTTCCTGCTGGTCGCCAACATCGACGCGCACGACCCGCAGCCGATCATCCGCGGCAACGAGCGGGTGTTGCGCGCGCGTCTCGCCGACGCCAAGTTCTTCTACGACCAGGATCGCAAGGCCTCGCTCGCCTCGCGCGTACCGCGGCTCGCCAACGTGGTCTATCACAGCAAACTCGGAAGCCAGCTCGACCGCGTGCAGCGCCTGCGCTCGATCGCCCGCTACATCGCCGGCGAAGTTGACGGCGACGAAGCCTGGGCCGACCGCGCGGCGCATCTCGCCAAAGCCGACCTGCTGACCGAGATGGTCGGCGAGTTCCCCGAGCTGCAGGGCATCATGGGTCGCTGCTACGCGCTTCAGGATGGCGAGCCGCCCGCGGTGGCGGAGGCGATCGGCGCGCAGTACCTGCTCCGGCTGAACGCGTGCGATTGGGCGGAGAACCCGACCGGCGCAATACTGATGGCCGCCGATCGGACCGAGACGCTGGTCGGCATCTTCGGCATCGGACTCGTGCCGAGCGGCGACAAGGATCCCTATGGCCTCAGGCGCGCGGCGCTGGGATTGATCGACGCCTTCGAGGCGTTCGGCTTCGTGGCGCGATCGAGCGGCGAGCCGTTGCGCCTTCGCTTACGCGCGCTGCTCGAGAACGCCGCACGGACCTTCGCGTCGCCGGTCTCATCCATGGTGATCGATGACCTGGAGGCATTCGTCTTCGAGCGCTACCGACACCAGCTGGCGGCGGCGTTTCCGCGCGAGGTGGTCGACGCTGTCGTCGACATCCGTCCGCCGCTCGACGAGGTGCCGTCGCGGGTCGAGGCGGTGCGCGCGTTCAGGAGCCTGCCGGAGGCCGAGGCGCTGGCCGCCGCCAACAAGCGTATCGTCAATATCCTGAGGAAGTCGGGCGGCGAAGCCGCCGCCGCAGTCGACCGGACGCTGTTCGGCGACGGCGCCGAGCACGATCTGTTCGCCGCGGTGCAGAAGCTGCTGCCCGTGGTGCACGACCATGTCGCGCACGGGCAGTACTCCGAGGCGCTGCGGTCGCTGGCCTCCGCGCGTGCGACCGTCGATCGCTTCTTCGATCAGGTGCTGGTGATGGCCGAAGACCGGGCCGTGCGCGCCAACCGGCTCGCCCTGTTGCGAGCGCTCGCCGAGGCGATGAACGAGGTCGCCGACATCTCCAAGCTTGCCGCGTGACGGACGCCGCCGCTTAGCGCCTTCGATGGTCCAGTTCGCCTCCGAACCGGCTCCGCACACCCGCCAGGCGCGGCTGATCGTCCTCGACCGGGACGGCGTCATCAACCACGAGAGCGATCAGTACATCCGCACGCCGGACGAATGGCGGCCGATCCCGGGAAGCCTCGAGGCGATCGCCCGGCTCAACCACGCAGGCTTCCGCGTGGTCGTCGCCACCAACCAGTCGGGACTGGGCCGCGGCCTCTACGACACGGCCACGATGATCGCGATCAACGACAAGATGCACAAGGCGCTGGCTCTGGTAGGAGGTCGGATCGACGCCGTCTTCTTCTGCCCGCACACCGCAGAATCCGATTGCGAGTGCCGCAAGCCGAAGGCCGGCATGCTCTCCGAGATCGGCCGCCGGTTCGGCGTCGACCTGACCGGCGTGCCGTGCATCGGCGATTCCCTGCGCGATCTGCAGGCGGCCGAGGCCGTCGGCGCACAGCCGATCCTCGTGCTTACCGGCAAAGGCGAGAAGACGCTGCGCGAAGGCCGGTTCGCCAAGCACACGGTCATCTTCCCCGACCTCGCTTTCGCGGTGACGGCGCTCCTCGGCGGCGACTGAGGGCTTGAGGCCGATGTCGGCGTTGCGCTCGCTCGCGTTCGCGCTGTTCCAGTCCGTCGCCACCGCAGTTTACGCGCTGCTCGTGCTGCTCGCGTTCTGGCTGCCGCCGCTGCCGCGCTTCCGGTTCATCATCGGCTGGTGCCGGCTCAACCTCTTCGCAGCGCGCTGGATCTGCGGCATCCGGCACCGCGTGGTCGGCGCCGAGAACATTCCTCCCGCCAGCTCGCCGCATATCGTGCTGTCCAAGCACTCGTCGACCTGGGAGACACTCGCACTCAATTTTCTCTTTCCGCCGCTCGCCTTCGTCGCCAAGAAGGAGCTGCTGTCGCTGCCATTCTTCGGCTGGGCATTCAAGCTCGCCTCGCCCATCATCATCGATCGAAAGGCGGGGAAGGACGCGATGGCGCAGATGGTCGAGCAGGGCCGCGAGCGGCTCGCCCAAGGCTTCTGGATCGTCATCTACCCGGAAGGCACACGGATTCGCGCGGGGACGCGCGCGCACTACAAGACCGGTGGGGCGAGGCTCGCCATCGCGCTCGGCGTGCCCATCGTGCCCGTGGCGCACAATGCCGGCTATCTGTGGCCCAAGGGCGTGCTCGGCAAGCGGCCCGGGACGATTACGGTCTCGATCGGCAAGCCGGTCGAAGTCGAAGGCGCCGACATGCAAGGCCTCATGAGCCGGATTGAGCACTGGATCGAGGACGAGGTCGCGCGGCTCGGCAATCCGCTGCAGCCCGGCGCGGAGCCACTGTGACGCGCGCCTCGGTGCCGGATGCAGGAAAGCTCCGCCGCATCACGCTGGACCGAGCCTCGCTCGAGTATCGGTTGATCCGGTCGCGGCGGCGATCCATCGCCATGGAGATCGATCGGCGCGGACTGGTGGTGCGGGCACCGCGGTGGGTAGCGCTCCGCGACATCGAGCTCGCGCTCCGCGAGCGAGCGAGCTGGATCGTCGAGAGCCTAGCCGCCTGGCGCAGCCGGCCGCTCGACACACTGCCCACGGAGTGGCGCGCCGGCGCGCCGCTGCTCTATCGCGGCCGCGCGCTCACGCTGGCGCTGTTTGCGGCGCGCCGCGAGAGGATCGCCGCGGACCTGCTGAATCTCACCGTGCTGCATCCCACACCCGGGGACTCGACGAAGATCGGCGCGTTCGTCTGCCGCTGGCTCAAGGAGCAGGCGATCGAGCTTTTCGCCGCCCGCGCGCTCGAGTTCGCCCGGCGGCTGGACACAGCCCCGCTCGCCGTGCGGCTGTCGAACGCGCGCAGCCAGTGGGGAAGCTGCAACGAGCGCGGCGAGATCCGGCTGCACTGGCGCCTCGTGCAGCTCGAGCCGCCGCTGGCCGACTACGTCGTCGCGCACGAGGTGGCGCATCTCGTCGAGCTCAACCACTCGCCACGGTTTTGGGCGCTGGTGGAGAGACTTCTGCCCGATCACCGCGAGCAGCGCCGCCGGCTCGACGCGCTCACGCCGCTCCTCGATTGACGGTCAGGCGGGCAACGGGGGAATGTCCACGCGGGCCGCGCCGTGCTCCGAGAGCAGCCGCTGCAAAGTGGGGCGGAGCTCTTCGCCGCTGCGCGTGTCGCGCCACTCGCCGTCGCGCAACTGGAAATGGAAGCCCCCCGACGGTGCCGCGACCCACAGCTCACGGTTCGGCACATGGCGGTTGACGATGATGCGACCGCCGCCGCATTCGATGCTCAGCACGCCGTCGTTCTCGGACCAGTCCAGGTCGGTCGCGGCGGCATCGATCGCCTCGCCGATTGCCGCCAGCACGCGCTCGGTCAAGGCCACGAAAGCGCTCTCGTCCCGCATCAGGTTAGGTCCGTGGTGTTAGACTCGCCGCAACCGCGTGTCGTGTACAGCCTACCGATGGTACCTCGTTCCATCGCCATCATCATCATCATCGCGACGCTGATGCTCGCGGGATGCGGCATCAAAGGACCTTTGCGCCTGCCGCCCGGCAAGACCGCACCGGAGCCGACGGGGCTCCCGCCCGGCGCGGTGCCGCCGACGACGCTGCCCCCGAAGGCACCCGATACGACGCCGGAAACGCAGAGTCCATCACCCAAGGATTCGACCCAGTGACGCCGCTCGCCGAGCGCGACGGTGGACTGTGGCTCGAAGAGGCGTCCCTGACCGAGATCGCGGGCCGCTACGGCACGCCGTGCTTCGTCTACTCGCGAGCGGCGCTGGAGAGCGCCTACCGCGCGTTCGACGCCTCCTTCGCCGGGCTCGAGCATCTCACCTGCTACGCGCTCAAGTCGAACTCGAACCTCGGCGTACTCGACGTCTTCGCGCGGCTCGGCAGCGGCTTCGACGTGGTATCGGGCGGAGAGCTCGCGCGCGTGGTGGCCGCGGGAGGCGATCCGGCCAAGGTCGTCTTCTCCGGCGTCGGAAAGAGCGACGACGAGCTGCGCCAGGCGCTCGCGCTGGGCATCCGCTGCTTCAACGTCGAGTCGGCGAGCGAGCTCGAGCACCTCGAGCGGCTCGCCGGAGCGCTCGGTCGACGCGCGCCCGTGAGCCTTCGGATCAATCCCGACGTCGACCCGCAGACTCATCCCTACATCGCCACCGGGCTCAAGGAGAGCAAGTTCGGCATCGCCTTCGCCGACGCGCCGACGCTGTATCGGCGCGCGGCGCACTTGCCGCATATCGCTGTGGCCGGCATCGACATCCACATCGGCTCCCAGATCACGGCGCTGGAGCCGTACCGCGAGGCCGCCGGCAAACTGCTCGAGCTGGTCGACACGCTCGCCGGCGAGGGAATCCGGTTGCAGCACGTCGACTTGGGCGGCGGGATCGGGATCCGCTACCGGGATGAGACGCCGCTGGACCTCGGCGAGTACGCCGCCATGGTCAAGGCTCTGTTCCGCGGTCGTGGCGAGACACTGGTCTTCGAGCCCGGACGGCGGCTCACCGGCAACGCCGGCCTGCTGCTCACGCGGGTCGTCTACCTCAAGCCCGGCGCGGAGCGCAGTTTCGCCGTCGTGGACGCGGCGATGAACGATCTGCTCCGCCCGGCGCTCTACGACGCGTGGCACGCCGTGCGTCCGGTGCGACCGCGGCCGCAACGCGGACAGCTTTGGCAGATCGTCGGCCCCGTGTGCGAGAGCGCCGACTTTTTGGCGCGCGACCGCGAGCTGGCCCTGCAGGAGGGCGACCTGCTGGCGATCCTGTCGGCCGGCGCCTATGCGATGGCGATGAGCTCCAACTACAACACGCGCCCCCGCGCCGCCGAAGTGATGGTCGACGGCGCCGCGACGCATCTCGTGGGCCGCCGCGAGAGCATTCCCGAACTGTTCGCGCGCGAATCCCGCTTGCCTTGAGGCGTGCGGTTCACGCCCGCGCGATCGCGCGAAATCACCGCAATGGCGCGCGCTCGCCCGATGTGCACAGTCGCAACAGTGACGCTGCGCGTCACCTGAAACCGCAATTAAATCTTGTATTTCGAAAAAATTTGGCTAGAATTCAGGCAGCAGGTGTCAATGGATTTGTCAAGGGGTCCCTGCTAAACGCAGGATGACACCGAGGCAAAACCGGCGAAACCTGCGCTGAAGCGTAGTACCGATAACAGTTTCAGCAACTCAGACAGGAGACCTGAAGATGATGGCTGACATGATGACCATGGCGCCTTCGGCAGCTCCGGCTGCGCCGAAGAAGGCGAAGAAGCGCAAGGCCAAGAAGGGCGGCCCGAAGAAAGCGGCCAAGAAGAAGACGGCGAAGAAGAAGACCGCTAAGAAGAAGACCGCGAAGAAGAAGGCGAAGAAAAAGGCGGCCAAGAAGGCGAAGAAGAGAACCGGCAAGAAGAGGGCGGCCAAGAAGCGGGTCGCCAAGAAGCGCAAGGCAGCTCCCAAGAAGAAGAAGGCTGCCAAGAAGAGGGCCAAGAAGGTCTAAGCTTCTACCGGCCGAACGGCCGTCGCAAGAATCGCGATGGCCCGCAAAACAGGCGACGCGCAAGTGTCGCCTGTTTTGTTTTGGGATGCGGCTAGCGAGCGGCGGGCCGAAGCATCTTGGCGGGCGACGAAGCCTGCGTGACGCCCGCCCTTCCCGCCGTCGTGCTCGGCTTGCCGGCGTGAGCCGGCGCGCGCTTGGACTTCCTGCTCTTCACCGGACGCACGTCGCTTACGACCCGAAGGCGCTGTCCGGGAATGAGCTTCGCGCCCAGGCCGGCATTCCAGCTCTTGAGCTCATGCGTCGACACGTCGTAACGCGCGGCGATGGACGACACAGTCTCGCCCTTGCGTACCCGGTGATAAATCGTGCGGCCGCTCGGCACGCTGGTGAAGACGGTGTTCTGCAGGGTCGCGATCGTCGCGTCGTTCGGCGCCTGCGTCGGCACCAGTAGCGGGTGGCCCGGCGGTACCCTGGCGCGAGCGCCGATGCCGTTCACCGTGCGCAGCGTCTCCAGAGGGAGCCCGAAGCGGGCCGCGACCTGGGCCAGCGTTTCGTGCGGCTTGAGCTTGTACGCCTGCCACGTGACCATCGGCTGGTCGGTGAGCTCGAGCTTGGCGGCGAAGAGCTCCGCCTTGTCGTAGGGCAGGAGCAGGGTGGCTTCGTCGGCGCCTGCGATCACCGGACGGTTGTGCTGAGGATTGAGCGACAGGAACTCGTCCAGCGGCATTTCCGCGAGCTCCGCGGCGGCCTTCACGTCGATCGGCCGGTTGGCGCGCACGACGGTGAAGTAGGGCGCGTCCGGAATGTCGGCCAGCGAGAGATCGAAGCGCTCGGGATCGCTCACGATATTCTTCACCGCCTGCAGCTTCGGGACGTAGCTGCGCGTCTCGGCCGGCATCTTGAGGCTGAAGTAGTCGGTAGGCTTGCCGCGCTTCTGGTTGGCGGCGATCGCGCGGTGTACCGCGCCCTCGCCCCAGTTGTATGCGGCGAGAGCGAGGAACCAGTCACCGAAGTCCGCATAAAGCGACTGCAGGTAGTCGAGAGCGCCTTCGGTGGCGGCGACCACGTCGCGCCGCTCGTCGAACCACCAGTTCTGCTTCATCCCGTACCGCTTGCCGGTCGAAGGGATGAATTGCCAGATTCCCGATGCGCGGCTGCGCGACAGTGCCATCGGGTTGTACGCGCTCTCGATCATCGGCAGGAGGGCGATTTCGAGCGGCATGCCGCGCTTCTCGACCTCGGCCACGATGTAATACAGATAGCGCCGGCTGCGCTCCACCATGCGCGCGACGTAGTCGGGACGCGCGGCGTACCAGTCCTCGGCGGCCTCGACCAGCGGACCGTCGACATCGGTCAGCAGAAAGCCGTTCCGGATGTGCGCCCAGAGGTCGGAGTACTCGGAGCGCAGCTCCACGGTCGCATCCGGCGACTCATCGGCGTCGTCGCTCGCCTGGGGCGCGGGCTCGGGCACCGCGGGCATCGGCTCGGCGGCGATCTCCGCCGCGGTGATCGGCTCTTCGGCGGTCGCCGCCTCGGCGCTCGACGCCGGCGCCCCGCCGCCGGTCGGCGACGACGGTGCGACGCTCTTTGCCTGGGGAGGCTGCTCCGGCGCGATGCTGGTCGTCTGGGGAGGCTGCGCCGGCGTGATGCTCGTTGCCTGGGGGTTCGCCTGCGGTGCGACGGGCGCAGTCGTCGCGCACGAGCCCAGCGCCAGCGCGAGCGCCGCGATGGCGAGGGAGGTCCGGTCCGCTACGGTTCGGGCTCGATCAGGCAAAACGGGGCGATGGTAGGTGCCGGCGCGCCACGGCGTCAAGCCGGAGCCTCAGAACGCGTTCTTCCACGAGCGAATCTCCGCGAACACCGCGACCGGGCCGTCGAGAGGGCGGCCGGCATGCTTCTCGGCTGCGAAGCGAACGGTTGGCTCACCGGTACGCAGAAACGGATTGGTGGTGCGTTCCTCGCCGATGGTGGACGGGAGCGTCGGCAACCCGCGCTCGCGCTTGGCCTTCTCGCGCCTATGCCGCTCTCCGATCGAAACGTTGGCCGGTTCGACCGCGGCTGCGAAGCGAAGGTTCGCCAGCGTGTACTCGTGACCGCAATACACCTGCGTTTCGTCGGGCAGCGCGGAGAGCTTGCCGAGCGAGGCAACCATTTGTCCGGGCGTGCCCTCGAACAGTCTGCCGCATCCCGCCGCGAACAGCGTATCGCCGCAGAACACGAGCGGCGGCGCATGGGAGCGCCCAACGTACGCGATATGCCCCGCGGTGTGTCCCGGGATGTCGAGCACGGACAGCTCGAGCTCGATGCCGGGTACGGTGATCGCTTCGCCTTCGCGAAGAGCGCGCGTGCGCCCGGGAATCGTCTCCTGCGCGGGCCCGAATACAGGCACCGGCCAGCGCGCAAGCAGCGCCGGAATGCCTCCCACGTGATCGCCGTGATGATGCGTCGCGAGGATGGCCGCAAGCTGCAGGCCGTCGCGGTCGAAATGCGCGATCACCGGACCTGCATCTCCCGGGTCGACGACGACACCCATGCCGGCCTGTCGCAGCAGCCAGATGTAGTTGTCGGCGAACGCCGGGATCGGGATAATCGTGAGCATGGCGGCATCTTCGACAGCGCCGGTGACCCTGTCAACGGGAACGCTTGCCGAATGGTTCGCGACGCCGCTCGGCCATTACCTCATGGCGCGGGAGCTGGCGTACTTCGATCGCACGGTGGTGGACATCTTCGGCTTCCACGCGCTGCAGATCGGACTGCCCGAATACCCGTTCCTCCGCGGCTCGCGGATCAACACGCGGCTCACCGTCGACCTGGAGGAGCCGGCCCAGGTGCTCGCCGACCCGCACTGGCTTCCATTCGCGGAGAACGGCGTCGATCTCATCGTGCTGCCGCACACGCTCGAGTTCACCGACGAGCCGCATCAGCTGCTCCGCGAGGTGCACCGCCTCATCCGTCCGGAAGGTCAACTGATGATCGTGGGCTTCAATCCCTTCAGCCTGTTCGGCGCCAAGCGCTACTTCGGGCGCCAGCAGACCATGCCCTGGACGGGAAACTTCATCGCCCTCTACCGGCTCAAGGACTGGCTGTCGCTGCTTGGCTTCGAGGTCGCGGGCGGCCAGCTCGACTGTTACATCCCGCCGTTCGCGCAGGAGAAGTGGCTGCAGCGGTTCCACTTCTTCGAGCGCGCGGGCGATCGTTGGTGGCCCATCGGCGGCGGGGTGTATTTCCTGCGCGCGGTGAAGCGCGTGCTCGGGATGCGCGTCATCACTCCCGCCTGGTCGCGCCGCGTGCGCAAGAAGGAGTTGGCCGCGCCGGTGCGCCAGGCGCGGGAATGTGCCGAGGTGCTCGAGTCGCGCGGCGCATGAGCAGTGTCGAGGCGCCGCAGGGCACGGGCGCCCCCTTTGGGAGCAGCGAAGCGGCCGAATCGGGCGATGAGGCCGCGAGCGTGGGGGTCGTTTGAGCGCGCCGGTGGTGATCTACACCGACGGCGCGTGCAAGGGCAATCCCGGACCGGGAGGCTGGGGCGCCGTGGTGCAGTACAGCGGCCGCGAGCGCGAGCTGTTCGGCGGCGAGGCGCTCACCACCAACAACCGGATGGAGCTCACGGCGGTCATCCGCGCCCTCGAGAGCCTCAAGCGCCGCGTGGCCGTCGATCTCTACACCGACTCGCAGTACGTCAAGAACGGCATCGAGACGTGGATCGGCGCGTGGAAGAGGAACGGCTGGAAGACCGCCGACCGCAAGCCGGTTAAGAACGCGGATCTGTGGCTCGAGCTCGACCGGCTCGCCCGCGAGCACGACATCGCCTGGCACTGGGTGAAGGGGCACGCCGACACCGAAGGCAATCAGCGCGCCGACGCGCTGGCGAATCGCGGCGTGGAGACGGTGCGCGACGCCGCGCCTTAGCGTGGGGCAGCGAATGTCCAAAGCCGCATCGACACCGCCGCGGCCGGACGGCTAGAGCTGCATCGGCAGGATCACCATCTGCATCCCGGCGAGATGGAGCCGCCGCTGCAACGCCAGCGCGGTCTGGTTGTGCAGCAGCCGCGTCACCCAGTTCTCGCTGCGGAACACGAGCTTGCTGGTGAAGAACACGCAGTTGGCAAATTCTCTCTGGATCTCCTCCGCGAGCCTGACCAGCTCGTCGACCCGGTCGGTGCCGAGCGAATAGCGGGCGACGGACGCCAGCCCATTGGCGTGGCAGTAGTTGACGTAGAACGAAAGCGAGCGATCGAGCGCCGTCCGGAGCTTGTCGATTTCCCGGGCGCCGCCGTAGCTCTGCGCGTCCACCGCCTTGGCGCTGATGAAGACGAAGTTGCGGAAGTGGTCCGGAAACAGCCGTTGCACCCACAGCACGGTGTGCAGCCCGCCGCCGCGGCTCGATCCGACCATGAACACGGCGGTCGGCGCCGCCGGATCGAGCGTCGGCGGATGCTCCGCCTTCGGGCACGGCGCCGCGCTGAAGATCTCGTCCACCTCGGCGAGGCGGGACTTCACCCAGTCGTAGTGGCGGTGAATGCCCACGCATAGCGCCACGACCAGCGACGTGATCAGCACCGTGACCCAGCCGCCTTCGCCGAATTTCTCCACCACCGTCACGCCCAGGATCCCGGCCGCGACGGCGAGCCCGACCGCGGAGAACGCCAGCCGGTGCAGCCAGCGCCAGTCCCGCTTCCGCGCCCGCCACCAGTAGACGCACAGGCCCACGAGCGACAGCGTGAAGGTGAGGAACACGTTGATCGAGTAGAGCACCACCAGCAGATCGACGCTGCCGCGGCTCCACAGCACGATCACCAGCGCCGCGACGCCCATGATGACGATGCCGTTCTGGGTGACGAGCCGCGTCGACAGGTGCCGGAACTGGTGCGGCAGCCACGAGTCGGCTGCCATGTTCGACAGCACGCGCGGACCGCCGAGGAAACCGGTATTGGCGGCGACGAAGAGCAGTCCCGCTTCGGTCGCGAGCACGACCAGCAGCGCGGTGCGGCTTGCGCCTCGAGCCAGGCCCATGCTGTCGAGGATGCTTCCGAAGACCACCGCGTTGAGCGTCTGGCCCTCGACCGGCCGGGCGCCCCACAGCAGATAGAGCAGGATGATGCCTCCGGCGGTGAAAGCGAGCGAGGCCGCCATGTAGAACATCGTCAGCTTGCCGGTGCGCACGACCGGCTCGCGCAGCGTCTGCACGTTGTTGGAGACGGCTTCGATGCCGGTGTAGGTGCCGCCACCGAGCGAATAGGCGCGCAGGAACAGCGACAGCGCGGCGACCCAGCCGATGTCGCGCGCCAGCGTATGAGACTCGCGCACCGCGTCGGGAACCACCCGTGTGAGGCCCTGCGAGTGCCCGAACACGCCGTACGCGATGAGCAGGGCATGCGTGGCGAAGAAACCCAGAAAGATGGGGAGCAACACGCGGATCGATTCCTTCATGCCGCGCAAATTGAGCACTAGGAGCACGGTCACGAGCGCGAGCTCCGTGCCGAGCTTCAGCGTGCCGAGCGACGGCGGAAGGAGGCTGAACAACGCGTCGACGCCACTGGCGATCGAGATCGCGATCGTGAGCACGTAGTCGACGATGAGCGCTGCGCCCGAAACCAGCCCGGCCCGCGGACCGATCAGGCTGGTGGCCACGCGGTAGCCGCCGCCTCCCGTGGGAAAGAGCTCGATCACCTGGTTGTAGGCGAGCGAGATGACGAACACCGTGGCGGCAGTGGCGAGCGCCATGAAGAAGCCGAGGTGCGTGTGGTCGCCGAGCGCCTTGAAGGCCTCTTCCGGCCCGTACGCCGATGAGGACAGACCATCCGCGCCCAGACCGACCCAGGCGAGAAAGGCCGCAAGCGCGATGTGCTGCCGCGTGCTCGCGCTCAACGGATCGAGCGGCTTGCCGATGACCAGCCGCCGGAGCTTCTGATAGGGAGTCATACCGCTTCAGCGCGCTCCGCGCTCGCCGATCATCGGCCCGCGGGCGTGGCGGTAGCGATGGGGCAAGACGCGCACCGCAGAGTGGATCGCGAGTGGCGTATCCGCGCGATGCTGCAATGCAGCATCGCAAAACTCTACTCTTGCCCCCTACCTTTGGCAAGGCGGCGCGCGAACACCTGCATCTCCTTCATCGCCTGCTTATCGCCCTTGCGCGCCGCGGCAGCGATGCCTTCGTTCCACGCCGCGAGCGCAGCGTCACACCGACCCGCGGCGAGAAGCGCCTTGCCGAGCATCTTCCAGGCCGCGGAATAACCCGGATCGAGCTCGATGGCGCGCTGGAAGTGCACGGCCGCGGACGCCGCGTCGCCGCCTTTGAAGTGCTCGCTGCCGAGCCCGAAGCGCAGGAGCGCGCTGTCCTTGCCGGCGGCGAGCAGCCTCTCGAGCCCGGCGAGTGCGCGACTTTCGCCGGAGGGGGCCATCGCTCGCTATTCCTTCAACAGCGCATCGCTCAGGCAGTCGACGTGCTGCATGGGATAGATGACGTCGTGTTCGGTGCCGCCGGGCTTGCCGGCGACCTGCGCGTAGAGCCAGCCTTCCTTGCCGCGCCGATAGACCAGTCGCTGAGGGAACTCGTCGACCGCGTTGGTGAAGGTGAATATTTTTGCGCCGGAATCCTCGGAGACCTCGGTGAGTTTGAAGCTTACTTCCTTGCTGCCCGAAGGAACGGCCACGTAGTACACGCCGTCGGGGCGTTGCTCCAGGCGCAGGTATTCGAAGTCCTGCGTCTTCGCCTTGTTCGGATCGATGGGAGCGTTCTCCGCCTTGAAGGCGTTCCGGCCGTCGGGCGCGACCACGGTATGGCTGAAGCCGACCATCATGCCCCCTCGCGGCGGGGACCATTGCTCGAGGAATTCGCGCCGGTTGACGCTGCCGAGCCAGCAGCCGCGGAGCCACGCCAGCGCCTCGAGCCCCGGCGTCCCGGCCGCGGAAGCAGCGGGGCCGCCGCCGGAGGGATGCTGCGACGGCAATGCGGCGTCGCCGCGCGCCGCGGGGCAGGTCGCGATCGCAACCACCAGCGCGGTGAAAAGAACGAACGTACGGGGCACAGCGCGATGCTTGAGCATGCTTCTCCTCATTGTGGCCGGGCGAGCGGCAGGTTGAGCAACAGATTCTGCGGCTTGAGCTTGAGGCGCCGGTCGCGGTCCATCGCCATGGCCAGGTACACCGGCCGGCCGGCGATCGACGGCAGCATGTCGCCGGCGTCGGCGAACGTAAGCTCGAACAGGCAGAGCAGCCGCTCGCGACGCTCCTCGGCCACCTCCACCCGATTGTACAGATCGTTGAGCAGCGCGCTCGCTTCGGCATCGAGACCGACGTGCCAGACCCAGCGCGAATCCTCGATTTCGCTGCGCGGCCGGATCGCCACGCGGACCGAAAGGAAGTGCTCGATCCATCGCTCCAGCACGCGGCACAGCACCTCGAGAGCCCCGGCGCCGCGATTGAGGCTCACCGCGAAGTCGTGGCTTTCGTCGCGCTTCCAGTAAGCCGCGGCGTTTTGCTCCGACAGCACGTCGAGCTCGATGGTTCGCGCCGGCGTGCCGCTCTGCGCCAGCAGCTCGCCCAGGCGGCCGAAGCCGCTCGGTCCGGCGAACCACTCCACCGTCTCGGCATCCGCCGCCATGACCGCGCCGTCGGCGAGAACGCTCACCGTCTGAGCGCGGAAGAGCATTTCGGCGGCGCGCGCCTGCACGGGCGAGGCGGATTCCCCGAGGACGTGGCGCAACAGGATCTGCGTGAGCTGCTGCACGAACAGCGGCGGCACGTCGACGCCGGCTCCCCGGAACAGCGCGACGTACGCCGACTCCAGATCCGGCGCCGCGAGCAGCCGGTCGCGGAAGCGCAGCCAGACCCGGTAGTTCTCGCGCGCGTCCGGATCGCTCACCGCCTCGACCTTGGCCGGGGCGACGGCACGGCGCGGATCATCGAGCAGGCTTCGATGCAGTTCCCTTTCGGCGGCACACGATTCGGGGACCGGGGCGAGCTCGGGGCGGGTGAGGAAGCTGGCGAGAAACGCATCGCCGACCGACAGCCGGCCGGCGGGCGTCACGCCGAGCAGGCGGTAGCCGCAAGAGGACCAGAAATCCGGCATCGTTCGAAGGCGAGACGAGCGGGCAGGGTGATATCCTGGAGAAGCCCAGCGCGTGGGATAGTATGATCCCGCTCGACAACATTCAAACGGCGGGACCCGAGCCGCCGTAGCGCTGCGCCGGGCATCCGTAGCATGCCGACCCACGAACCGTTCGATCTCGACGGCCGCATCGCGCTGGTTACCGGGGCGAGCCGCGGCATCGGCGAAGCGATCGCCCGCACGCTGGCGAGCCGCGGCGCCAGCGTGATCGTATCCAGCCGCAAGGCCGATGGCTGCGAGAGCGTCGCGCGATCGATTCGTGAGGCCGGAGGCAAGGCGCAGGCGCACGCCTGCCACATCGGCGAGCTGGAGCAGATCCGCGCGATTGTGGCGGCGATCGAGGCCGAGCACGGGCACCTCGACATTCTCGTCAACAACGCCGCCGCGAATCCCTATTTCGGACCGATCGTCGACACCGAGCCGGCGGCATTCCAGAAGACCGTCGATGTGAACATCCGAGGCTATTTCTTCATGTCATCGCTCGCCGCGAAGCTCATGGCGCGGCACGGCGGCGGCGCGATCGTCAATGTCGCGTCGGTCAACGGCATCGTGCCCGGACACTGGCAAGGCATCTACTCCATCACCAAGGCGGCGATCATCGGCATGACCAAGGCGTTCGCGCGCGAATGCGCGCCGATGGGCGTGCGGGTGAACGCGATCGCGCCCGGCGCGACCGACACCAGGTTTGCCTCGGCGCTCATCCACAGCGAGGACGAAACCATCCGCCGCATGACGACCACCCACGTGCCGATGGCGCGCGTAGCGCAGCCGGACGAGATGTCGGGCGCCGTGCTGTATCTCGTGTCCCCGGCGGCGAGCTACACGACCGGCGCCTGCCTGGTGGTCGACGGCGGCTATCTCATCGGTTGAGCGGCATGGTCGGCGGGCCGGTGGAAGCCTTCGTCGGCACGATGCCGGTGCCGGAGCGGCATCGCGTCGATGCCGATCGCCTGGAGGCGTACTTGAGCGATCGGGTCCGGGGCTTCCGCGGACCGGTCGC